>BNJU01002641.1_pt1 | contig 75694 bp, 100 predicted proteins | sample 8539281 | NCBI WGS metagenome assembly BNJU01 (sample SAMD00202456, study PRJDB9452) | human saliva metagenome | isolation source: human saliva | place: Japan
TCTGCAAAACTTTCGACTGATTCTTTTGTGCTAGTACTTTTAGGCATATTATTTATATCGTGAAAAGAACTATAACCTCGAGGCATTCTCTCCAATCTTTAAAACATAAAAAGCAATCAATAAAATTCTAAAACATAATTCCACTCAAACACTTTCATTTATTTCCCATGTATTCTATACACTAATTTATCTTCTATAGCTTTTTCTATGGCTATCGTTACATATTCCCAATATTCTGTATCTATTATATACATTATCAAAAATACTACTCCTCATTTTTGATTCAATTTTTATTTTTCATTAAAAGCAATTCAATAAAACATTGACACCCTATTTAATAGGGTTTATTATATCAGGAGATAATACTATAGACAAGGACATTTATTCAAACCAATGAGTTTTTCCAAAAACTGGGATAGCTTAGGTTTTTGATGATGAAGACCTCACGCTTATTGAACTTAGCATTCTAGAAGATCCGGAAAAATATCCTATCATGAAAGGAACCGGCGGACTTCGAAAAGCCGAATTTCTTTCGGATAGAAAAAGGAAAAGCGGAGGAGCTAGAGTTTGCTTTCGTGGATTTTATTTTCGTAGAGACGTATATCTGATTACCGTATATGGAAAAAGGAAAAGAGCAATCTTTCTAAAAGCAGAACGAAATCTAATCAAAAATGATTGATACGCTAAAAAGACCTATGGGAGGTAAATGATGAGTAGAAAAACCCCGTATTCGACAGCATTTGTCCGGGCTGAATGAAGCACTGGAAGACGCAAAAACAAAGAGACTCATCGTTAAAAAGACATCGGATCACCGTAATTCCGCTTAAAAGTATACTGAAGCGAATGATATATCAGAACTCAACCGGTTTATCTCAAAAATACTTTGCAAGTTATATGGGTGTTTCCATTAAAACTGTAGAGGCATGGGGAAGCTGGCATCAACCAGCCTTCCGGTTCATCCAGCCGGCTTCTTCACATGATGGAACTGGATAATAATCTCATAGAAAATATCTTTTTGTTTCCAAAGCTTCCTCCACCTAATACCCTCCGGCATGGAAAAAGCATCATTCTCACTGGAAATAGTTTGTCTTGAAACAAATATTCTTTCCGCAAGATTATCCTGAGGAGTGATTTCTCATTTTCTGTAGTATTTGATAGCAAGTTCCAAAATTCATACCTCCTTTCATAAATAGTATTGGAGATGTTGTTCTTTTCTATCAAATTTTCTTTTACAATCTTAGGCATTTGCTTGTCAAAACTTTTACATTGTTTTGTTATCTGCTTTCGACAGTGTGCAACTTCGCACTATTTACTGATTCTCTTTGAATATCTTCAACCGAGGGTAACTGCTCTTCCAGGGCATCCGGAAGACTGCTGGTACTCTATTCACTACACCAATCGGCTTTTGAAAATGTCCTGAGGAAGAGACTGAAATTTGTGCAACAAACTGTTGCACAAATTCTCTATCCGGATAGGTTCTTCAAATTTCTCCATATACTCTAGATTGCGGACAGAATATCCCTTGCTCTCGGGAAATCTATTCGTATATCGATAGCAGCATATCATGTAATCCGTGTTATACGTCCTTCCATAACGCACTTCATTGACAAATTTTTGCCAAGTTCATATTTATCACCTTTTCTATTACAGTTTAGTGAATCGACAAGAAAGTGCAATGCCTCTTTCCTGATTTCCCTGTCATACGATACATTTTCAGAAATATCCTTCAGAAGATCTAAATAGACTTCCGCTTGATCTAGTTCCATTGATAAGACGATTTAGCATCCAAACCGTAGTGTAATGTAGCATTCTTAGGACAGAAGAAGTTCTTCTTCATATCCTTTTTATAAAATCTCTCCACAAAATGGACGATTGGTCTGGACTTCCAAAATCTGTCAAAGGATGCCTTTCCATCAGCTGGAGCAATGGCTGTACTGAGTCTAATTGATTATAGTTTTCTTCAATTTCTTCCATGCAGTCCATCATAACGGTTTCAAAACCCTCGTTATCTTGCATTCCGGCTTCCATTTTTGAATGATGCTGTTTAGTGTCTCCATGTCATTTACACCTCAGATTATTCCTTAGACTTTCTATTATGTCATGTCTTCTCATCTCTTCCAATCACTGCGATTCTATGCAAGAACACTTTCGCCAGCTCTTTGTTTCTTTTCAAAGTCTTCCTTGCTGAGAACCATCATCGCATATGCTGTCACTTCCTATATCCGCGCGGACCAAAACATACTCTGCCCACTCGGCACTCAGAACCTTTCCCCATCTTGGAATGTCCTCTTCATCATTCAGCATTTTTCATCCAGATTGAGATTTAGTCCGGCACCTAATTTGCATAGCAGGAACAAAACTATCCTTCCTTGGCTCCAATCCAGTTCTGTGCTGCTAGCTGCTGCTCTAACGCGCAGTCTTCCCGCGCATGATCCGCTATCTTCCATACTTTCATGCTTGTGCTTTCGAAAGCATGCGCTGTTTTAGGATCAAGCCATCAGGAGCTTGATAGAAGTCTTCAAAATGCGGATTTTACAATTGCATCATCATTTCCTATCACTTCCGTGTGCGTCTTTTTCATCGGAAGAACTTCCTTCACAAATGCCCTCATAATCTTTACGGCATCGCTGTAGCTTAAGTCGGAAAGTGGAATATATATCCCTGTTTTCAAACTATAAATTGACCAGCTCTTTCGCTTTTTCCCAACTACCGCTTTCATCAACGTACAACCTTTACGGCATAGGACGGGCTTATCTCGCCACAGTATAAGATCCGTCATGCATCGCTTTTAGTGCATTGTAATTCCGCTGATATGAAATCCATTTCTATCGTAAGCGGGTCTTTCATGTGCCATTCTTCATACATCTCAAGAACACTTTCTGTATCCAATTATAGATGCTCATGATTGTTTTCATCTCCTCTTTCGTCATTCAGTCAACTCTACATCCCTACCATCAGAAAGTATGGAATCAAGGTATATTCCTCCATACCATCCATATATTTGCAGGAAGTGATAGGCTCTCTTATCGTCGCTTTATAAAACTGCATTGCCACATCCTGCAAATGCTCCGGATGAAACAGAGTGACAGTTCTTCCGTTCTTCCCTCGAATCCTATCCCAGTCCTTATGTTCTTGTGATAATCTTCTCAATTTTGTGCATATAGCCTTCGCAAAAAGTCTCTCAGCAAGCTTTCCCTTTGATAAATCTTCTTTGCAGTTAAGTCAAATAGATTTCCTGCGTGAATTAAAAAGGTCCAGAAGCTCTGCAAGACTTTCACAATTCTTCCCACCTCTCCTTCACTACCGATAAAGCCAATACTTTCATCCTGTAACAACACAAATTCTCCGCCACTTGCATCATGTGCAAGCACTTATTAGCTTGCATAGAATAGTTTTCATTATTCTCCATAAACCGGATTTCCTGAAGCTCTTTGTAAAGCAAATGTCACACCTCGCATAAAGCATGAGTATGAAGTTCCGTATTATTCTTAATCTGCTCCCATAATTCCATTCCGTTTTCTCCTCCTACAAACTGGAAGTTATTACTCGTTTATTCGGTCCAGCATATTTTATAGTGTCATACCTCCGCATTCTTTACAAATCCAATCTACAATTGCTTTTTTCTTCGCTTTTTATGAAGAAAATCTAATTTTCCACCACATATAGGGCATGGTTGAGGTTTTTCACAGATAGACTTTTCAAAAATATCACTGCTTCATCCTACTAGCCATATTAAGTTCTTGATATATGTTCATCATTATTCTGTTCCTCAAATTCTAATTTGTCTACACCTCTTTATCCTATCATTTTATCAATTCGATAAAACGCTATCACTGTTGCTCCCTATCGGGAAGTCCATAAGACTGACAGGGAAATCGATAACCAATCCAGATATCTATTCGATTTCTCCTTGAGCGGAAAAGAAGCTAATGCTCCAAATATGCAGAATACCATAAACGATATACAGCAAACGCCGCTTCTGCAGCAGCAATAACTAATTTTCATTTTAACATTGTCATGAGCTGACATATTCTTTCCTTCAAAAGGAGCTCGGGGGAATTGGAGGCAGTTACATTCCATAATGACCGCTATTCCATGTTCATTTTCTTTTTCTCCGTCCGTAAAATGCAGTTTCCTCATAGTCCCAAGACACCTACCTTATGGGATTATTTTGGAGTTAACAACTTTTTATAGGATAAACTCAATAGCGAATGCACCAAGAGGAGCTGATAAGAACAATAGCTAGCACTGCCACAGTAAGAACTGCATTTCCACAAGCTAGTCAATGAGAGTCTCCACCAATGGCCGCCTGAACTGTTGCCTTTGGTGTGTATGCAATCATCACAAACATCTCTTTTATTCATGCTCGTTCCAAGCAGGCAAATAAAAACACCTAGCATTCTAAAATGCCAGCGCCAATAATCACAATAAAGGCTTTATCCCTACATTTTGAGATACCCTATGTTGACAGTGGCTCCAACAAGTACAGAACAGAAAACCCTGCTACAACCCAGAGCTTCCATATTTTGCGGAAAGTCTTTTTGCTACTTCTCCTTTTTCTCTGTAAGCCAATGCCAATAAACATTATGGCAATCAATGCCAGAAAAAGGGAATGGCTGATTTTAATTTCATCCTCGACTACACAAGCAAAAGAAATACTTAAGATATCAAGTACTTTGAGTATCTCTGCTATGAATCTTTTTTAAAAATATGCTAAGAAAACCTATACATAATCAATTACAATGCCAAAGAGTATAGAAAGGGAATTTTATAAAAAGCTTAAGGCAGAGACTCCCTCCTTGTATCATTCCAACAAAAGTTGAAAACAAGACAATCACATACACATCATCACAGATGCACTAGAATTAACTGAGTTCCTTCTTAACTCCATGGCTCTCATCCATAAGTTTAACCATTCTGGGAACAACAGCTGCCGGGCGAAACAGTCTGCAGAACAGAGCCCATAATTGCTGATTCCAAAACTCAAGCCCATAAGTTTTTGTCGTCCAGTAAAACTATGCCCAGCAGTTCAAAAAGAAGCAGGGACAAAACACATTAATACCGCCGATCTTCCTATTTTCTTTTATTCCGATTGATCAATCAAAGTCCTGTGTCAAAATAATAATGAGTGCAATTTTCTAAGTTCTGTTGATACCCAAGAATACTGCCGTCTAAAAAGATTAAGGACATATGGCCCCCTATTACAATGCCTGTGGCCAACATACCAAAGTAATCCAGGCGACCGCACTTTTGGCAAATCCATCCCATAGACATACCCAGAAGTAAAATAAGTGAAATACTGAATAACATAAAAATCCTCCTTAAAAACGCAGAAAAAGCTGACAGCTTGCGTTGATAATCACAGAAGTCATCAGCTTTAATAAGCGGTTTAAGTACTTAATACTTTGGGAGAACTGTTCCATTTCACTTTTGGGATGATACCACAGTTCACCATAAAATTACAAGGCAGCATGTCCATCACAACATATCCATCACAACATCCATAATAACCGCTATTCCATGCTCATTTTCTTTTTCCACTCCGTCTCCGTAAAACCGCATTTTCTCCAAAGTTCCTGCTTTGCATATTTCCTTTCATATAGGCCAGCCTTACTTTTGTATAACCTTCGCTTTTCCATGTAGTCAAGCCTCTGCAATAATAGCGCTCTTCCTTTTCCGGGCTCTTTACTGTCCATCATAAACAAGCCGATGAAAATCGTATCTTCTTCCGGAAAGGAAGAATAAAGTCCATAGTGACTAAGCTGTCATTTTCAAAAAGCCGATATAGAATTTGTCCTCAGCTTTTTCCTCCGTAAAATGCCTTTTAAATCATTCAACACCGTTTCCCTACCTGGCTTTGGTGGACAATACATAGGAATACAGGATTGCTATTCTCCAGTTTCAAAATCCCGAGACATCCTCTTCCCCCATTTTTAATTTTGTATTTTGTAGATAGTTGGCTGATATTCAACATACCGCTTCCGGACATTTCTCATTACCTCACTGTACGTATGATTAATTCTTGTGATAAATCTGTCTCATAGTGATAAACCTGTTTGTCTCTTTACTATCCAGACCAGCTCTCTATTTCTTTTCGAATGAAATCCGGAAATTTCTTGCTGATATCTCGTAAAGCATTGCCCACGGATTTTCTGACATATTCACTGGGATCCTCTTTTAAAATGGACTAAACGCTGAATGGCTTCTTCCGGGTGGTCTTTTAAAATAGGCCTGCTTGTCCAGATTCTTAGCCCTTCCGTAACGGCTCTTCGGGCGTTCGGCTCGGGAGACTGTAACCATTCCGTAATCGTGGGAGGCTTTTTCCATTCCGATTTTTACAATACATATCAAAGGACTTCGCTAAACATCTCCCGCACTCTCAGTTTCTCATCCTTTGTAACTTCTTCCTTCGATAAAATGGAGGTTTCTTCATCTTCAGATAAGTAGCCAAAATACATGCATCTCACTTGATAAACAGGAGATTGATAAGCTCAAATGCTAAAAGCCCTGCTATAAGCAAAGTCATGGGACTGAAAATCCTGTAAAAGCTCTACTTTCTTCCGTCTTGAAACTGTTTTCTATCGAAGAAAATTCTGTTCTAATGCGACAATATATTCCTTCATATCGCTCACCTCCTTTAAGAGATTTGGTCTTCCTTTTCTATTTTGCACTGACAAATCTCACTCAAAAAGCTCCGTCAATTCTGTTTTATCTTCTTTAAAAATACCATACTTTCCCAAAATATTGATTCAACTCATGTTTCCCTCATTCATCATTGACCTTTTGTTCGGTATCCGTATATAATTATTTTCTTTCGGTGTTTTCCTGAAAAGTAGCCGAAGAAAATCATAGTTAACAGAATAAATACTCCCATAATGAGCATGAATATCCAGAATCCCATTTGAAATTCCTCCATTACTTTTTACTTCTAAAGCATTGATTCAGCCTCAGTTATATTTTATAACATTTTGCATGCTTATAAAATCTTGTGTTCTCTCATTTCATCCGGTGCATTTTATCGAATGTTGATACATGAACTCTTTTCATGAAAGTACTTCTATACACAAATGACATAATAAAAGTCAATATCGTGACGTCACGAAACAAAAAGATATTCATTTTCCATGGGGATAACTTGCCAGTTTTTCCTCACAAATTGGAGGTTTCGTTTTATAGCTTTTCGCTGTCTTACGCATAATCTTGTGTTCAGCCGGTTTTTGCGGATTATCCGCTTCATATATGTACATCTGCAATGGAACTACCATTGCAAGATGACAAAGCGTAAATGTGCATATCTTTCACTATCTGATATGGAATAGAAAGATTGTAAAAATCAAAGAAAGGCGTCTTGCTCTATCCGTTCTTATTCGGAAATCTCTGCAAAGGTAGTCAGTTGAATGATTTTCGGAGTAAGCGTGGCATCAATACATCATCCTTAATCCTTCCTCCTGCGCCTGGAAAAGCCGGAAGGATTTTGCCTCTAAATCTTCTCCATTCATTGTAGTCATCCATAGAATTTGTCATTGTTACAATGCATTTTGCTATTATTGGTTTTCAGTTCCTCAAGTGCCTGATATAACTGATCTCTCTGACTGTCAAGAATATAAAATCTGTATTCGTCATCTTTGAGTTCAGACAATACAGAAACATTTTGCTTTTGTAAGTCCTTTTTCAAATAAACAGCCCCTTTTTCCTTGAGTGTTTCCAGCCCAAGCTCCTCTTGCATAAACAGTAGTATCAAAAGCCCTTCGGCAAAAGCAGAGACATGCAGCGAGCCTATCCTCCCGGACCAACATGAGTAATCTGACTAACAGACTCCTTTCTGTCTTATGCAAAATATCCTCATTTTAAGGACAGCTTATCCCAATCCTGCACGGATTCTATTGCCGGAAACCAACTGTCTCATTCGAATCTTTTCCTCATCCATGGTTCCGCATAGCCGTCCAGAATAAGCACCCATTGCATTTTATATGGGCTTTGCCTCTGCTATATCTAAGACTTCTATCCTGTATTCAATTAGCGGTTCATTTTCATAAATATAAAAGGAATCTTCACGCCTTCGCTTCTCCTCAACTGTCTTTACTAAAATGTAGTCCCCCACCAATTCCTACTGTGCTCTTATCCGTATCTATCGGATTAATACATATGGAAGGAAATCTCATTCCCTCGAAATCCCTCGGGCTTAAACCCAATGTCTATAGCCCATGAGGCGCTTTCTCCTCGTCTGCTTTAAAGAATCATGAGCTGCTTCTTCTATCTCCCCTAATCGTCTTGAAATATAAAATCTCTTATTTAACATTTTACTCTCCCTTACAAACTGAAAGTTGTTATTTAGTTTATAGTCGTACTATTTTATTCATATATCTTCTACAAACCTCTTATCGTGTTCCACAAATAGGAGTTAAGGATTTGCTCTTTTATAATTTCCTCAATCTGTATTCTTGATATTACATCTATATAATTTTAACGGTTCGTCCCAAACAAATGTATGAGCAGCTTTTGATAGCTACAGCAATTAAAACTTTCTGTCCATCGCTATAGTTCTTCCTATCCATTTCAAATAATTCTCTTGCAAAATCTAATTTTTCTAAGAATTGTTTTGCACAATGTTTCATCAACACCTTGGCTTTCAATATACTCATTTAGACTACCCGTTAAATTTGATGTGTCCTGAGAATATATGATATTTTTAAATCACTTGCTACTTACATCACCTGAATACTCATGATGTAACCTTAATAAAATTTTAATCAAGGTTGATTTTCCGCCACCATTACCACTCATATATAGCCATATATCACCTTGTTTTATCTCAAAACTTACATTACTTAATATTTGCCTTTCTCCATAATATGATGATAAATCGCAAACTGAAATTAGAGATTTTGTGGTGATGCAACGGATGCAATAATAGTCTTTCCTTTGTTTCAATATCTTTCAGTAAACTTTTGTTTTTCTTCATTGCCCTATTTTTGTCTAAACTCCAAATTCTTAGATTTTTCATCATCTTAGCTGATTGATGACCCTATATGTCCCTTGTCCGGTTTTTACGCCTGATACTTTCATACACCGTTTTTAGTATTTTCAACTTTATCAGACCAAATCTGACTTTGTCTTGCAGACTTCTTTTAATCGTTTAATATCTTTTCTTAATTTCTCGTTTTCACCGATTTCAAATTGGTCTTTCATCAATTTATTTTCATACCACGATGTAAAAATTTCTGATTGAACATCAATAGAATTCCTGTTAATAGAAATGACGCATGATTTATACAACCATCTAAAAATCTCTATCATGAGATATAAGAAAAACCTTTTTATTTTTCAGATATTCACTGACAATTTTTCTTCCGTCCATATCCAAATGGTTCGTTGGTTCATCTAGTAAAGTAAAAACCATCTTCTATTGTAAACAAAAATAGCTAAAAGGATTTTTGTTTGTTCTCCTTTAGAAAGTGTTTCAAACTTTCTGTAAACAAGACTCTCATCTACATTTAGCAAATTAAGTTCTCTAAATAATTTCCATTCTTCCTCATCTGATATTAGTTCTTTATATAACTCAATCCCTAATTTTTGAAGTATCACTTAAATTGGGTGGGAATTTAATAAAGTCAACACTTTGCTGATTTTTCCACTATAAACTTCTTGGTTTAGAAGTAACTTAAATAGTGTTGATTTTCCAATTCCATTTCTTCCTATTAACCCTGTTTTCCAGTTTGTATCAAATGAAAATGATACATTTTCAAATATAGGTTTTCATAGCCATAATATGAGAAACTAAGGTTTTCAATTTTAATTGTTGACATAAAAACACCCCTCAAATTCAATATACTAATCTATTTTTCTCAAACTTAAACATCCCATCTCGAAATTGTGAATCAAATTCTTCGTCCATACTGTCTGTTTCGTTTGGATCCGGATGATACTTATTAAAAACTCACAATGTAAAGCCACATCTGTTTACATAAAAATGAGATATTTTCGTTGTTCAAAATATGGAGGTTACCGTCTCCCAAACTTTTACTTGAGGATACATTTTTCAATCTCACACCATGCGAAAGATAACCAATGCCCTTACCGTGAACATTTTGGAGCAACAAACAGCAAATCTAATTCGCTTTTTCACCATTAACATTTATTACAATTCCACCGACTTTTTATTATTGTATATGATGCGATACGCCTTTCCATCATCAATAGAACGTTCAATTGTTTTTTCTTGAAATAATTTGTCATCTTCTTCGAAGCGGTTATCTTAAGGCAAAACTCCACCATTGCACCATAATTAAATGCTTCCTGATTATCTACATATAAATTGCTCTCTATCATCCGGTGCTAATTGTTCAAGAATAACGTCGCCCATAAATCAACCCTCCATAACTTTCCTAGATGTCTCACAGCCCATGAGGCGCTTCCTCCCGGTCTGCTTTAAAGAACATGAGGCAGCCTTCTTCTGTCTCCATAATCGTCTTGAAAATAAAAATCTTTTTATAACATCTTGTTCTCCCCTACAAATCAGGGAATTATCAGTTTGTAAATCTCAATAAAGTATCCATTAGGATCTTGAATCAAGAACTCCATCTGTATTTTTTCTATTCCGTTAACCAGATATACACTTTTAGTCAGTTTTTGTAAAATCTCTAATTTTTGCTTTTCACTAATGTATATAGGTTTTCAATATCATCATCACTGCTATGGAGAAAAGTTTTTATTCCTCTTCCTAAAAGGATAGATTAATTCCCCTGTGTTCCAGCCCTTCATCATGAATTTGTTCAAACATAAACTGACTATCTTGAAAAAGACATAAAAACAAATTTTTCTTCCTGTCGTTCGTACTCTATTTTTAAATCCTAATTCTTCGTAAAAATTTTTTAGTTTGAAAGAAATATCAAAAACTGATAATTCAGGAATCAAATTATTAAAAATCTACCTCACTTCTCTAAAAATTTAAATTTACTCGCGCTATGTCAGCAAATCATAATCAGCACATTTCCTCGGCTTTTCGATACATTCCCATTAGCTCTCGATAGATTTCATTGGCTTTCAATATATTCGATTGCCATTTATAGCTTTTAAAGTTTTAATGCTGTGTAAATCTTGGTAATCTACAGCCGTATCAAATCTGATTTCAAATAAAATCAACGATTCTCCTGCATATTCTATCGTGTCTTTGTAGCCCTGGAATTTTTAGCAACAAATTGCTCGGCAAGATCAAAAATCGTTTTGGAACTTTTTGCACTATCCCCTTCGCTTTTGACATGTTCATTTCTCCGTGAGGAATGGTGGTAAATGCCACGTTTGGATTTGCGTTTATTTCTTTTCACTTTGTCGTTCCTTTGAAAGACGAAAAAGTAAAAGTATATTTTCAGTCGGCTCAAAATAAAAATTTACTATTCTTACATTGGGAACACTATTTACCGATGTTGCCAAGGCTATTTCTGTTTGTTCAGCCACAATTCTTAAAAATTCTACTTTTATATCCATTTACGGAGACCTCTTTTCGATACCTTACTTTATTCTATTCTTTTTGATATTTTGCTAGCCCTTACGAATAAAATATAGAACAACTCTTACATTTACTTTTCTTGTGTTATAAAACTCTTTATACTTCGGATCATCGTATTCAAAATATCTGTAGCCAACCCCTTTTTTTGTTTTTACAAGGTTCTTCCATCGTTGAAAAGCTTCCTCCTTGTTTCCGGTTTCAAATTCATATTTTGCTTGCATATGTTCTATTTCAGACTCAAACAAATGTAGAGTATTATTGTTCTTCACCATTCTGTCTAACCATCGTTTTGCAATGGGGAAATTATTATATTTTTAGAGCGCGTAAAAGAATGTTTTAGCATAGTTATAAGCTTGATTCCATTTTTGTTCCCGAATCGGGAAAAGCTTCCCATCCCTGTTCTGCAATGGAGAATCCAGCTTCTATTTTGTTATCATCGAGTTGATTGATAGCCTCCTTGCCATAAGCAATAACCGCTTCCATATCTTTCACTATCTAACAGCATATTGATGTCACCCAAATAATCAAACTATGTCTTCCAGAATAATGCTATTTCAGCAAATCGTAATCAGTATATTTCCATTTGCTTCCAGAATATGATGATAAAACTCTTCATGCCTTGAAAACAATCCATACTTTTTCTTTAATTTCATCGATTTCCTCCTCATCATCCCAAATATTCGGATACAAATCGGCAGTTTTGCATTCTTCCATACTGAATTTTTTTCCAATGCCTTTTTCATATCAAAATGATCGAGTGCAGAAACTATATCTTTAATCTTTGTCTTTTTCGGTGTATGCCATAAACTCTGATGCATCATCAATAGAAAAATTCCACCTGTAACCGCTTCACTTAAAGGCTCGTTTTTATTGGTTCAAGCCTTCTTCCTCCCGTAAGCATAAAATGCAGTACATCCCACATTTTATCTATATCCAGCGAAAGTTCCACTTCTTCATGGAATCTTCAATTTCTTCTGAAATCTTATCTTCTATTCCATAATAAGACTTAAGCTCTTTTAAATTATTATCACTTAAATATTGATAAGTCGCGCGTATTCCCTATTTTACATGACCTCCATCATTAACTTATAATTTCATGGTCAATTCTATAAACCATATCCCTGAATTCCAAATATACAGGATAGCCGATACAGGTTCTTTTTCCTTTCTCCCAAAGCCAGCCTGTATAGTTGTACTATAGCCGAAGTATCCTTCTGTTAAGATTTCAAATTCTGCATGGGCATATTCTTTCATATATTCTTTTAATCCGATGGCTTTTTCCGGAAAAATTCCCCTCATATACAGTCCTATCAAATATCAAATGTTGCATTCCTCTAAATCCGTATCAAAAAACACAAGTTTTCCGGAATATACTTTTTCCCCCTCTTCCGTATATTGAAAGAGTTTATGCGGTTCTAAGGTTAAAACACCGTTTTGAAAAATGAATCTTCTTTATCCCTGCTATCATGCAAAACCAAAAAGAATATTACTTTTTCCTATCCTGCGTAAATCCATCTCTATCCCCCGTACTTAAATTCCCTAACTTTTCTAACCACTCCTCAATATCTTCCACGGAGGTATTCGCAGAAAGAATCAGTGTATCCTCATTATTTTTCATCACATAAGATCAATCCCCTGTTCTTGATCAAAAAACAGACTTAACCATACAATAAAGCTGGCATAATCCCTCATTCTATTTTCGGAATTAAAATACTCTATGGCAAAGGTGGATCTTTTTCTATCCATTCGTAAGGTAAACTGATAGGACTCCGAGTAATTTTCCCAACAAATATCAGTAGAAAAATGACGCAGTCTTACTCCAGCTCTATATCTGTCCCTGGGTACTTTTTCTATTTCCTACTAAATTTTTCTAAATCAAAAATCATGATTTTCCGCTTTGTTTACATGAATAAAACTTGTTGCAGACATCTCTACTTTCCCTCAAGCCCAATGGTTTCTGTATAAGACAAAATTTTATCCTGCTAATATCAATATGCCGGAGCAGAATGTCCTCTTCTCAAAAATCAGATCTCGGAAATTCTGTTCTTAATTCATCAGCAACACAATAGATTTCATCATCATCCCATTCATTTGCATATTCTTTTTGCATTGAGCCAATTCCTTGCGATTCGAAAAAGCGACATCTCCAATTAGAATTATTCCGCCGGCTTTTCAGATGTGCAAGCAAATCTTTTAGCAAAACAGTCTTTTGCGCATCCGTTAAGTGATGAATAGAATAAGTCGCAAACAATAAAATCAAAGGACTCTTGCTTCAGTTCATCCGCTAATCCCTTTGAAAAATCTCCTGATAAAGATGTGCACCCTGGCATCTTTTTCACACGCGAGCTCTATCATTCTTGAAGAAAAATCTTGTCCGTAAATAGTGCATCCATTCTCATATAGTCTTGTGGTTAATGTACTCTGTCCCGAACCCGAGGTCCAAAACCACTGCATTAGGCTTTTTCCATTATGATTTTGTAAATATCTCCTCAGAATCTCTCTTGTACCCGGCAAAGGGATAACGATTCTCTTCTTCCGATACCCCTGACTGATTTATCGTAATCATCCGCCCATCAACCAAAACCTTTACTATTTAACATTTTTCCTCCTCTACTCCTACTTTTTCTATCTTATATTTCCCTGCTTTTTCCTGCCTTTTTGCCCTAGCAGGCAAGATGCATCTCTCACCAAAGTACTCAGTACATTTCGAGTGATAAAACAGCCGGAATCCCCATAATTCCTTGCATCCATTTTTATTGCAAAAGCTCCAAAATTTCCTTTGCACATCTGAGATTGACATCTTGAAAATGATTTCCCTGGTTCAGCTCATACTTGCAGGGAATTCCCAAAACTCCTAAAATAGCCAAACAGCTCTTCCGTATTTTCCTGCATGGTTTTTAATATAGGATGTCTTGTTTTAGACTCTTTATCTCCAATAGACAAATAAAGCTTTTTCCGGCAGGATTTTCATAGAAGTACCTCAAGATACGGTCTAAGCTTCTCCTCTACATGAAGGTCTCTAGCATAATTTGAAAGAAGAGAGATGTTCTTGTCTTTTCGCAAAATATATCGTTTAAAGGCCTTTACTACTACTTGTACATCCACGTGGTTTCTTGTTTTCAAAATATCACATAGCGTACGTTCCGCAGAATAAGCCTTCACGGGGTTTCCGCCGGACTAGTAAGTCTCTAGACCCCAGGCTATAAAATGGCTCCTTTGCCCCTTCGCTAAAATGCCATCCTTTTTAGGATTAGATAAATTATAAGTAGCAGGAAAAACATTTGAAATTTTAGAGGAGTTCTATCCGTCAAGTCACAGAGAAAAGAGCCGTTTCAAGGCATAAATCTCTTTTATAACGAGTTTGCAAATTAACAAATTCATCATCCCACGCTTCCGGTAATATATATAGACTCTTCCGGAACGTTCTAAATCTCCTTTTTCACAAGATGCTGAAGACTCCTCTGAAAATCCTGCATGAACAAACCATAGCTGTTGTAAGAACAGCATTATTCTGTTTTGCAAGTTCCAAAATTTTCTGAGAATCCGTCATGCAATCACTCGCCTTTTTACTTTCTTGCTGTATATATATATAAAACAAGCATAAAAGGTAAATTGATTTTTTCCGCTGTAATTAGAAGTATATTTAGCACATGTTTCTACTTTCCCTCAAGGCCAATGGTTTCGTATAGGAGATAAACGCTTTCAATAAATCTTTCCTTTGTACTCAAATATTTGTCTATATCTTTCGGATACAACGGCCGCTTCCCTTTTCACTCTGCATACCTCCGCCAAATGAGGATGAGCATGGAGATAATCTCGAAAAGCAATGTGCCCTTCAGTTCTTTTAGAGTCCATTGGACAGACATACAAATGATGCACCATGAACTCCGGTTTCTCTTCAGGAAAATGCTTCCTCCTCCTATCCCTAGATTCCTTCATGCCGGTATCCCTTCTTTTCCAGCAGGTTTTCATTTCAGGAAAGACCGACATATCCGGAATAACAATATCCATATCAATAATCGGTTTTGCTGCTAAATTTTCCACCGAGGTACTTCCAACATGTTCAATACTGCTGCTTTTTGCCAAGATTTCATTTCCAAGGGAAGCAACGACTTTGAAACTCTGTCTTCCACCTGGAGTATAGTCTTCATGACAATATGTTCTGTTCTCATGTTTTTCTCCGCATACTCTATCTTAAATCCAACACCATACTGTCAAAGTCGATATACTCTTCCCCAATCTTAAAATACGCCGGTAAAGTTCCCACTTTCTTAAAGCCGAATTTCTCATACAAATGAATGGCGCGGCTATTGTCCTCTCGCACTTCCAGATTAATGAGCTCCACGTCATTTTCCCCGGCATAGTCTATAAGCTTTTTGCATCAGTTTGGTTCCAATACCGCTATTCCACCTGCCTTTATCACAGTAAGTCCCAGCTCTGCCTCTATGACTCATTCTCCTGGAAAAGCCCTTTAATTCTCCACTTCCTACAAGCTTTCCATTCTTCCACGCAAATAACATACAGATTTCGGATCCTGTGAGAAATTCCGAATTTCCTCCTGCTCTTCCTCTATGGAAATTGGGAATCCTTCCTTTCCAAAGGATAAATTGTCCGTTTCCGAACCTCACCTGCCTGTATAGCTATTCTTGCCTCCACGTCCTCCGGCAGAGCTTCTTTAATGATAACGTCTTTGATTACGTCTTTGATAATGTCCTTCATAATATCTTCCTGCAAAATCTCTAACATGCTTTATTTCTTAAATGAGCAAGTCCGTATAAAGTCCTTCACCTCTGCCCCTGCTTTCAGATAACGAAGCAAAATCTCCGCACATGGCACGTTTGCTGTCGCTATCTGCCCTGATGGTGATTGAGAGGAATCTCAAAATGCTCGCAGACCATATTTAACTTATGGCTCCTATCAGGAAAGAGGCTTCGCCCATTTTCACCGTGCAAAGGTAACGACATAGGTTTCCAATCAATCTCATAGTCCAACAGACAATTTTTCAGCACATCATATCAAAGAAGCATTAGGGCCACCAGCATTCCCATCGGAAAAAGCGGCTCAATCTGCCGCCATAATTCCGGAAAGGTAGGCATCTTTGACTCTGGACTCACTAATTCCGGTAAGCTTTTACATTGAAATAATCAGTCCGCCTCGGGATTCACTAGGGAATAAAATTCCTTGCTGATTTTTCCTTCTTCCACTCACTTTAGTAATGCCAATGGCACTTTATACGGTTGTTCTTCCGATTCGGTGTCTCCACATCAAAAACAATAAAGCGTGCCACGATATCCTCCCTAGCTTTTTCAAGGCGCAGCCGCCCTTTATCATTTCTATAAAAAACCGTTGTCTCCCCAATTTTACTTTGTGAAACAACGGTTTTTGCAAACATTATTTTCTTCTATAACATTTTTCCGCTTAAAAATCTACCTCTGTATCATAGTAGCGAAAGACTTTTTAGGAGCTTCTCCATCCTCTACGCTGGCTGACGGGATTGAGTCTCAGTCAGCATCCGCAATCGCATTTACCGCAATGTCATGGAGTCTCTCAGAAAATGTTCTCCGGTACAAACCCTGCTCTGTTGGATAAGAATCTGTGCCGTAGTTCTTGATGCAATGAGGAATATTCAGCTTGTCGTTTAAGCCTCTAACATAGCTAATCAATGCCTTTACCTTATCATCGTCGTTATTTCCCGGAAAGGCCGATAACGTCCGCAATCTTTGCATAGCGTCTTTTGCAGTTTCGTCCTTCGCATTGAAGGCGATAACCTTTTGAAGATACATAGTATGCTGCACCGTGAATGATGTGCGCTCCCTAAATCTCCGAATACTGCACTCGGTCTTATGGGCCATGGAGTGAACAATTCCAAGAAGTGCGTTTGAAAATGCCATTCCTGCAAGGCACTGAGCATTATGCATGGCATTTCTGGCCTCTTTGTTTTCACTGTAAGAATCCACCAGGTCGTCCTGAATCATTTCAATGGCATGCAGTGCCAAAGGATCCGTATAGTCGCACTGTGGGAAACATGCTCTCAATAGCATGGGTTAAAGCGTCCATTCCGGTATGCGCCACCAGCTTCTTTCGGCATAGTCTGTGCCAGAGCAGGATCTACGATAGCCACATCGGGAGTAATTTCAAAGTCCGCAATGGGATATTTGATTCCCTTTTCATAGTCAGTGATAATGGAAAACGCGGTTACCTCGGTAGCGGTTCCGGAAGTGGAGGAAATGGCACAGAACTTTGCTTCTTCTTCTCAACGTTGGAATACCGAAGACCTCACACATATCCTCAAAGGTGCAGTCCGGATACTGTACTTAATCCACATTGCCTTCTGCTGCATCAATGGGAGAGCCTCCGCCGATTGCCACAATCCAATCCGGTCCGAAGTCCAGCATTTCCTGGCGCCCTTCATTACAGTATCAACAGAAGGGTCGGACCCACACCTTCAAAAGCTTTTATCTCCATGCCGGCTTCCTGCAAGTACTGTACCACTCTGTCCAGAAAATGCCGAAGCGCTTCATGGAACCACCACCCTACGCAGACAAAAGCCTTCTTTCCTTCAAAGGTCTTTAATGCCTCTAATGCATTTTCTCCATGATAAATGTCTCTTGGTAATGTAAATCCCCATCTCTCGCCTCCTTTTTAGAGCTGTCAACTTTACATACCCTACATGCTACACTCTCAGTTTCTGATAATGTCAATAAATTAACAATATTGTTTTTAAATAAATTGCAACATATATTTAGCGTTGCGTATTTCTTCAAAGCGTGCCCCAGTTTCAGACCTGTACTGCAGGAAATATATTTATTATAGCTGATAAAGCTCAGTATATTTCTCCTCAATGTAATCCAAGAAAATAGTTTACATTGAACTCCTCCCTGGTCACCATTTTCATCAGCTCAGGTGCCCTCATAGCGGAAAACCGTAGGTATGGATATGCTCCTTCAGCCAGTTCATAATTTCATCAAACGGTTTTTCTTCCAAAAGCTTTTCTACATCCAGGTCCTTCCGCATAGGTGCATAAACTGGGCAAGCAAAGGCAGTTCCCAGAGCATAGGTGGGAAGTAGCTGAAACTTCCGTCCGACCAGTGTACATCCTGTAAGATGCCCGCTTTATCATTTGGCACATCCACGCCCAAATACCCTTTGTACTTTGCATTCCAGGTTTTATCCAGTCCCTCTAGAAATAAGCTTCCGTTAAACAAGCCCTTCTCGATTTCATAACGAATATGACATGCAACGGATAGGTCAATTCATCCGCTTCCGTACGAATAAAGGAAGGCTTGGACACATTGATAGCCTGATAAAATTCCTCTAAAGATACCCTCCCAGTTGCTTTTGGAAAAATGCTTTGGCAATTAGATAATGATATTTCCAAAAGGCCAAAGTTCTTCCCAGATAATTTTCGCAAAGGCGGACTGGGACCATGCATACCGGAAGACACCCTCGGATAAAAATCATGCCGTCATACTTCGGGCTGATATTATGCCCATAGTAGGCATGCCCCACCTCATGCACTGTAGACAAAATGGCAGAAATCACATTGTTTTTCGAGATATTTCGTCGTGGTACGGCAGTCATTTTTCACAGGTCCAGGAAGTGAAGGGATGCTCGGATTCATTTTTGATAGCCCCAGGAAGAATCAAATGCAGGTACTCTAAAAAGGCCTTTCCATAAACTTCTTCTGCTCTTCCACAGGAAGCTTTTTGTTTAAGAAAAATCCTCCTGAAGCTGATTCTGCCTTTGTGACCTTTCTGAATGAGGGGTACCAGTCTTCCTTTAGAGCGGGCAAAGAAGGCACTCATATTTTTCCTCATCCATCCCCGGCTCAAAGTCATCCAGCATCTGATTATAAATACTTTATCGCTCTTTTCGATAGCCGTAAAGCTTTCTTCTGGCTCTCAATTACCTTTTTCAAATAAGGGCAAAGAGAGAATAATCCGCCTTGGATTTTGCCAAAAAGCTAGCATCAAAGGACTCGTCACAAAGCTTTTTAAAAAGCTACAAACCCTCCTTGGGAATGCAAAGGGTATCCAGAGTCTGCTTATAGTAAAAGCTGAATCGCCCGCTTATTTTCTGCATCCACCTTTGGGATCTTCCTGCAAATCCTTCCAGCAAAGCTACGATTTCCGGATCGGTTTCAAGCTGAAAAGCTCCCTGCCAAAAAGGCGGAACGCTCATCTCTATAGCTTTGCCCCTGCTGTAGGTGCCACAGTCTGCTTTGTCAATTTCAATGATATTTAAAGCCATATGGTAGGCAGAACATTCTGAACAGCCAGTCCTGATACTTCTGTAATTTTTCTTCTGTAGTCATATTTTTCCTTTCTTATAATTATTTTACTATAACACATGCCCGTACGGGAATATTCTGATATAATGATTTTGAGGATTTAACGTTAGCGTTTTTTTACATTTTCACAAAATCGCCAACGTTAATTTTAATATTTCGTACTGTATTTGCTATTATATACTATGAACTATAAGTTAGAAAGGAAGAATAATATGACTTGGTATCCTCGTGAAAACTACCTTTAAAAAGATTCGTGACTTTTTATCACGAAACCGATATTATTAAAGTAATCACTGGTGTGCGAAGATGTGGTAAATCCTGTCTTATGGAAACAATTGCCAACGAATTAAAATCGTCCGAATTCCCAGTAATCATATTTATTTCTTCGACTTGGACAGTAGGACTATCATAAAATTACAAATCCGGAACAATTGGAACAGCTATTGAATCAGTTCCGAAAGTGTGGAACAAAATATCTTTTTTGTTGATGAGATTCAAAATGTAAAGGACTTTGAACTAATCTTTAACAGCTCGTAGGTCTAATAAATGGTCAATTTTTATTACCGGTTCAAATTGTATCTCCTAAGTGGAGAGTTGATGACAAAACTAACTGGAAGATATATTGAATTTGAGATGTTCCTCACTTTCGTTTGAGGAATACGAAGGCATTGAAATTCTATGGAAAAATTGCTTCCTGACCGACAAGAAGAATTACAAAACTATATTCTTGAAGGCGGTTTTTCCCAGAACAATACAACTGGAAAAATATTGCCGCAAAGCGTAGATATGTTCAAAGTGTTATCGAGGAAATTTTTGAAAAAGACATTAGAAGAAGTTAAAATCCGTAATAAAAAAATACATTTGAAACAGTCCAAAAATACATCATCAACAACTTTGTCGAACAACCAGTCTAAAAAGCTTAAAAAGCCATTGAACAAAATGGAACAGCTATAAGCGAAGCCACGATTGCAAGATATGTTAAAGCCTTGTTGGATGCGAAAAATCTTTATGAATGCCCCAGGTTTGATATGAAGTCCAAAAATCCTTAAGTGGAGAAAAAGAAATACTATTTAGCTGACACCGCTTTTTATTGTGCTCAGAACACGGACAACAGAATTAACTCTTGGTCCTGTTCTTGAAAAATATCACCATATATATGCAAAATCTCACGACTATTCTGTAGCTGTCGGGAGAATAGGGAAGCTGGAATGATTTTATCTTAAGAAATAACGAGATGCGTTATTCCTACATTCAAGTTGCTTTATACCATTGCATTATCAAAGGATACCAAGACCGTGAGTACCGACCACTCGAAGCCATTATGACAATTATCCTAAATATGTTGTTACTGCAGACTCTATTCTTCAACAGCGAAAACGGTATTGAGCATATTAACCTTATTGACTTTATGAGAAATGGAAAAAGAGTTTTTAGCTTAGTTTATAAAAATATATTTCCGCTCATAGGAGAAAAGGGCAAAATAAAGAACAACTTAATTATATACAAAATATAACTATATTATCAGCCCCTTCTGCACTATAAAATTCATTCTTCTATTCGTCTCTATAGCATTCCAAAATTACAGCTTAATTTACAAGAATGCTCTACTGTTTGATTTTTACAGTAGGCATTACTGTTTTGTTTTTACACTCTGGCAACGCTGCTTTTCTTTTGCTGCTTCCACACAGCTTTAGCTACTGCAGTCCTTGACTTTTCATCAGGCCGCCGGCAGAATATACTCCGCATTAAGTTCCTGATCGGTTACTAGTTCTGCTATAGCACAGGTCATGGGCAACCTTCTATTTCATCATTGATGTCCTTTGCCCTGCACATCCAGAGCGCCTCTAAAGATGCCCGGAAAGCATAGTACATTATTAATCTGGTTCGGAAAATCCGACCGCCCTGTAGATACTACCGCGCCCCTGCCTCCTTCTGCATCCTCCGGGAATATTTCGGAATAGGATTGGCACAGGTAAAGATAATGGGCTTTTCGCCATGTTTTCACCATATCCTTATTCAGGGTTCCCTGTGTGAAACGCTGATAAAAACATCTGCATTCTTGATAACATCAGAAAGATTTCCTTTTCCATGGAGAGATTGGTAATCTCTGCCATTTCCATCTTAATGGGATTTAAGTTCTCCCCTTATAAATAGCGCCCTCTATCCGTCATAATCACATGTTTAGCTCCCATGCTTAAAAAGCAGTTTGATAATGGCAATGCTCTGCTGCCCTGCCCGGAGGTCACAATCTTCACTTCTTCGATCCCGGTAAGCTTTAAGGCATTAATCAGACCTGCCAGAGTCACCACCGCAGTACCATGTTGGTCGTCATGGAAAAATGGGAATATCACAAATTTCCTTGAGTCTCTTTTTCAATTTCAAAACAACGGGTGCGGAAATGTCTTCCAGATTTACCTCCAAAGCTTCCGGCAAGGAGGCTCACTGTCCTCACAATTTCTTCCATATCCTTCGTTCTTACGCAGAGCGGAATGGCATCCACATCTCCAAAGGCCTTAAACAGCACACATTTTCCTTCCATAACCGGCATGCCTGCCTCCGGTCCCATGTCTCCCAAGCCCAACACCGCAGTTCCGTCCGTTACCATGCCACTCGTATTCCAGCGTCTGGTCAGCTCATAGCTTTTTCTCTACATCCCTTCTTTATCACAAGGCAAGGCTCCGCAACTCCCTGGGTATAAGCAAGACTTAAAGCCTCTTTGCTATCCACCTTGGCTCTCGGTGTAATTTCCAGCTTTCCCTTTAATTCATAATGTAGTTTCAATGATTCCTTCTGCATAATCCATTTTTCTTCCTCCATACTTTATACTTTGTATCATCTCTTCTTAATTACCACTTTTTGTATCACTTTCTTTTTGTGTCACTTCTTATATTGTTTCTTTTTAATCCCTTTTTCTTGATTCACTTTCTTTGATGAGTACTTTTATTCTATTTTTCTTATATCATTTTTCCGGTTGAAATATTTCATCGAATTTTCTTCCGTCAAGAAGCCAAGCTGTAGGCAGGCTTCTTTCAAAGAGATATTTTCCCGAGCCTCTTCGCTGTCTTCGCCGCATTTTTCGTAGCCAATGTAGGGATTCAAACAGGTTACAAGCATAAGAGAACGGTGAAGGTTTTCCTGCATTTTTCTCCTTGTTCGCCTTTGATGCCTACAACACAGTTCCGATTAAAAAGACAGCATGGCATCGAAAGCAGGCGTACGGACTGCAAAAGTTGTAGATGCACACCGGCATATATACATTTAGCTCAAAATTCCTTGAGAAGCTGCCATGCCCACCGCCACATCATTGGCCATGACTTGAACGGAAACCATGGTAAGCGCTTCGCATTGGGTAGGATTGACCTTTCCCTGGCATAATGGAGCTTCCCGGCTCATTTTCAGGAAGGAAAATTTCTCCAAGACCGCATCTGGGCCGCTACCAAGCCAGCGGATGTCATTGGCTATTTTCATTAAATGCCGCCAAGGCTTTTCAAAGCACCGTGGCGAAAAACCAGTTCATCCTTGTCGCTAAGGGAATGGAATTTGTTGTCCGCTGTTTTAAAATCCTTATGTGTCAGTTCCGAAACTGCTTTTTAGCCACTTCCACATCAAATCCCTTCGGGGCATTCAGTCCTGTTCCCACTGCAGTTCCCCCAAGAGCCAGCTCCCGAAGTCCGGGAAGGCTTAATTGAAGCATCTCTTCGATTTTTTTCCAGCATAGCTTTTCCAACCACTGATTTCCCTGAGAAAAGCTAATCGGAGTGGCGTCCTGTAGGGTGAGTTCGGCCTGTTTTTCACAATGCCTTCATTTTCCTGCATAAGTCTCATCAATAGATTTAATATGGGGTGTCAAGACTGGAAAAAGTCTCCTCAATTTCCAGGGTCATCGTGATATGCATGGCTGTTGGGAAGGTATCGTTGGAGCTTTGGGACATATTTACATGGTCATTGGGATGCAAAAGTTTTTTCTCCCGCCACTTCATTTCCGATTGGCAATGACTTCGTTCACATTCATGTTGACTGGGTTCCGCTTCCGGTTTGCCATACCGCAAGGGAAAATGCTCGCTGAGTTTCCTCCAAAATCTCATCGCATACGCCGGAAATCAAAAGTTTTTGCGTCTTTCATCCAGTTTACCAATGATTATTCATTGTCGCGCCTTTTTAAAATGGCAAAGGCACGAATAATCTCAGTAGGCATTTTCTCTGTTCCTATTTTTAAAGTTCTCAAAGCTTCTCTGGGTTTGTGCCCTCTAGTATTTCTCCACCGAACCTGTACTTCCCCCATGGAATCGTGTTCTGTTCTATAGTCCATTTCTTTTCCCTCCATACAACATTTACAACAGGAAAATTACTTGATAGATTTTATCAAAAAATGGCTGAGGGGACAGACTGATTCTATCTTGTCCCACATTTTCCTCTGCCAGTTATCTTATATTTTTATGCTTTCAGGGGAAAATATGTCTCTATCGCTAAGTTTTATCCTATAAATTTTTTTCCATCTTTACATCATTTAGATTGAGTGCTATTATCTAAACAGTGTATAGATTAAAACAAAAAGGAGTGTGCCTTGAACCGATACATACCATCATGGGAATTTAAAGAAGAACTAGTGGAAAAAGGCTTGGCCTATATCAATCGATATGGTCTGGAAGCCCTTTCCATGCGTAAACTGGCAGATTCTACAGGCGTCAGTCCTGCCGCGCCCTATGCCCATTTTAAAAACAAGGAGGCTTTTTCTGTCTGAAGTCCGTAATTATGTGAACCATCGATTTTATTCGACATTGGTGAAAGCCACGGAAGATTGTTCTGACTCATTCAAGAATTCTTTTCAATATGGGAAAAAGTTACGTCCTTCTTTTTATGAAAACTCTATATTACCGGTTCTTGTTTTCTATAGAAGATATAGATATAGAGAATTATCCGCCATTTGTATTATTCAAATATATCGCAGAAAAAGCATGGAAAGAAAAACTGAGAATTGGGATAGTACTTCTTCATGCAAAAAGTTATTGCGCTCTGGTCCTTGGTGCATGGTCTGTCTTCCATCGTGACCATGAAAAGGGCTGTCGACATGGATCATCTTGAAGCGGAAGTAGAGTAGATTCTTGACTCCATTACTGTATAAGGGAGAAAGCAGAATTGATTTTCAACTCCATTCATGTATAGGGAACAGTGGAAACAGATTTTTCGGCTCAAGCAATACTATGAGGAGTATAAATGGTAGGTATTTTTTATGGTACTGGAAATACAAAGCACTGCATCCAAAAATTTCTTACTGCACTGGATTCCGATGCAAGGTGCATTCCCATTGAAGAGAAAAATCGATAGATGCTATTCGAAAGAACGAGAGATTGTCTCGCCTCATCCGACACAATTTTCCAATGTGCCATTTATGGTAAGAGATTTTGTCATTCGGCATAAGGATGTCTGGAAAAGGGAAAAAGATATTTTAATAACCACTATGGGAGCATTTTTCCGGTGATGGAACAGGTGTCTTGCCAGAGTTTTAAAAATATGGTGCAATTATTCTTGGCGGTTTGCAGATTCGTATGCCGGATACGGTTTGTGACAGTAAATTACTGAAAAAGTCTTTAGAAGAAAACCGAAGAATCATCCATGAAGCGGATAGAAAAATCGAAAAGGCAACAAACACGATTAAACAAACCGGAAAATATCCCCTGGAAGGCTTAAGCTTTCCGGCTCATCTCGCAGGATTATTCGGATCAAAGATTATGGTTTTACAATAAAACCACCGGGTATAGTAAAACTCAAAATCAGTGATGACTGCATTGATGCGGATTATGTGCCTCCATCTGCCCCATGGAAATCTACAGCATACAAAACGGCAAAGCTGTCAATCTGGAAAAATGCACCATGTGTTATCGTTGCATAAGCTCCTGTCCCAAGAAAGCCATTACGCTTTTGGGAAAAGAAGTCGTCGAACAGTGCCGGTATGAGAAATACGTTTAGACAGCAAAAATTTTTTTCTCAGCACAAAGAAGGCTTACATGCTCTTTCTCTCCTGCGTATTTTTGATACGCATATTGTCCATGGGAGTTGGTCGCCCTTGCCGCTCCCTGTAATATATGGCATAGTTTCACCTGGGCAACGGCTGTAGCCCAGACACATGGTGCAGTCTCTTCACCCAAACCGGCTTTTTGTTCTGCATTTCAATCGCCTGAACCGGCATTTCTAGCGCAAAGTGTGCACTCGATGCAGGCATCGGACACAGAAAGATTCTTGGTCTTTCGCATCTTACCGTCATAAAGTTTTTTCGCCACCCTTCCTACAAATTCGGGCACCGTGAAATCCATCTCTTTTCCTTTTTCTTTTCGGAAAGTAATACCTTAAGCTCATTGATTTCTCTTCCGCCTGCTTTTAAGCTAGTTTTTTAACCTTTTCCGCATTGATAAGTCAAAAATCACAGTCCAAGTATCCGGCATACGAATATCGAATTTCGCATTCAAGGCTAAACCCTTTTTCTTTTTAAAAGACTATCCGCAATCGAAGATGTCTGCCCTGTTGTCGTTCCAAAGGTTCCCTACATAAAAGCTGTAGGGCTTTGTTTCATACTGAAGCTTCAACTTTTCCAAGAACGCATAAACAATGCTGGGTAGTCCCTAGCACAGGTGGACTTAAAATCCCAAACCTTCCGTCCCTAACCGTATACTATAGCTTTTCTGCCTTGCAGGCTTTCTCAATGGATATCATTTCTTCCTGCGGCTCTTTAATTTTCTGCTACATGCCTGGTATTTCGGTAGCTGAAAAATAAAAATAACATCTCCTTACTCCCCACTTTGTTTCTTTTATCACTGCTCTATGTTCTTCACTCTTAAGCAAACGGTCAATATACGCTATCAGAATTCTGTCTTGAACTGTAAAGATTCCTTTTTGAGTCCATATCTATGCTTCCTTCTGTTCATTTGCTTAAACAGTTTCATTGTAGAGAACTTTTGGAGAATGGATGATCGGTGAAAGAAAAATCGAGACGGATACTCCTGAAGAAAGTTTCCTATGGATTGTCTTTTGTAAAATATACTTGATATCAAAAACAAGGTGTATATTGGTCATGCATAAAGTATTTACGACATTTTGTAATACATATTGCTTTCACCCAAGAGTGAAGGCAAAGAAATGAAAGGAGTTTTCGATGAATTATTTTTAACTTAGGAATCGCTGCAGGTTTTTGCCAGTTCCTCTTAGTTCTATTTCGAAACAGATTGAGTAAGAAACAACAGGATTGCTATGATGAAAAGGCAGGTAATCGTCCGCGGGAAGGCCTATCAATACGCTTTCTTTTTCACCACCATGGGACTCCCTCATGCTGTACGCTACTTTTGCCGAGCCGATTGAGAAATATTTGGAAGCCGGGATTATCTCCCCTGCCATTCTTCTTTTCGGGACCGATCCCTCATGGGATACTGCCTTTTCCACGATGCCCTTCTGGGGCTTAGCAATATAAAAAGGATTGCTGTTACAGTATGGGCTCTGTTCAGTGTACTGAACGTCTTTAACACCGTAGAGAATATCTCCCGATAAAATATGGATTGCCGGAAGGCTCAGCAGCGCGCTTTATGCTTCCTCTCCTTCTCAGTATCTTTTGCTATTGCCCTGATTCTTATGCTACTGAAGGATCGAATGAAGAATGATGAAGAGTGAGGTGAAAAATGAAGAATCTTCGTTTAAAATCCGCTAGAGCGGGAAAAAGACTCTGTCCCCAGCAGGAGCTGGCTGATCTGGTAGGCGTCAGCAGGCAAACCATCAATGCTATAGAAGGGGGACTATAACCCTCACCATCCGCCTCGCCTCGCCATTTGTCAGTGTACTAGGGAAAACATTGATGAACTGTTCTCGGGAAGAAGCGCCTAATTAACTTCACAAAGGCGCTCACTTCGTCGTTATCTTCGTCTCTCCACAAAGCTCTTTAATTCTCGAAAGCTTATAGTCCCTGATAGACCTTTCCTCGTCCCAGCAAAGAATCTGCTGTTTCCGGCAGGGCTTTTCAGCAATGTTTCCGGCAGGATTTCTTCTCGCAAAGGAATCCATTCTCCATCCGCATCTTCCGCCTGATGTGCCATAAAAATAAACTCTCCTCTTTCCCAGTCCATGGCAAAAACTATTCATCACTTCTGTAGCAGTGGCACTTGCAAGAGACTTTCTTCCTGCGAGATGATATTTTTCATAGAGAAATTCATACAGGCTTCCTTTACCGATTTTGATTACTCTAACTGGTTTTTCCTTCATCCTTTTTCCCCTCATCTTTATCCGAAGATAGCTTTCCTAATTCGTTTCTGTCCGAAATACAGATAACAAATACAAAGCTTGCTTTGTAATCAGTTCCCAACGAAGCCAAATACTGTACAAAAAGATAATCTATTGTATCACGACTTGTTCGAAATATAACTATTCCCTTGTCCTTTCTCCTTTTTATGATAAAATAACAATAATATTATGATAGAAAAACAAAAAGGAGAACTCTATGATTAATATCCGCCCTGGTTTTCGACTTAAGAAATAAATTTCCAGAAATTGAAGATGTTGTAGTCAATTCCAACGCCCCTGTATTTCTTACAAAAAATGGTTATGGAACAATGGTTTTAATGAGTCTGAACAATATTCCGCCTTAACCGATGATACAGAAAAAGCTGGATGAAGCAGATGCCCTTGCCGCAAGCTCTACAACTCAGCTCTCTAAATCTGAAGTTTTTAATTCTGTATGAGAAGGATTAATGAACAAGGCAAAAATATAACTTAAGCTTTTCTCCCAATCTTTCCAAGAAGATTTATACGAAGATCGCTTCCCTAATTCTTTTTAAACTCTCTTCCTTTTCCAAATATTCATGCATAAAGGGATACGTAAAGAAGCTCATGGGGCGAACCTGCGTAGGGCTGGCTACATCCCAAAGCTTACTTTTTGCCCAGCGCTCTATCACTTCTAATACCTTTGTCTTTTTGTCCAAGATACCGATAGCAAATACAGGCCTGCTCGTAATACAGTTCCCCAAGATTTAAGTCCTTGATTCTTTCATAATAGTCCACTGTATCCTCCGGACTGCCCCTTCATAAAAAGTAAATTCAAAAGCTTCTTCCGATCAAAGTCTTTTTCCGGATTCAGCTTGCCCTCTGCTATCAATTCCGAAGCTGTTTTCGGTGCTTTTGGCGGCTGATAATCCTTGCTCCTTGATTCCGGTAAAATATCCCTGTCGCATATAGTCCATGAGGATCTTGAAATAATTGTATCGTTGGCAAGAGCCCTTAAGGCATTTCTCTTCCTCTGCTTCCATTAGCCTGCTTTTGCTCTTCTTGAAGAGCTTTACTTACTTCCGCTTCCCGTCCAATTTTCTTTGCCGCAAAGCACATGGCCATCATATATTCGTTGGCTACATTGGAATAATACCACTCATCCCAAAAGGGCATTAAAAGGAGAGTATGGCTACCGCCTCCTCACTTTCGGTCAAAAACTCCACCACGGCCCTTACCGCAAGGTTTTGTGAGGAAATTTTCTCTTCAAAGGCATCTAGTTTAGCCAAACTTTCAGCGGAACCATTTTTAATTTCTTCGCAAATGTCTCTGTACTTTTAGGTAGTTTTTATTGCTTTCCATAAGCTTCCTTTCTCGGACAATCCATGCATTGCACTACTTCTCTACAATATCAAAATTCAACATCAAAAACAACTGTCACCATATTAAAGCTATATTGACTTTCTGTTTATCAATTGTATAGTATAAACAAGATTATCATAAATTAGTTTATAATAAAGAGGTCCAATGTATGAAATTTATAGGCAGAAAAAGCGAGCTTTAGTAAACTGGAAGAGGAATATAATCGTGACAGTAGCTTTGTGGTTATCTATGGTCGCCGCCGAGTTGGAAAAACAACGCTAATTAAAGAATTTCTAAAGGAGAAAACCGCATTCTATTTTCTTGCCACAGAAGAGTTGGAAAACCAAAGCATGAAGCGATTGGCAGGCGTTGCGGCTCGTACAACAAAAAAATACATTACTGCAAAAACTACATTTACTGATTGGTTGATTTGTTCCAAGTGATTGCTGACTATAAGCCCGAAGAGAAGAAGGTGTTTGTCATTGATGAATTTCCGTATCTTGTAAAGACCAATTCGGCTTTTTCCTTCTATTTTGCAAAATGCCTGGGATGAAATTTTTAAAAGACAGTAATGTGATGCTGATTCTGTCAGGTTCTTTCATCGGTATGATGCAGAAACATGCCCTGTCTTATGACAGTCCTTTATATGGCCGCAGGACAGCACAAATACGCTTAGCTCCACTGCCTTTTACGGATATCTACGCTGTACAAAAGATGCCTTTTGATCATGCCGTAGAACAGTATGCTATAACAGGCGGCATTCCGAAATATCTCGAGTTTTTTTGAAGATGGACGTCCTTTGAAGAACAAGTCAAAGATACTGTTTTTATCTAAAAATGGTTTCTTATATGAAGAACCTAATTTCTTGTTAAAAAGCGAGTCCATGGCAGCAGTAAACTACTTTTTCAATCATTATAGGCGATTGGTGACGGCAATCATAACCAGGTAAGATTGCCGGCATACTTGGGCAAGAAAGCTCTTCTCTAACACCATATCTATCTACGCTTTTGGATTTGGGATTTATAGAAAAGAGAACGCCTATTACTGAAAAATCCGGAAAAAAATCCCGCAAGGGGCTGTATTTTATTGCGGATAATTTCATCCGTTTCTGGTTCCGTTATGTTTATCCCTCATAAAGGCGAACTGAATTGGACAATATGCAGATTGTGCTGATGAAATACACAAAGATTTTCGGGAGAAATTGCAGCATTTGCTTATGAAGATATCTGTAAGTCTATTTTTGTGGAGTTGTGCAGAAATAAGGCATTTCCTTTTTACCATCTCGTATCGGCTCTTACTGGTTAAAATGATTTTTGATAGTGATACGGAAATAGATGTAGTATCAGTAGATCATCAGAACAAACGGGTATTTACCGGTGAGTGCAAAATACCATGCAAACCGATAGATGCACCGGTGTACTTTCGCATTAAAAAGAAAAAGTGGATTGTTCCGCAGAAATTGCAAGGCTTTTTCCGGGATATGAGATTATCTATGGCGTGTTCAGTAAAAGCGGCTTTACACGGCGTATGCTGGATATTGCAAAAGGAAGGTTCCGGTATTCTTCTGATAAATGAAGACGTCTTATATAAAGGATATAGTGCAAGTTCATTGAATTACTTTTAAAAACCTCTCTTAGATCTCATTCCACTGTAGTTCTTTTCGGATTTTCCGGAAAAAGTCGTGGCTGACAACCCTCATCGCGTAAGCGAATGCCCTATCCAATATAACTCCCTGTGTTATACTTAAAAAGTTCTAGAATACTACTTTTTACTATTGTAGCCAAGGTAGAGAGAACAAAGAAAGGAGATCAAAAATGGTTTAAGCCAGGAAGAACTAAAGAAAATAAATGAACTTAAGAATACTGCACGGTTTCAACACAGCTGAAAGCTCATACGGAATATCCTCACTTGAAGGAAAGAGTACTAAAATTATTTTTGTTCTGAAACATGTTTCTTTTTGTTATTTTTGCTTTCTTTGGCGGTAGCAGTTTGATGCTCCTTACCGATGAAGGTATTCTTCCCCGCAGTGAATTTATAGATGCACTTATGATGCTCCTCGTCAGACTGGGCATCTTTTTTCTGGCACTTCACATTTTCAGTGTCCTACTGTATAACCTGATAGGTCCCGGTTGGGAAGCAAAGCAAAAAGCTAAGCTCCGCAAGCTTTATGAAAGTGACATTCTGGCTCCGATACTGCAAGCCCTTTTATCCTTCATCGGAAATCGATATGGAGCATGACATTGCTCCGAATCAAGTAAAAGAAGTGGTTCCTAAATCAGAATACTATATCCAATCCGGAATACTGGAGCTTAATGATGAAAGAGATCTCAAAACAGTGGATTTATATGCCTATAACGTCGAAAAAGGAAAATAAAGGTTACTATGATGTTACTCCACTTTCTCGGACAAGTCTACTCCATAAAGAACACGTTCTTCTTAAAGGAGAATTGTGAATTGTTCCGACAGAGCATTTCTCTCTTTGAAAAACCAAGGGTATTATCCCGGCACCATGCAAGACGGGAAGAAAAATCGATGTAGAAGATATACAGCATAACGAACACTACAACATTTTACTGTACGAATGAACAATCTACAAGAAAAATTTTAACTCCCACTGTCATCGAATGGTTTAACAGCATGACTTCCCGCCACAAGCTTTTCCCTTTTTACAGTAACGAGTCTCGTATTTATTTTGCAGATTGTAACAATCAGTCTTTCTTCGACGCACCGCAACACAAGAAAAGTCTTCAGGCATGGCGGATAGAAGAAACAGCAATACAGCTAAAATATGCCTTCTATTTTGCAAACGAAGTGACGGAGATGCTACATAAGAACGAAGGTTTTTTTCATAGGACTCCGCTTTTTCTATGCATAGATTTTTCTTTCTTTGCATAAAAACTTCTTTCCTGTATAAGATCTCTATTTTGCCTTACTGAATTTCACCTTTGGGAACAAGGAAGTACAGAGGAATGATATTCAGTACAAATGTTGTGATAAGAGCAAGATATCCTTTTAGCTGAATTCCATTTCCGGACAAGATTGCATTCATCATATTCTGTGTAATAGTAGCCCTGGAAAATCTTTTGTACTTTGGGCAACAAGGGAAATAAATCCGCTTTCTGCTCCGAAGCTTGCGAAGGGCATAATGGTCAAAGCTGCCAGAATAATGACCGAAATCCCACTGTATCAATGAGTTTTGGCATCCAATCTCACACCCAAGTACAAAGCCGATAACGCTGAAGTAAATCCCTCATGATGGTCAATAAGAAAAACTGAACGCCCAGCTTTCCGTTAATCGGGAATTTGGCAAATACCGTTGCGCCGCCTAAAACAACAACAAAAATCAAGGTATTTAACACGATTTGCACAAAGGTCTGGTCCAAAAGATAGTTTTTATCCCATAGTTGGAAAAATCGATTCAAAGGAATAAAAACCGATGTCAGAGGAGATTCTTTTACTAAAGGTTGCCAGACTGTTTCCGATGATACCGATAAACACGGCAATCCCCAGCATAATATTAGGCGAGATATCCGCCTGAATATTGTATAAGAACATATACCAGGCCAGTGGAAGAAGAATCGTAAATAAGACAAATCTTCTGTTTCGTAACACCTGCTTTAATTGAATCATGCTAATCATTTTTAGGGCCCTTTTTCAACCTTTTTCTCTATAAAACTCTTCAATCGTTTTTCCCTGCCGGTGAATCTCTTCTACGGATTCCGTTGCGTTAATTCGTCCATTCTTTTAAAAATCATCACCTTTGTAAAGAAATGATCGATCTGGTTAAAAATCATGGTAAATAATCACGGAAGTATATTTTTTTCCTTCTCAGAAGCTTCCAAAACCGGTCTACGGATTCCAGGTCCATTCCGGTGGTTGGCTCATCCAGAAAATAAGCTTCGGAGAATTTAAAATGCTGAGCAGTAAGCGAGTCTCCTTTTGCCCGCCGGAAAGACCGCCCACATATTGCTTTTTAAAATCCTGCAAGGAAACCTTTTCCAAGGCAGTATCCAAATCTATCGAGATTCGATTCATCGCACTTTTTAACTGTACTAAATCTGAAACCGTCAAACTCGATCGAAAATATCGCCCTGGGGCATCATGACCGATTTCTGTCTGATAATCCAGCGCCGTGTTCACAGTACCGGAATTTGCCTCCAGCTGGCCGGCAATGATTTTCATCAGCGTGCTTTTTCCTGCTCCGTTATTCCCCAGTAAAGCGACCTTTCTCCTTCTTCTATGGAGAAGGAAACACCTTTAGTACCTCTTTATTTTTAAAGGACTTTGATTTCATCTACTCTAAACATCTAAGTGAACCTCCTTTCTTTTTGTTTACGAGGCTCATTATAGAACGTATGCCGGAAGAGAAAATAAGCTTGTCGCGAACGGTACATTTTTGTCGTGAACGGTAATTTTTCTAGCTACTGAAAAACAAGTAAAGCGCAATATAGGGCGCTTCCCGGCTGATTTTATGTTTCAGCTGACAAAAGAAGAGCTTGGAATCGTGAAATCACAAATCAGACTTCATCAGTCCCGAATTTTTATTCAGGACAGGAAGGAGGCCGTAGGAGCCATCTATCCAAATATCCAAGGTCTATTTGCAAAACTGAATGGTTTGAGAAAAAGATGTCTGGCGTCATGGGTACTGATGAGGATTTTCGGGTATTTTTCAAAATCGTATGCACGTTATAAAGACCAAGTCCCTCTGCCTCTCCCTTAGAGGAATACCCTTCTCGAAAAATAGGAGAGAGCTCCAGTTTTTCCGCCTTTGTGCTGTTTTTTCCACCACCAAAATAAGGGTTCTTCCTCACGAATCAAGGCGATGGCGATTTTTCGGATCTTCGGCAGTAAGACATCCTCTATGGCATTGTCACAGAGAATGGAAAGAATCTTGATAAAATCCAGCAGCTCGATTTGAAAAATCATAAATCTCTTCTTCTATCTCCACAGAAGTTTCTATTCCCTTACTCTGGGCCTCCAGGAGCTTCATGGATAAGACACTTTTTACCGCATCATTTTCAATCCGACTTAATTTTTGCAAGGTCAAATTTACTGCTATAAAAGGGCTTTTCCAGCATCTTTTAGAACCGTATTGTAAATGTTTTTGAATGCTGTCAAAGTCTTTCTGCTCAATTCCCCAGCTTCAAGCTGGTTAAGATATTCATATAGTCATGGCGAAAAACTGCGAATTTCTCCGTATAACTCCTCCACATGATGACTGTATTCGAAAGCGCCTTTAACTCACTATCCTTTTGCTTCAGAACTCCGCTTCCAGCCTTTCCTTGAAACGGCATTGATATATAAAAGCACCACGAAAAAGATAATGATATAGAGATTATTCAGTTGTCCCCTGAAAGGCTGTCCGCCCAAGAAAAAGTGGTCACGCAGTACCAAAAAGGCTGTAATCAAAACAGTGTAAACCATCATCGAGAGATTGATTGGCAGTAAAAAGCGGCGAAAAACCACGCGCAAAGCTCTGCTCAGCTCCCTGAAAATTGATTTTCAGGATTTTATAAGGACAAGATAGAGGGGGAAAACCAGAAGTTCAATCAGAAGATCATATCCGCCGATACTCGCCTCATTGTAAACGGAAATGCCGAAGAACGGAAAGACATAGAAGGTCAGTATCCTTCCCAGCAGGCTTTCTAAAACAATCGGATAAAGACTGTAAACAGCTTTCAGTCCTCCGTCTTTCTCCCTGATTTCGATAGAAGCTGTACAGCACGAAGCTCACAAAATACCCCCGAAGAAAGCAAGAGGCGGAAAAAGAAGAACAATAGCTCAAAAAGAACCGGAACAAGAAGAAAAGACCAGAGAGGCATATTTTCATCGCTAATCTGACGATAGAACAACATCACGTTGACGATTTCTCACTATTCAATTGTCAGATTCATCGCAGATTCCATACATTCTCTCTCTGAAAAATATTTTTACTGCTTCATCGACTTCATCCGTTCCAAAAGTCCTCTATACTCATAGCGGGAAATCAGACAACCTCCTGATTCTCGAATATCGCCATTTTCTCCTCCTTATCAATCTTCACAATATTTTTCCGGATTGACCACAGCGAGCGGTGGCATTGGTAAAGTCTGGGATCCGCCTTCCAAGTCGGAAAGCCCTGCATAGAACCTCGATTCTTTCTCTTTGGTATGTAAAATCACCTTATGAACGGTAGGCGAAGATTCAAAATACAAATTTTGCATGAAAAGGAACTCTGCACTCTGGCCAGGCTCGTTTCAAAACTGAAAGAATCCTCCGATACAGCAGCTGGCCAAGTTTTTCCAACGTGTACTCATAGCTGACTCCACACGCTCGGCGAAATGTTCTTCATCCAAAGCTTTTGTCAACAGTCCAGTGCCGAAACCTTATAGCGAAAGGTAATCGGCATAAATTCCGAATGGGTTGTCACAAATCACAATAGTGGCATTGGGATCTCTGCTTTCGAATTTCTTTCTCGCAATATCCAGCCCTCTTTCTCTCTCTCTAATCTCAATATCCAAAAAGAAAAAGCTGATGAGAGCCTCTTTCCGTAATCGCATTAAGAAGTCGCCTGACATTCCCAAAAATCTCCGGCGCCTCATACAAGACAAGCTCTTCCACTAATCAGCGCCTTTATCACCCTTTTTCAATGCGGGATTGTTGTATTCTTTCATCCTCTAAAATAAAGATCTCTCAGCAAGTCTCTCACCCTCTTAAAAACTTTCGTAGTCAAAAATTTCTATTTCAAGCTACTGCTAAACTCCCTACAAAAATAATCGGTTTATTTACCATGCTTTACCTGAAATAGAGTCGAATCTTTTTCATTTTATACTATGAACTATATTTTTCTGTCCCCATCATAAAAATGTTATACTATTTCCGTTAATAGACATTAAAATGTCATAGCTTCACTTGCTTACAGTACTGCTTAAGAAAACACTCTATAGGAAAGGAGAAAGAAGAAGTGGATTCTTTTTCGATTTGCATTATCTTTCGCTCTATTGTTTGCCTTTCTTTTCTCCTCTTCTTTTATATCTATTTTCGGCTTTTTATACGGCGTAAAAGAAAAACCGAAGTCCCCTGGTGGATTTATAAATTCGGGCAGGCTTTTCAGGGTAGAGTCTCATGTTGAATATGAAAAATGCAACGACCTCCGGCAGCCTCTTTTTCGAGATGCCAACATTTTCCTCTGGCTTCTTTCCAATGTTCTAAGCTTTGCTTTTTATTACAAAAACGGAAACCATTTGCCTCGTTATATCAATGTTGTGTTACAGTTCCTTTATCCTGCTTTTTAGCCATGATGCTTCATTCTCTTTCAGTTTTTAGAATGACTTTTTCATTCTTCCATGGAAGCCTGTCGCTGTATTCCCAAGCACTGCACTTTCTGGCTAGCCTCTTCTCCGGCTCCTTTGGCTTGCTTTCTGTCTCCTCGTCTCATGGGTTTCCGGAAAGGCCGATAACCGCACAAATTGACGGAACGAAACTGACTATCGGCGAAGACAAAAGCCTTCTGCACTTTAGATGCGGGATTTTCTTTTACAGGAAAAGCGCTGAAAGTAAAAATCACCAACAAAAAGAAATGACCCCCTTTATTATACGGTGAATATCTGAAATTACATGGACGGAAAAATCCACGGTTTTATGAGTGTGGACCCCTACTTGGAAGGACGAGGATGCATCAGAGAATGTACCATTACCTCATTATGAAACTCCCTGAGATTGCGAGCCGTTACTCGGAAGTCCGGTTTACTAGGGTGGCTTAATCGAACTCTCCCTTTCCGACTTTTCAAACCAGGAAAATCACGGGATATTTTCTTTAAAACCTGCAAGCACTATAAAGAAATTCAGAATGAGAGCTATTATGTTTTGACTATGCAAACAAAAAGACCATGCATTTCCTGGAAAAACTATAGTCTTTATGCATATTTTTGATACAAAATGGCGTTGTATTCCACTCACGGAATCCGCGCTCAACAATCGATTTGGGAATGATTCTATCAGTAAAGTTGATAATGAAAATGAACTTGTTTAACTTTGAATTTTTTGACTTATGGTTGGTCTCTTTTCTCTCACTCTTTTATATTTATTTTCGGCTTTATACGGCGTAATAAGAAAGGGAAGTCCCTCATGGATGAGCAATCTGGGCAGGTTTTTCAGGGAAGAGTGCATATTGAATATGAAAATGCAACGAATTCCGCCGCTCTTCGGGATGCCAACTTATTTCTCTTTCTTTGGCTTTTTGGTCAATGTTTTGACCTTGTTTTTCTATACCATAAGAACGGAGACGCTCATGCTGCCTTCATCAATGCATGAAAAATGCCATTTGCCATGATCATCGTGGTTTAATAGTCCAACCCAATCTTGCTCCTTCTCTAGAATGCAGTTCAGTTCTTCCGAAGACGCTTATCATATCTACTCCACTACTCAATGCAGTTCATGCGGAGCGGCATTTTTCTCCGTCTCCTTCTGGCTCTTTACGCCAATATGTAGAATTTCACAAGCCTCGAAACACCGCGAAGTCTGAAATGAGCAATGGCATTGGCTAAGCATACAACTGCTAACTATTTGTTATGGAAAAGCCATCCTCGGCATAACTTTTCATGCAGATTATACTCTTACCCACTACGGAATCCGCGCCCAGCATACAATATGGGAAAAGTATTAATATCCTGTTTCAGCTAATATGAAGGGAAGCATAATGCTCCAAGAATCATCCAAGCGGCAGTTAATGCCTAAAATGGCGAAGAAAAACATAGCTATAGAATTCTTTTTCGAATCTGTACGGTAAAGTGTTGCTCAAATCCACAGGCTGTTTGAAGAGAAGATTTCGATAGACGCCTCCAGCCTGTCTCCCTCACGCTCGCTTTCTCCATCTAAAGAAAGGGTATAATTTCTCTTCTTCTACCTGAAAATGATAAAGCCCATCTTCCTTTATCAAAGCCAGTGACTGACATATGCATAAGACTGGGAGAAAGGTGATCAGCTTTTCCCCGGTCTCTGCTCTACTAGTCTGAAAGCCGATATTTTCCGATAGAGTGAAACGCCTTCCGCTAAGCCAAACCCGTACTTTTCCTGAGGAAGATGAACGCTTCCTCTTCCCTCCGTGAGGGTATTTCAAAGAATAGCTCTGACTTCGCAAAACGGATCGTTTTTCGAACGCTTGAAAAATCAATAGCAATCCCCATAGATCAATAAAAACATAAATTTCTATTTTGCCCCTTCCTAAAATGCTATCTTTACTGTCTTTTCTTTAAGAATACATACTATCTTTACCTAAGAACGTGCATCATGCCTTTACTCGAGAACGGCATAACGTCTTTCTCTAAGAATGCATAACTGTCTTTGTTTAAGAACGCATAACAGTACATAAACGTCAATCCCAAGATAACAGAAATTGCAGTGATAATCGATAAAGATTTTTCCCCTTATTCCAATATCGCAGGTAATATATACCATCCAATATATCAAAGCCGGGAATACTGAAAATAAAATGCAAGATACATTGTCCGACTTTTCCATCCTCTTTGCTTTCTACTAAGTATAATCAGGCAAATGATAGCTAAGTCTGCTGCTATCCTGCCATAAAGATACATGCCCGAGGAAAAGCGGTGCTACATACCAAGCTTCAAAGCGAAGAAAAAGGAGCAACGAATAGAGTCGCTCAGTACCAACAGCAAGACAAAGGAAAGCCCTATTCCTCCAAGCAAGACCTGCAAGAAAAGATGGCTTTGCAGAAAAATCAGTACTGCAGGCAGAGAACTGTATTTTGAAAGAAAAGAAAAGTCTTGATACACTGCTCACTATCCCTCTCTTTTTAAAAAGATTTTAAAAGCCTCCACAATCTGAGTGATTAAAAAGACTGGTACACACACAGGGCGAATAGGATATTCAATAAGACATAAAGCTGTAAACTGAATATGGAGCTTGCCGGAAGCAGAAGCATAAAAAGCAATCCAAGTGCATATAATACAAAAATATGAAAGATTCTGAGAATCCATGAAAATGCTCTCATAAGCTTTACTCTCCACCGTTGCAGACATGTGATGATTTTTACTGCAGGTCCGGTAATAACGTATACACTACATTGATAGCTCTACATATCTCCGCTTATTGCCTTTATTCCTCAAGATACCTGCACTATACTTTCTCTGTGAACGAAGAAAAATGCTCATGCAGTGCTGACGACATTTTAAGTCAGTGTAGTGTTTCAAGATGGACTTTATCCGAGACCGGACAAACAGATTAGAAAAGCTGGCTGAGAAACCCGAACTTAAAAGCTTATTCTAATCTTTTCGTAGAAAACAATATCCATACAGATCATTGATCTTATCCATTCTTCCGGTCTGATGATAGCCCATCTTTTTCGTACACAAATGAAGATTCCCGCTTTCTAGTATCGTGTCCACACCAGTGATGGCAGACCATGTATTTCTTCTCACCGTACAGAGATTGCCTTGGGCTATATCCTTTATTCTGATACTCCGGCATAATCCAGATTGATATTCAGTCTTTCACCGCGTCTTTCTTGTCAATCACACGAATGACGCCGACATTTTCATTTTCAGCAACACAAATAGTAAACAGTCCAAGGTGTTCGTGTATCTTGCAATGATTTTTCCAGCCCTCTGCGCCCGGACTCATATCATAGTCTTGATATTTATCCAATAAACTCCGAAAGCTTTAATTTGTATTTCCCATATGGTTTGCAAATCCTTCTAGTAGCCGCTTTTAATGAAACTGTAGCTATAAGATGCCCTCCCTTTTATATGCGGTAATCCCTGTTACTGTTTAACTCCATTATACAGGTAAATCCGAGAAGTTTACAAAGCAAAGTCATTACCGATGGAGTAAACTTATTGTCAGTTAACGAGCTTCAAAAATACACCTTGATAAAAATCTTCAACTTTTCAATTATCTTATTATCATTTTTATGCCATGTCAAAATTTTATAATAAACGGAGGTGGTTTCGTATGGAGAAAGTCTTCTTAACTGCTTTCTCCAAGAATTGATGCCTGAGCCCGTCTATATATTTCTTTGAGGCATCAGAGTGCTCTTTTAACACATCTCTAAGCTCTTATTTCTTTTTACACTTATCCCTTCTGTTCCGGTCGCCCCAAGCTTCCTTTCTTCTCGACCTAGCCTCACCAACTGAAGAAGCTTCTCTTCCATAGTTTCTCTCATAACACCTTAGCTTACTCATCTTGTCAGCACCTTTTTGGCTCCATGATAAAGGTCTTGAACTTAGCGATCAGATAACACATGACTGACATGACTTCTGCACTCACAGCCTTGTACAAGCTTGTTTCTTAGAGTTCTTCTGATAGTCGCCCAATTCTCTAACACATACGTCCGTAAGATTTCTATTCTCTGTATTTCTCCTGATGCCGCCATACAATCTATATATTTTGAGAATGAAGCCTTAGTGGAATATTTAGAGTATAGTAAATGCCATAATTCTTCTTTGGCTATATCCTTTTCATCTAACATCTGCGTCAGCAACTTTCGATTAATATATTTCATCAAATGAAATTTATCTGCACAAAAAGACTGATTTTTCAATGAACTCCGTCCCATTCTTTTATCCACTGGGCTCCATCACCACTAATAAATACTTTCTTTAAGTTCTCTCTATCATATGTCTTTTCAATGTAGTCAGAAACCCTAGTCCAAAGACATGCATTTCTTCTTTTCCGGGATAAAGTCCGGCAAAATAAAAGCTATTTTGAGTTCTTTTCTTTCCTTTTATAGCCGGATTCAAACTTTCCTTCGTGTACGTAAATCAGTTTGAAATGAAGCTCTATTATCCTTAGACTCCTTGCATGCTGTTCCGCAATGTGATCTTCATCCGCTTCAATCAAAAAGATAATCCACTTGCTTCTTGCCTGAAAAATCCTCAAGGGTAATGCTATCTGATAGACTATGTATTTTATTCATCACTGTAGTTTTGCTAATTCTTTGTTTGGATGGCAGTACATTTGTCGCCTCACGATAGCTTGTTTTTAATGCCTCTGTAGCAAAGATTACCTCAGCTTCCTCACTAAACCGCTCATGAGAATCCAACCCCTATAAGTTCTTCCAACAAGTATGAGTGACTGCCTTCCCTTGATTTTTCTTTTTGAAATACGTACAATCAAACACCACATCCCCAACAGAGGTAATCAATGTTCGCTTATCAACCCTCTGAATGTTAAACCTTTCTTTTCTAGCTCCACACTCACTAGTATCAGAGTTCATTCTTGAAAGGACTACGCCTAAGAAAGAAGCAGAAAAAGACTCTGTAGAGCTTTTATAGACTCTCCAAGAACTAAAGTCCTTGGGGTTTTTCATTTGTTCTCCGCTTCAAGTAAACCCTTACCAAAATCTTCTAATAGTGCTACAATATCCATGAGAGTAATCTCCTTTGCATAGTTTTTAGTCGAAACCATTGTATCAAAGGATTTATGATTACTCTCTTTTTATTTCTTTATCAACTGACAAAATCTTTACTCTATTGTCATTACCCCTGGTCTATAGAGAAATTCGAAAGAGAATACTGTTTAAAAAGGTATCCTATCCTGTCTTAGAAAAATCAGGATGAAGGAAAGATAATTCAGCTCTAGACAAAAATGGCTGAAAGTGTTAAGCTTCTATTAGTTAAATGAGGCTAATACCGTGTTACTTGTTATATCAATATGTAAAACGGTAGAAGGAGCTAAGATTATATGGTCTATTAGTTTATTCTATTTATTCTTTGCCTTTATCATTTGCCTTGCCTACGGCTTCTCCTTTTATCTTTTATCTTCTTTTGAACTTTCCGTGAAACAGAAAAAGAGTACCAAATTGATTTTATCGTATCGGGCAAGTATAGTAGATAGAATTCACCGCGTGAAATTAGAAGACAGGACAAACTATGATGCGCTAAAGCAGAGTCGTTTCTTCGGGGAATGCTTCTTTTAAGCTTCTTTTACCTATCTTTTCTTTCATGCCAAAGCCATGCTATTTCTTCCGTACTTTTCAATTTCGGAAAAGCACAGTTTGTCATCTGCTTTGTAATGAAAGAACTGACACAATATTGGAATTTAGGCTCCTCTCCAAAGGAAAAAGAAGCTACTATTCCCCAAGCTTTGCCATTAGTGGATGCTTCATCATCAGCTCGGTTCTGCTTCTTCTTTTTGTGGTAAGCATGGAGCAACTACGGTTTCACATTTCGTTTCCATAGATTTATACCCCAAGGCCTTGTCAATCATTTCTACCTTATTCAGGGCGTTTCATTAAACGATAATACTCGCCAAAGTAAAGGGGATTGCAGGGGATGCTTTCCGTTCCCTAGGGAAGCATTTCACAATCTGTCCTTCTCAAGGAACAATCCACCACATTCCCTTCATAGACAATGGCAAAGCCCGCCATAACATCCACATCAATCCCCTCATGATAAATTCCATAAAGCTCTTCGTCTGATATTTTGCTTTAGGATTTTCCGGCTTTCAACTCTCCCATTACTAATAAGATGTCATGAACACGGTCAACATCCGAGCAGAAAATCATCAGGTCAATGTCATCAAAGAAAGGGACTATCTTTTAAAATAAAGCATCATAGAGCCTCCCTAATGCCCACTCAATCTGCTCCTCCTTGAAACGATGCGCAATTCTTTTTAATAGGTTGATTTTCTTCTAAATTAAGCATAATCCATCTTCATTTGTATTAGCCTAATATCAATACATACATTTATAGCTAAACCCAAGTTTCCCCATAGCCAATAACGCAATCATTGATGTGTACGCTCTCTCATAAGTTTGAGAAATTATGTGTGTAAGTATTTTGCCATCTGTACTGTTGTATTTAGTTCAAGCGCTTTGGGATCGACAACTTCTCCAATACGAATACCCATCTGGCCGGGTGAAAGCTATGAAAACGCTCATAACACTCCTCTGAATTATAGAATGAAACTGGAACAATACGCGCATTTGCCTTAAAAAGCCAGTTTAAAACTACCTGGTTTAAATTCTTCACACCATCTTCAGTCGTTCTTCTCCCTCCGGAAAAATAACGACTGAATACCCATTCTATTCTTTGAATGCCTTGATTAATAACTTCTATTGACTTTTTGATATCATCTCGTTCTAAAAATAAGCATCCTATATCCTGAAACCATTTACCAATAAATGGAAATTTTTTTAATCTCACTTTTTCCCAATGAAAAATCAATGGTTTTTCCATTATTGCAATCATTATTAAGCTGTCAAAATTACTTCTATGATTTCCAATATAAACTACGGGTTCATCATATATGGTATAGCCTTGAATATCCATTTTTACGCCTAATAATTTGAGTATTTTTCTTGCTATTTTTAGCTATAAAAAATTTGCATCATGTTCACTTTTCTTATCCTTGTATTTCAAATGATGAATCAATCTACCGGATAGGAATATATCATAGCTCCAACAAAATACAAAAATGTAAACTAATCAATCTCACAGCAATCTCATTCCATCACATTCAGCAGGCGGCGCAAATAGTAATAACAGTCTCCATAAATAACTAACGAAAGTCTATTTTTCAATATTGCATTGTGAGGAACATCATGGGAGACATCGTGAGGGACATCGTGAGGGACGTTATTCCTACCAACCTTCTGAGTTGCAATTCTCTTAAGAGGTATTATTGTTCTAAAAATATTTCTCTCTTCAAATATTGAGCTTTGCCCTGAATTAGCGAACAATATAAAGTCTGCTGTTTTTTATACACTTATATCAAGGCAAATATTTCTTCTTTTTAAAAATAAACTCTTCATAATCTTCTTCGGTATACACATCATCACGGTTCTTTCCGGATCCACCACCTGGCAGAAACGCAGGTCTCCCACGGCGCTGAGAAGCTATTCCGGCTCCGTTTAAAGAGAGTCCAGATTCTCCTGTACTCTTTTCATTCATGATTCGTACTGCATGAAAAACCGCTTTTTCAATCTCTTCATGGGAGTAAATTACACCGCAAATCTCTTCATTTTCCAGCATAGGGGTTTCAATGCTGATTCCCTTAATCACGGACAGTCTTACCTTCACCTCTGCGAAATTTCCACCGCTGACCATCACCTCTCCGTCTCCCATCGCCGCATGCACATCTCCCAGGGAGAAAATGGCACCATCATGGAATACAGGAAAATAAAGGCTTGCCCTTCTTTGATGCGCTTATTATCCATGTTTCCGCCGTGGCGCCTCGGTGTCCCGCAGTTGATGGAGGTATTTTTCCGTGCAACACCGATAACGCCAATCATGGGCGTAACATCAAAACAAGCTTGTCGTTGAAATGAACCTTGCCCTTCCACCTTAATCCGTTTTTACAGACTCTTCTTTCACCAAAGAACCTAACACGCCATTGTCCGGAAGGGCACATAACGCCCTGCTTATCCAAAGCGATTTCCAGGATTTCCACCTTGAGGACATCTCCGGCCTTTGCATTCTGCATATAGACAGGGCCGGTGGCGGGATTGATTCGGTCCCAGTTCAAAGCTCCAATGCATGTTCCCTCTTCACTAAGCTGATTATCAAAAGCAGTCGTGGGTACGGAAAATGATGGTTTTCTCTGTCCATCACCTCCGCAACGCATTCATTTTTACTGTCAGCAAATACTCTATTGTTTTCAATAATTTTCATAATTTCTCCAATCCAGTTTGCACTCCCATTGTTTCCTGTCACATAAGAAGGATGTCAAATAATTAAATTTTTCTTGCAAGCAAGCCCACATTACCTTCCGATACTTTTGGCACTTGTATCATCATATTGACTCTATTGAACTTTTTCAACAATTACTTTCTCAGGCTAAGAATTTTTGCACTACTCGTTGTTGAAAAACACCCGTAAATACTAATACAACAAGCATAGTATTTATGGGATTTTTCTATGTGCATAGAAAAATGATTATGCTATACTTTTTAAAGGAGAATAAGAAAAATGGAGAATAGAAAAAGTGAGTCGAGATATCGCTTATCAAAAAGGAAAATATTAAACGGATTCCCTTTTCTATTCAGCTTTCAGAGTATGATATATTGAAAGCGCAAGTCGCTAATATGCCGATGAATACATTTATCAAGAAGCCCTGAATTCCTACACAGGGCAGGGAGATATTTAAGGTATAGGGAGTAAATATGGAAGATAGAAAAGATGAAATCCGTTTTGAATGGGACGACAGAAAAACCAAATCAATATCAAAAACATGGAATTAGTTTTTAGAAGCAGAAGAGGCATTTTTGATGATTGTGCCGTTAGGGTTTGATGATCCGGAACATTCTATAGGAGAAGAAAAGGTTTTTGCTTATAGGAGCTACCGTAAGAGGTTTACTAATGGTTTGCCATTGTTATAGGGAGGAAGGTGAGGTCATTCGATTAATCTCTGCTAGGAAAGCAACAAAGAACGAACGCCTAATTTATATAAAGGAGAATGAATAATGAGAGAAGAATATAACATTGAAGAATTAAATCCGATCCTTATGCTAAAAAGTTAAAAAGAACAATCAACTATACAGATAAGCTCTACTGTGATGAATTACTTCCAAAAACAAGCTGAAGAGCTGGATGTTTCTTCACAAACATTAATCAATATGTGCTAGCTTGATATCGTGAACTAATAAAAAAATTAATTGGAATTAATATATCGACTCGGAAAGAAGGCAGGAAAATGAAGAAAATTTTATTGTAGTAGATATGCAGAAGGACTTTATTGACGGTTCTTTAGGAACAAAGGACGTGAAGCCATTGTACAAAAGGTAAAAGAAAATCCTCTCCTATCCCAAAGAGGATGTTTACGCAACCCTAGACACTCATAGAAGATTACCTCTCCACCCAAGAGGGTAAAAATCTTCCCTGTCTCCCACCGCATTAGGGAACGGATGGCTGGCAGTTGGATAGCGCTCTTCAGAAGCTAATCCTAGCGGATCATTTCTTTGAAAAAGCCCGGCTTTGGAAGTTTGGAGCTGGCAAATGCTATGAAAGCCCTCTATCAAGAATCCACAGGTAGGGTCAGGATTTCTCCATCGAGTTTGTGGGCTTATGTACCGATATCTGCGTGGTTTCAATGCCCTTCTTATAAAAAGCATTTTTACCGAAGTCCCCTCTCTGTGGATAGCCGGTGTTGCGCCGGGGTCACGAAGGGAAAAGCATGAGCCGCTTTGGAGACTCTACGCTCCTGTCAGGTGGAGGTGTTATAGAAAAATAACGGGCTATCAAAATCAAAAATTATATAATTTTCGGCAATATAGGTCTAAATAGGGCGAGTCTGGACTGTCGGTGAAAACAAGAGAATCGCGGTTTTTCGCTTAGTATCCGATACGTGGCGAAGCTGAGGAGAGCGTGCCCTCAAATTTAGACCCTATATTGCTGAAAAACTATTTTGATTTTGATAGCCCGTTATGTTTTCTGGTATGAAATTCAGCGTCTGCTTTATTTCTCCAATGCCTGATCCACATCCGCTATGATGTCCTGCACATCTTCAATTCCTCAGACATTCTAATAAGGTCAGGAGATACACCTGCTCGCCAGCGCTCTTCATCATTCATCTGTCTGCTGGGTGGTGGATGCCGGGTGCAAAGACACAGGTTCTGGCATCTGCAACGTGGGTAACGATAGCGACCCAGCTTCAGAGAGTCCATCAAACTTTACAGCCGCCTCTCTTCCCCCTACTACACCGAAGGAAATAACTCCGCAGGAACCCTTTGGCAGATACTTTTTAGCCAATTCATGCTGACTGTCATTTTCCAGGCCGGAGAAGGAAACCCAGGATACCTTCGGGTGCTTTTCCAAATGCTTTGCTAATGCCAAGGCATTTTCATAATGTCTTTCCATTCTTAGGTGCAAGGTTTCCAGACCTACGCCAAGGTAGAATGAGTTTTGCGAGAAGGAATGGAACCTAAGTCACGCATCAGGTTGGTGGTCATTTTCACAATATAAGCCGCCTTCCCAAAGCTCTCTGTATAGACTGTTCCGTGGTAGGTTTCGTCCGGAGTGGTCAGTCCCGGGAATTTCTCACTGTACTTGGTCCAGTCGAAGTTTCCGGAATCCACAACCGCACCGCCAACGGAGTTGGCAAAGCCGTTCATGTATTTTGTGGTGGAGTGAGTCACGATGTCCGCTCCCCATTCAAAGGGTCTACAGAAAATCGGGGTAGGGAAAGTATTGTCCACGATTAAGGGAACGCCATGCTGATGGGCAACTTTGGCAAATTTTTCGATGTCTAAAATTTTCAAAGCAGGATTGCAAGACTTCTCCAAAAACCAGCTTTGTGTTGGGACGGAACTTGGAATCTAGTTCTTCCGGAGAAATGTCCGGATCCACGAAGGTGGTTTCAATGCCCATATTTTTCATGGTCTTTGCAATTAAGTTGTAGGTTCTCCGTAGATTGCGGAAGAAGCAATCACGTGATCTCCTGCACCGGCAATATTGAAGATGGCATAAGTTTGCCGCCTGACCGGAAGATATTAAGATAGCCGCTACCCCACCTCCAGCTGGCAGATTTTTGTTTGCCACAGCATCATTGGTGGGGTTAGCCAGATCTGGTATAGAAATATCCGGGCTCCTTTAAGTCGAAGAGGTCTCCCATTTGCCAGGGAAGTCTCGTATTTAAAGGTTGTGGATTGCACAATAGGAACCACTCTGGGCTCTCCCTTTTTCGGCTCATAGCCCCCTGTACGCAGATGGTATCGATATTGTAATTTGCCATGATTAGCACTCCTTTCATTTGTTTCAACTACTATATAGTTCGAAAACTTGGATTGTCAAGAGAGGGAATATCCAGAGCTGTGTAGTGCTGTCCACGTCCATACTCCGCATTATCTTTTCCCATATTTAATCTGTGTCTCTATTGTCAAGGAATTCAGAACATCAGCTGTAATACTGTCCACTGTTTTTACATTGATTTCCGTGCTATTTGGAATTGTTTCATAAAACTTATTTTTCACACTGTCATAACTAACCAGGGTATTTGATTCCGATACAATCATCTCGGCGCCTCCCTGGGGTTGTATATTATTTAAAATGGGAACTGCCATCAGAGAGCTGTTAATGGAATAGATAAGCCATACATTTCCGTTTGCGGATTCATAATAGGCCTGATACATCGGATATTTATCCGAAGTCTTTTCCGTCACTTCATTTTCCGGTTCCAAATCCCCTTCCAGAGAATACACCGCAGTAAGAATACAATCCGAAAATCCTCTTTCCGACAATAACTTTCTGACTTCCTTTCCACTTTGCAACTTTTTAGAATCTTTTGCATCGATTTCATTTAGAACTTTTGCGTGATTCTCAAAATATTCATCGGCATCCACTGCTGCCACTGTATAGGACTCATCATCCAAAAACCTCTCCATGCAGTTCCACATCCACTCTTTTTTCATTACTCTTCTGAAAATCTTCCGGACTAACAATGCCAAAATGATCCAGTACCATAAGCACCGCTACAGCCACAACAAGTAGTACAAGTAAGAGTAGAATCAATCGTCCTATCCACTTAAGTATTTTGCCTAGTAATGAGGGGTCATTTCCGTATCTTGCTCAGCCATTTTTGTTCTCCTTTTTCTTAAAAATGTATGTAACTGCATTAATTATACATAAAAATCAAAAACAAAAGGCTTGTTTTTAGAAACTACTAAATTTACTGAACATCTTTGACTTACGGAATAAAAGTACTAGGAAAAATTTGTCAGTCTTTGCGCCCCTGATAACCCCTCTCTCATAATAAAAATATATTGCTGGATAATCCCTGCATTTTTCCCATACAAGGGAAAAATGGAGACATCCTCCACATTCCTTCTCAATGGCGCGGAAAATCCAGACATCCACCGGAACGCAGGCGGTTCTTCCGTAGGCAAACAGGGCGATACAGTTTGCCACCTTTTATGCCTACCCCCATGACGGCCTGAAGCTTTTTCCAGCAATACATCATCCGGAAGTTTTGCGATGGCTTTTCAGATTTAGCTCTCCACTATTGACCTTTTTGTATTGCGTCCAAAATATACTTCACCCTATAGCCAGGACCGCAGGCGCCAGTTCTTCCGCTGTAGCTCTTCATTTCCTCCGGAGAGGGAAATGCCTTTAGCCTCTCTTGTTCAGTAACAATATCATGGCCGTATTTCTCGACAGGGCTTCCACGGATTTGATAATGGCGGGAATGCTTTTCCGTTGTGAGATGATAAAAGTAAGAAGCATTTCCCAGGGTCTTGTCGTAGGAGCCGTACTCCGCGACCGTGAGCAATGGCCTGGTCCACGAATTCATGCTTTCCGCTTTCCAAAACTGCGATTTCGCTATAGCATCTTTCCAAATCAAAAAAGGGAAACCAGGTTGTTTCCCAGCTTTCCCGGTCACAGGACACCGTATATACTCCGGCTTCTCATCTTCGGGCCGAAGGTAAATAACAGATTCTCCGGAAATAAAGCGATAGCTTCCGTCTTCCAGACATTTTCCCGGAAGCACTGTCCGCTATCAATAATTTTCTCAAGTCAAAATCATCTTTGATGGTCACTTGATAAATCACACTCCTATAAAGCTTTGTGAAATATCATAGCACAAAAGACCTGCTAAAACTGTTTAGCCTTATATAATTCTTTCATCACTGGCATCAAAAAGTCGCTCCTTTATGTTATACTTCAAAAGTTTCAATAAGAATCCAAATATAGGAAGGAAAAACGATGCATCAAATTGATTTAACAGAAGAAGAACGGCAAAGCTTAGAGAACTTTGGACGTCTCCAAAATTTAAAAAGCTCGAAAAGCAATGAAGAGAAGCTTCTACCTCGAAGAAAGCCCTGTCTTACCTTTTTAATCTTGTTCTCGCTCTTCCGTTTTTAAGTATTTTTGGTTTCGCCTATCCTGATATATCTCAGGGAATCACTTTACCGTCTTTTTCGAGGCATATTCTGCTTTTTAATAAGTATCTTTGGGGTATAGTTGTTCTTCTCCTGGCTATCGTTGGTGTATACATCATAGCCGCAATTCTAGTATTATTTTTAAAATAATAAAAATACTGGATACTAGGGAAGTCTATTTGAATCGAATACTCCCTCCAATGATGAGAATCATTCTTCCCAAGGCAGAATTTGACGGGAACAATAATCTTCCTCTAAATGCATTTAAAAAAGCGGTGCCGATTTTTTCTTATTACTACCCGGCCGGTTTACTGGATTTGCAGGAGCAACCCGAGCTAAAAATCACCGACTTATATGCTTACTCTCCCCAAAAAGGGAAAAGACAGGAAAGGTTTATACGAATTCTACGGGCAAATTTATACTTTACAATATCATTCTCATTTTGAAGGACAGCTAAGAATTGTTCCCACGGAGAAAGTGTGGGGAAAAGAAACAAATGGAGGGCATTTTCCTGCCTGTGACGGAGAAAAGAAAATCGATGTAGAAGATATTACCCACAATGAACATTACAATATCTTCTGCACCGATGAACAGGCTGCACGAAAATTTCTGACACCGACTATGATTTCCTGGTTTGACAGACAAATTTCTTCCGGGTTAGGCTTTTCCTTAAACGACGACCGAATTTACTTGATAGTGAAAAGCGACTTGGCCTTATTCACTCCCCAAAGAATAAGAAGGCATGGAAAAAATGGAACATGGAGAAAACCGCCCGGCAGATAAAGTCCATGGTGGCTTCAGCTAGAGAACTTGCGGAAATGTTCTAACTAAAAAAGATATACTATATGCTCTACGAGCGATATCATTAATAAAAAAAGCGGAAAATACTGTACTGTCTCAGCATTTTCCGCTTTTTTCATTTTTTCTACGCAGAAATCCTCTTCTTATTCAGATGCCTTAAAATTGTATATCGGTTTCAACACCTCGATAATATCCACCGTATCTTCCAAGACATTTAATATATCCTCCAAAGACTTATAGGCCATAGGCGCCTCATCCAAGGTCGCTTGATTAATAGAACTCGAATAAATCCCCTTCATGCTTTCCCGGTATTCTTCCATGCTGAGCTCATTTTGCGCCTTGGTTCTGGACATAACCCGTCCTGCCCCATGCGGTGCGGAATAATTCCATTCCGGATTTCCCTTTCCAAGTGCAAGAATGCTTCCATCTCATATTGATAGGTATGAGAACTCTTTCTCCTGCATGTCTGTCTATCGCTCCTTTTCGAAGAATCATTTCTCCAGAATCAATATAATTATGTATGGTATGAAAAGCATCTGTTCCACTTAGATTGCATTTTGCGAAAATAATCTTCGCCATCATCTCTGATTTCTTTTTGCAAAATGCTGGCAGAGTTCTACGTCATGAAGATAGTCCTGAAAAGCCTCCCCACTTAGATAGCATAAGTCCTCCGGTATATCCGACACCTCCTTATGTTCCATAATCGCGATGTTTTGATACAGTTCCGCTACCTGCTTCCCGAGATTTCGACTTCCGCTATGAATAATAAGATATTTTGTTCCGTCTCTCGAACTATCCACTTCAATAAAATGGTTTCCTCCTCAAGGGTTCCTAGGCTTTTCCGAAGACGATTCGGATTTTTAAGCTGTCCGTAACAATGAAGTTCCTCTAAGTCAAACTTTTCCTGTTCTCTATCCCATACGCTCATTCCGGACGGAATAAAATGCGCGGCTTTATCCAGTCTTTCTAAGTCGATTTCCATCTTTCCCAAATTAATAGTATACATTCCGCAGCCAATATCTACGCCCACAATATTTGGAACGACTTTGTCGCGAACCGTCATTGTCGTTCCAATCGTGCAACCCTTCCCGGCATGCACATCCGGCATAATACGAATTTGACTCCCGGCTGTGAAGTCGTAGTCACACATTCTTTTTATTTGCTGAATGGCGCAGTTCTCCACCACTGATGCAAAACAAACTGCCGTATTGACCTTTCCCTCTATCTTAAACATATTTTCCTCTCCTTTATGACAAATTCTTTTCGTAGCGCTTCAGAAAAGGGTTTCCAGCATAAAGAATAGGGATCTAAAATCCCCTCGGAAAGCATGGAAAAAATCTGCGGAGAAGCACCGGACACCAAGGCAACTCCCTGCTCATTTTTTGTAACAGGCTTCTGCTGATTTCTGCTGTTCACATTCCAAAAAACAATTTGCGGAAGCTTGTAGCCATACTTTGCAAACTTCTTTTATGCACTCAAAATTCGTTATTTCTGCATTTTTCCACACAGCCATCGAATTCCATATCCGAAATAATATAGAGTTTTTCCGGGATTTCTTCCTGCTTCGCATGATTCTTCAGTGCTGTCTTCAAAAGCAAATCAAAAACTTTCTGCAAATCCGTATTGGCATATTCATTCAAGCTCATGCAGTATCTAATTTTATCCACAATATCCCGACCCTCGACTTCCACAAGTCTCGGATTTTCAGAAAAGGAAATAAAAATGATTATGGAAGCATCCTTGTTGTGCTCCGCAAAATAAATCCCCAAAGACTGTGCCACTGTCGCGGCATATACTGAGCCCCAGTTATAGAACATGGATGCGGATATATCCACTATAACCAGGGCATTTTCCGCCCCTGTATAGTCCGGAAGAGCCTTCCAGGTGACGTCCAGTGAACGGCGTTCTTCTTCCGTGATTTCTCTTTCGCCATTTCTTTATGAATAATGGATGCTTTCATGACATCATAGGGCGTCAAGGTTCCCGTATTCATTACAGAAGGATTCTTTTCCGCCTTATCCAAAATGCAGAATATCTCTCCCTGTCATTTCTGAGAAAAGCCAGTCTATACTTATACAAAGCTTTTAGAAGGTCGCTTCTCATAGGAAAAAGGAGTAATCCTTCTCCGAAGATAATTCTCCATCAACTTTATTTCCGCCCGCAGAGAAAACAAGGACTTTACGATACTCTGCATCACTAAATCCCATAGCTTTGGCAAGTTTCTTTTGCACTTTTAACGCTATCTTTATTGCTGGTATTCACGGAAGGAAGCCATTTGGCCAGTAAAGGACACTCTTCCGGTTTTCAGGGCAGAAAGATCCTTTTCTAACTGTTCTTTTATGAAGCTCGGCATATCCTTTTTGCAAAGGTCCGTCCAGAAGAGAAAGCAGGTCATCGAATCTTCCGTACTCGAACATTTGTAATATTCTTCCGTACGGAATCCGCCTCATGAAGAGATAACCACTTCAGTATAGACCGGAACGCTCTTCGCTCCCCAGTCCTCCTCGGATATCCCCTTGCGAAGAAAAAGAATCTTCATCGCCATATTTCTATCTTCCGTATAGGCCTTGATAAACCTGGAAATGATTTCATTGTCCTCAGCATTTCGCAAAGCCCCAATGGTAGCAAAAAGATCCAGACAATAAGAGTCCGTGCTCCTGTTGGTAAGAGCGCCATTCTCCGTATATGTCAGATTCTCTTCTTTTCTTAATTCCTCTAAAAACATTGCTCCTACCTCCTTCTAAAAAGAAACAGCCACAAGATACTTTATAAGGTAAGGGACATTTGCCCCTTAAAGTAGGGGGAGTTGCACCCCCCGGAAGCGCCGGGACTTTAGCCCTGCGCCGGCTAACTCAGCCAAATATCACATATTTTTTGCTGTTAGTATCTTTCCGACTGTTTTACTTTACCTAGGGAATATCCCTAAGCTATACAAGACACACCGGATTCAACATCCGCATTTGATCTAATTCCAAACATAATTGCTTGCTGTATGTGTCTTTCGTGCCTTTTATGATATACCGATTTTCAGGAGATAAAAAGCTGAGGAATATAAATATTTTTCAACCCCAAATTCATTGTATAAGTATTGTATTTTCGTTATTATTATGACATTGAACAAGTCCATTATGGGGAATTCGAATAGGGTATTTTTCTTTTAAGAAGGAGGAAATCATGACGGAGAAGTACAAAATTTACATTCCGGAAGAGATGCGATTACGCCTTTTGAATGATGCGGAGCTCTTTGATTTTTATAAGAAGGACGGCTCTATAAATCTGAATGGATTTTTGAAGGAGCTTTTGCTCCAATATTTTGATGAATATCGTGAAACAAAGGAAAGGCTACTGGATACTATTTTGTCCGACCTTAGTGCATTTTCCTCGATTTCCCGGGAAGACGCCGATGCCATCGCGGATAAAATCATGAATACCTATCTTAGAAGACCGGAACAAGATATCGTGCGCTCTATGCAGGATATTCATGCAAGGCAAACTGCCGCAGGTTCCGGGAGAAATACTCGTTCTACATTAAAAAGCGAGCGAAACGCCGCCATTACCTTGACGGTCAGCGGTCGCTCCTTAAATATTATGCGTTCCATTGAAAGTAATATGCTCACCCGGGTTTCTCTCTCCCAGTATCTTAATGACTTTTTCAGCTCCTATCTTTCTATTTCCAGAAAAGATAGGGAAAAAATTCTCTTCCAAGATACCTTTTTAGAGTTAAATGCCGCTATTCAGAAGAACAGTATTATCAGCTTTTCTTCTACCTCTGCTCCTGAACTACATTTCACGGTTTGCCCCTATTTTATTGCCGCATCCAAAGAAGAACAATGCAATTACCTTCTGTGTACGGATCACGCCAGCGGAATTCCCCGAACTTTCCGTATCTCCAGAATTCATGCTCTTTTTACCTCGTCCGACAAATTTCTTCCGGATGAAAAGAGAAAACTGGAACTACAGGAAATTGCCGGAAGAAGCCCCCAATCTGCATCCAAAAGTGTAGAAGCTAAAGTTCTCTTCACTGATAAGGGTATGCAAAAGTTTCATCTTGTCACAAAAACAGACCGGATGTCTTGAAAAAAGAGGGAAATACGCTGTATTTCCACTGGCCAAGACTACAGCTGGAGGCGTATTTTCGGCGTTTCGGAAAAGAGGCAGTGATTCTTGAGCCGGATGAATGTCGGGAATCTATGCGGTTTTTTTACAAAAAAGCATGGGAGGCGTATAGGAAGAAGGAGAAGTCGGTATAAAAACATATCACTTTATTCCTTCCGGATTCGTTGCGGGGTAATTTGATTCCGCAGGTACGTTTTTATTCTGCTTTATTCTGTCGCTTCTATCTTACAAAGTCCGATTTCTTTCAATCCTCTGTCATACAGGGCAGTGAGGCATAGCTCACCGCAAATATTGTGTAAGCTATGCTTCGTCATCCCCCTTGGCATGACAATATCCAAATATTCCTTTGTTCTTAGGGAAAAGAACTTTTGCTTTCCCTTCCAATCGTCATTGTTAAAAAGCGGTGTGAGAATAAGATAATCCGAATGGGTGAAAGTTCCGTTCACCCCGGACTTTTTTCCGCCCGCCTTCAATTGCTCCGACTCCAAGAGCTTTTCCTTTACTTTGCCCTCAGGGGAGATTTTTGCCAGAGCATAATAATCCATTCCCCATTTATTCACCGAGCCTGTGCTTTCTCCCGAAGTAAAGGCGTAGAGTTCCCCTTCCTCCATTTTTAAACTGTCGATTTTCGGAGCATCCTTCGTCCTCCTCATCATGATGGGTAAAGGCATTTTTCTCCATTTCCGAAAAGCATTTCCACTTGACTTTCTTTTTACAGGGTCAAAGTCTCAATAAAGCAAAAGATCGGGAAAGACCGTAATAAACTTCCTTTTCAAAGCAGACAGGAATTAGGCTACCGTCTGAAACAGTCTGAAAATACCGCTCTCTTGCATTTTTCCGGCGCTGTTTTGCTGAAGGGCAAAAATCCATTCTTAATCGGGATGATTTCCGGTGAAGAAAAAAATCTCCGGTAAAATAGGCAATTTCTTTTCTTTGCCTTGATTACCCTGGAAGTCGTTTCAAATGAAAAAGTACCGGATCATTTTTCCCGGTCAAGGAAATCCTCCCCAAGCTTTATTTCTTGTATGCCAGTCTCGGACAGGACAAGAACAGTGTAGGCTCTGGGGCTTTTTCTCTCTGGTTAAGAGGAGAGCTCGCGCCCTGCTCGGACACGCAGGAGAAAGAAAGCCTGTGCTGTACACATAGGTATATGAATATTCCAACTTGTATTTTTGTATAAGGCTTAGTTTTAAAAGCGCATGCTATTCCTCGCTCTTTTTCGTTATCTGCCTCTGTGTTGTGCTCTTTTCGGATTCTGTTTTCTTTTGTAGCAGTTAAAGATTTATTGCATTTTTCATCCAAAAGAAAATTCTCCAATCCAATGTATAAAATACCTGCATCATCATGTCGGGGATAATATTATCTTTACAACAACAATTTTTCTTAAAGGAATCATCTATTTTTAAAGAAGCGGTTTCCTGTTCTTGCTTCTCCTCACTGTCTATGTGCAGTGCAGACTGAATATAATATCTTTCATGCCCTTTATTCATTACAAAGTCCACTTCCAGCTGAATTTTTGCCTCTTTCCGTCTTTTTTTGCAATCATATTCCACTACCCCAATATCCACATTATATCCTCTACGAATTAAATCGTTATAGATTATATTTTCCATGATGTGGGTCTCTTCTACTTGCCTGAAATTCAATCTGGCATTTCTTAGCCCGATATCTGTAAAATAATACTTAAGTGGCGTGGTAAAATACTTAGCTCCCTTAACATCGTATCGATTTGCATGGGATAACAAATATGCTTCTTCAAAATACTCCAAATATTTTGAAATGGTACCGGAGGATATCTTAATTTGTTTTTCCGAGAGAAATCTTTTAGAAAGCTTACTGGGATTAGTAAGAGAGCCAATCGCCGAAGAGGTAAAATCCAATAATACTTCCATAACCTCTTTATCATTCTTTACCTGTTTCTTTCCAGAATATCTTTTTAAATAGGTTTCTTGAAATAAATCTTTTAAATAACGATTTTTCTCCTCATCACTTTTTCAAACTATAAATATAGGGCATTCCGCCATATATACTGTAATGTTGGAATGCCAATGACTTATCTTCTACTACTTCAAACTTCCGCAAAAGACAAAGGATTGATATGAATTTCATCTCCCCTATCCCTAAATTGAGTTAAAAACATCTCTGGACAACATTTTTGAATTACTACCCGTTACGTATATATCTAAATTATCCTGCTTCATAAGTCCCTAAAAGCACGTCCACAAAAGTCACCGTCTTTTTCGTCGCTTTCAATATAGGGATTCTTCACAGCAATCGACAATTGGATTTCATCGATAAACACATAGTATTTTCTCGTTTCATCCTGCGTTTTTTTCCTTGATATAATCATTTAATTTAAACGGATTCCTGTACTCCAGCGTATCTATTTCATCCAGTGCAATCGAAATGATTTGTCCATCTTCGACTCCGCTTGAGACAAATAATCCCGATACAAATGGAAAAGCAAATAAGATTTCCCACATCTTCGGATTCCCGTGATAATCTTTACTCTACCGTTATCCTTTTTCTCTATAATTTTATGGAGATAAAAACCACGTCTAATCTGCATATGTAAATCCTCTCAAAAAATTAAGGTGGAATTCCACCTTTTTTTCACGAGTCTATTCTATCATTTTTATTGTACTCCTATCAATAAGTGACTCAATCAATAAGATAATTAGATATCTCCGACTTTTCCCGCGCCGTTTCTTATAAAAGCAAACTCGAAAAATTCCGGTGGAATTTCACCTTTTTTCACGAGTTTAGTATTATAAAAAGTACCGCGAGCTTTGCACACGATACTTTTCATGAATTAAATCAGCAAACTATTCCCATCCAATAAAAATTCCTTAACTCCCATCATCAGATATCCGTTCTCGTCATAGCGAGGCTTCATACTTCTTTCTACGATTTTTTCTTGGATTTATGGTGGGAGTTTGACATGTCCGAGACAATGACATGAATTCCTTCTCCCATGGTACCTTAATCCTGTACCGAATATCCCGCCATGCTATTCCTCACAATTTTTCGTTATCTGCCTCTGTGTTTTTTTCTTTTTCTTCGCTTGCTTCAGTATGAATCGCCGTTCTTCCTCAATACGTTTTTGTTCTCTGCTTTTTTTCTTTTGCGCTTTTGTTTGTTCTCTTCATGTTGCAAGCTTTAACGCCTGTTGCGATTTTGTCCCTATACCAATCCGCTGTAATTGCTTTTTTGCCTCTCGCTGTGCTCTTTTCGGATTCTGTTTCCTTTCCTTGACTTCTGTTTTGACCTCCGGACTGAATTTCAGCTCATAAAAATGCGTTAAGATAAAATCACGTACCTCATAATCCTTTGGTTCTGCACCGAAAGTCACCTTCGCAACGGATAGGCGATTCCCCTCTGTTTTTCTCAAAAATGCCTCACCCAAAAAGCGCCTTCAAAAAGCACTGTCATTTGACAAGTCATCATGTCCATATTTATCCCTCCTAAATTGCTTTATGGACAAAGAATGGACAACCCGGAGGGGAAGGTTACTTACCACAAGATTCTGTGACGGCCGGGCTACCTACCGGCTCTGGCATACTTCTCTGTATGCGTTGCGTTTTTATCTTTGCTGTGTACATAATCGATGAAATTTCTTCCATCGTCTTCTATCATAACAATGGAAAAATATATTGGCAACAATGCTCTCTTTTGCTTTTTGTATCAACTGACAAAAATTTTTACTCTATTCAAGATGGAATCGTTTGCAATGTAAGTTCTTCCCAAAGAATATTTTAGTACCTCTTAAAAACAGGAATCAAATAAGAATAAACTTTTTCAAGGGACTTTTTGTATTTTTCACAACTTTTTCAAGGGACTTTTTGATTCAAACAAACTAACTCGAAAAATTCCGGTGGAATTCCACCTTAATTTCTCGACTTTAATACTATAAAAAGTATCGCGGCTTTCCACACGATACTTTTCATGAATTAAATCAGCAAACTATTCCCCATCTAATAAGAATTCCTTGACTCCCATTATCAGATATCCGTTCTCGTCATAGCGAGGCTTCATACTTCTTTCTACGATAATGATTTTCTTGAAAGAATCCATGGTGCGCTCAAAGGATTTGCATTCCTGTTCATATTTTTCCTTATCGGGAATGGCATAGGCAGACTGAATATAATACTTCTGCTTCCTAATGTAGCGATGAAAATCAATTTCCCTCTGCACACGAATTTCTTTCCCATTTGCATCCTTCTCCCTGGACTCCACGGTTCCCACATCTACCTGATAGCCCCTGTATCGCAATTCATTGTAAATGATGTTCTCCATGATATGGGTTTCTTCTATCTGCCGAAAGGACAGTCGGGCATTTCGAAGACCCAAGTCTTCAAAATAAATTTTATAAGGAGTGCCGATATACTTTTCGCCCTTTTACATTATATCTTTTTACCCGAGAAAGCATAAATGCTTCTTCCGCATAGGTAATGTATTTATCCACTGTTGTATCACTGATATTTGTCCCGTGAACAGAATTCATCGTTGCGGCAATCTTCCTTGGATTGGTAAGGGTGGAAATGCCGGAGGCAATGACATCAATGACTTCTCCTAAAGTGCTTTCATCCTGTACCGAATATCTAGCCACGATATCCCGAAGATACACATTCTTCATTTGGGATATCAAATAATTGCTTTTCTGCTCTTCCGTACAGATCAGGGCAACCGCCGGGAACCCTCCGTAAACGGAGTAATCATCATAGGCTTCGCTTTTATCTCCCTCTTTGAATGCATAGTATTCGGAAAAAGATAAAGGCAACACATGCACTTCATCCCCTCTTCCCTCAAATTCAGTTAAAATATCCTTTGACAGAAACTTGGAATTACTGCCTGTTACGTAAACATCAACATTTTGCTTCCGAAGGAACCCATTCAGCACTGACTCAAAGGCTCCCAGCTTCTGCACCTCGTCCAGCAAAAGGTAATACATGCCTTCACCGCGAATCTGCGGCATCAGCCAGGTAATAAATCGGGAGGGATCCACCTTACGCTCTTCTTTTTCATTATCCAGTACGATGGGATCTTCTCCAATCTTTAATAAATCCTCCGCTGTATCAAAGGCGAATCGGATAATATGGCTCTCTCCTACCCCTTCCGAAAGTAAATGCTTATAGAATAAAAGTATTCAGCAAATACGACTTACCGCAGCGTTTGATTCCGGTAATCACTTTAATGAAACCGTTGTGTTTCCTGACAATAAGCCGATTAAGGTACACATCTCTATTGATTTCCATCTTGATCTCCATTTTATATTTCTGCCGTAAACGGCACTTTTATAAAATAGTTTACTCATTATTCGGAAAATTCGCAAGAGATACATTTCATATTTTTGCCGTAAACGGCACTTTTATGAAATGAAAATTTTCTATTCCTCTCCTAATACCTTTTTCTGCCAGCTTCGTTTTCCGCAAACCGGGCATTTCATATATCTTGCCCGTCCCCTATGCATAGAAAGAATCACCTGCCTGTAAGAGGGCACATAGCGATGATGGCAACACGCGCATTCATAGCATCCGGCTTTCTGTTCAATGCCAACCGCGATAAAGCTGACCAGTAAAATCATAATCAGGGCAAAGGCAGAAAGTATCATCCTCAGCAAGAAGGGCATCTTAAGGAAGGATGCCAAAAGAATTAAGACCGACCCGGATAGCACTGCCGAAAAATCCCATCCAATATTCCAGCTTAAGGGCTCTCCTATCCCTTTCCTCCAATTCTCGTTTCATTGTGAGAAGGTTCTCTTCTACTTGTTTACTATAGAATTCTGCCATGATTCTTTCGCCCGACAGGAGTTCGTTTTACGTTGATTTTCAGAAATCCACAAAGCTCCAGCATGATTCCGGAATCCGGCATAGACTTTCCGGTTTCCCATTTGGATACCGCCCGGTCACTGATTCCAAGCTTTTTCCGCAAGCTCCGCCTGGGTCATGCCCTTCCTTTCTGCAAGCTGCTATAAATTTTTCCGATTTTTGATTTGATCCATATCGGACACCTCCTTTCACGGCATAAGCTTACAGGAAACCGCCGAAAATGACAGGAACCAGCAGTTGAGTTCTATTGATTCTACCACCGGTTGAGTTTGAATTCTTCTCTATATTCAGCTTCTTCTCTTATTAAGACTAATTCCACCGAAATGGCAAGTAATCACTACCACCCGTCAAACGGGTGGTTTGCTCGGAGCTATAAGCCCTCTGCTACTGGCCAGCGTCTCAGGCTGCTGGCTTTTCATTTTGGGCTATGGGAAGTTTGCTTTGCACCTTCCCACAGCTCCATTCAAGCCATATTGCGTTTGACTCGTCGCTACCCCATAAAGGGGTATTGGTACTACTGCACTTTAACCCTTAAAAGGGTCTTCATATTCTTTAACACTTAGTTTATCCAAAGCTATATCGTGTTTTTCTTGATCTTGGATATACTTTTTTATTGTGGCTTCATTTAAACCTACTGTACTGACATAATAGCCTTCGGCCCAGAAATGTCTGTTCCCAAATTTGTATTTAAGATTTGCGTGTTTATCAAATATCATCAAGGCACTTTTTCCCTTTAAATAGCCCATAAAAGAAGAAACACTAATCTTAGGTGGAATACTAACCAGAATGTGTACATGGTCCGGCATTAAATGCCCTTCTATAATCTCCACTCCTTTAAAGGCGCAGAGTTGCTTGATAATATCCCGAATATCTGACTTATATTGATAATATATTATTTTTCGCCTATACTTCGGTGTGAAGACGATATGATATTTACACATCCATTTCGTATGTGCTAATGCATATTCTTTCTTCGCCATAAAATCACCTTCCTTTTCTGCAATATAGCTTGAACAACTTTATTGTATTAGGAAAGGTGATTTTTGTATAACAAGTGTTTCCCACCCGCATAGCGGGTGGTTTTTTGTATCAGAGCTAACATTTTTCAAATGTCAGCTCCGATACTGGCTAAAGTCCATTAATAAAAACCGGCAAACTTCCTAAAGAAGTCGCCGGCTTTCATATTCATTACATGGGATTACAAAGCAGTAAGAAAAGTTAATCCTCCTAAAATCACTCCTGCTGAATTAGGAATAATAAGAATCCAGTCTTTTTCGGTTCCTTAGTCCATCCGTAAATAACCCAAATCAGGCAAGAAATTGTCGCAAATAGCGGCTGAAAAGGTTGAGCTTTGTCTCCCTGCAAGTTTGCGAAAATCTGGGAATGTAAGCAATAAAAACAAAAATACCGATAAACGCTCCAATAGAACCTACAAAAAGATTGATTTTTGCTTGGACATCTGCTGACTCCTTTCCATATGTACTTGTCGTAAAGTTACTAAAAAAATGTCAATTAGTTCCTTTTGTATCTGACGCCATGCCAATTATAAAGGGATTTTTTGCTTTTTGTCAAATATTTTTATAGATTCTCTGCATCCAATACAAAAATCTCCTTTATTCAGGTAATCCCTCAACTTACTCCATCTTTCCTAACCCCTTGATATAGCATGCCTTTTTTTCTTTACAAGGGCTTAATCCCAGATGGAAAAATGAAAAAAATGAACTATGCTCTGAATAGGATAGTATTGCTTCCCCTTCATTGCCATGATAAGGTTTTTGCGACACTTGATCAATCTGTCCTTTCCTCTTCCTTATCATTCCCTCAAGTTCGTTAAAGCCGGCTTGAATCCGAAGCTGTCCGCTCAATCTTCCTCCGGAAAAATAACACAAGATTCTTAAGAACTTTCAAAGTATCTTGACTTCCGTAATTTTCCCCTGCTTGCCACCGCAATACAGTACTTTTTATGAAGCAGTTGTTCCATCACAAAATGTCCTCGATCTATAAAATCTTTCATTAATCCGGATACATTACTTGCGTAAGTTGGAGAACCCAAAACGATTCCGTCCACCTCTTCAATTCTTTTTTGAGAGTAGCTCTGCATCATCCTCCATACAGCAATGTCCTGTTCTATAGCAATAGTTACAGCCGGTACAATGGGACATTTTTCATTTCCCCAGATTGTAAAATAGCACTTCTATACCTGCTCCCCGAAGATTTTTCTTCAATCCTATGAAGCACTCGTCGCCGTCACTCCATTTTTTTCTCGGACTCCCATTGATGATTAAAACCTGCATTTTTCTCCTCCAAAACTACTCACTTGTGTATCTTGCAAGAGCATGGTACTTTAGCATCGAAGGAAAGTAAATCATTTCAATAAAGATACACAATCTTTGCTTTCTGTGTATTTTCAGGAGAATATGCTATGAAGAAAAGCCAAAATCCATCCGCTGTACGGTCAAGGCAGGAAATTTCCACTGCTTTACTCAAGCTAATGCAAGAGTATCCCTATGCAGAAATCTCCGTAAAGCAGATTATTATGGAAACAAGCCTTGCAAGAAAAACCTTTTACCTGAATTTTCGTTCCAAGGACGATGTGCTGGAGTCCGTTCTGGATGAATTAATCAGGGAATATACCGAGGCGCTTTCTAAGGCAAATGAAGAAAAAAATCCTGCCGGCACTAAAAATCTTGATGAAGCTATCTCTGTTGATACGACCGACAAGGTTGATACTATTACCAATCCTCTCTCCGTGATCTTCTCCTTCTGCGATAAAAACAAAGCCCTTCTTTCCTTACTGCACAAAAATAAAATGCTGTATTTGCTCCTGATTCGTTTAAATGAATTCCTTCCAAAATACAGCAAAACAGAGGATATGAGTAGCAATCCCTTTGCAAAGCTTATGGGTGAACTGGAGCCGGACTACCTCATTGCCTTCAATGTGGGAGCTATCTGAATGTGCTTTTAAATGGATTGATCGGGGAATGGTGGATTCTCTGGACAGCATTCAAGAGACATTGAAAAAAATATTTGAAGCGGATAAGCGTTTAGGGATTCCGCCTTCTCTCTTCTATTTTCCATCCTATTACCCAAGCAAGAACCAGAAGATAATTTTCCAAAGCACCAATCAAATTTACCATTTGATGCATCTTAAGATAATGGACAAAATGATTGCTTCCGATACCGATTCCGCCGAGAATGAGAGCCAGCAAAATGGATTTTAGATAGGTCCAATTGTAGTGCCTATACGCCGTAATCAATATGACCAAAACGGCAATATTCCAAAAGCCGATTTCTCTCTGCCATCCTGTAGAAATGCCATACGCGGCGTGCCTTCCCATATATTCCGGTGCGAAAATCTGTAGTATTGCCGCACCGGATATCGCTATGATAAGAATGATAAACAGCACACGCAGGAAAAGATTCATTTTTTTCTGATGCATTGACTTAGCCTCCTTATATTCATAGATTGCCTTTAGCTTCCGTAAATTACGCATTACCATTACACACTCCGATTCCCCTATTCCGTTCTCTTTTCCAGTTCCTTGATAGCCGGAAAACGAAGAAATGTGACTGACACAAGAGAAAGAAAGACACCCGAAACACCAATCATCATCGCAGCTCCCCGCCCGACACCCATTTCGCTCAGACTACCGAGACCATCTGCGGCTAAGCCGGAAACTGCATAGGCAATAACATATCCTATCTGCGAGAGAAAGCCTATAAATCCCCCAAGTTCTCCCCTGCAAAGCATCCGGTATATTTGTCCTGCAAAGATAATCCATGCAGTTGTTGCAAAAAGGCAAGGTGGCAAAGAAAAGAAACCAAATATACTGATGCAGACCGGATTTTCAAATATTGACATGCCAATTATAAAGATTCCCGCCATAAAAAAGGAGATTTGAAGAACTTTTCCATATTCTTTCTTAATGCCGAAACCTCCGAGAAGTATTCCCGATACAAGCATTCCACTAGCACATAGGGTTTCTACAATGCCGAGCACTTTGGAATCCGCAAAAGAAAGGATCATCGGCTCAACAAGAATTTGCAAAGTCCCCAGGAATAGGGTAATCAGAGAAGAACAGAGGACAAGTACAAAAATGCCTTTTTCTATATGAATCGCGCTCCAGCCTTCCTTTATGCTTTCCAAAAAGGACTGCTTTTTCTGTAGGCTGTATTGCTTTGATTCCTTGCCTTACAATAAAAGTCGTCGTAATCGTAACAAAGAAGGTGGATACATCAATGAGCAACAATAGGGAAATGTCATGATACGCCAGCAATAGGCCTGCTATGATGGGCGAGAACAGATATCTGGCACTTCCTGCCAAAGACACTAATCCGGAGGCTTTGGAAAACTCCTCCTTGGATAATAGATCTGTTATCGTTGCTCTGTAAGAAGGATCTAAAAGGGAGGAAAATATGGCACTGATGAACACGCCCTATACATATCTGAACGAGGTTTGCTCCTCCATGTAGCATGCAGAGGAAAATGTAAAGGATGCTAAGTCCTGAACAACCGTCTCCAATCATCATCAGAACTCTTCTATCGTAACGGTCAGCCAACACTCCTGCCGGAACAGTGAAAAGAAGGGTAGGCAGAAATCCAAGTAAAGTCACCAATGCCATTCCTGCCGCACTGCCTGTTTTTGAAAGACATAAACCCCAAGTCCAAAAAGAAGTGAGTCCGCCACCTATAGACGATATGAGCTCCCCAATCCAAAGAAGGAGGAACTTTTTCATTCCGGAACTCATCTTAATTTCCCTCCCCAAATCGTGTTTTCAAGAGTCTTCCAACGTGCTCCGTTCCAAAAAACATTTTCTTATTCAGCAGTACAATAATCGCCGTTACAATGAAAAATCACAATGGTTTCCACACACTTTGTCTCCGCCGTCATCGCAATTTTTTCCTGCATGAAGTTTACAAACAGATGGAAAACCATGCAGGCCAGAATGGAGCGGTCGCTGACCAGATACACCCAGGTGATGATATACCCCATAAGTATGGCGCCCACGAAGAAATTAATGACAAACAAGGGATTAACCATAAGCCCTGCCTGATATGTCCCCTCAATAAAGAGCAGGGGAAAATGCCAAAGTGACCATAATATTCCAAAAATCAGGGATTCAATAAACCAGTCCATATATTGCCCTATGGAGTCTTCACAATATCCCTTCCAGCCTACTTCTTCAATAATCGAAGCCAACGTAATGGTCACAAAAGCAGAACCAATTCCCACCCCGGTAAAGGAAAAATCTTCCGTAAAGGAAAACTGCTTTAAGGATTGTCCAAATAAAAGGGATAAAAGTATAGAAAACACAATAATCAGTGCATAAAGAACCACTGCCCAAAACACATTCATCCACTTCACTTTATAAAAGCCTATAATCTTTTCCTTAAGATCTCTCTTCAAGTCCTCACAGCCGGATACAAGTACAAATACAGTGGAGACCACTGCCGGCGCAAGGAGCCCCAGCAACATCAATATCGCACCCTTATCTTCGGAAACAAAGATTGCCGGTATCCAGAAGATCCATGTGAAAAAATACGCACAGAGAAAGAATAACCACGGTCTATATCGATATTCATCTTTATCCAGCATGAACTGTTCTTTGTTCTGTACTTTATTCTGTGCTTTATTCTGCGCTTTATTCTGCGCTTTGCTTATCCCCTTGCTCATTATCTCGCTCATTCCCTTGCTCATTCCTTTGCCCCCTCTACTAAGACCTTGCTGATAAAATGCATGGTTCCGGATTTTGCACCCAAAGACTTCTCCAGCATATCGATATACACCTCTACATCTTTTTCACCAAAATTTCCATAATCGAACATATGCTGACTCGTAACAAGGAGCATCTTCACTCGCTCTTCAATATGCGTACACGAAAAGATCCCCTGTGCTATACCTTCTTTAACAATCTCTGCTAGAATCGGCACCGCCACCTCTACAATTTTCTTGCAGATTTTATCGTGCATGACGATATTTTCTTTTCTTTCCAGAACATCCGTAATCACTGCTTCCTCTTTCTCCGGACGAAAAGCATTTACAACCGAAACCAATTTTTCGGGTATAGAAAGCGGTGCCTGAAGAAGCTCTTTAGCTACGGCGCTCTCTTCTCTATCATCATTTCGATGACTGCTTCCAGCGTTGCCTCTTTGCTTGCAAAATAATAATAGTAAGTTCCTTTTGCGATACCGGCCTTAGCTACAATCTCGTCAATGCTGGTATTCTCATAGCCTTTTTCTATGAACATGCGATAGGCAAGCTTTTAACAGTTCCTGTTTTCTTTGTTCCCCTTTTTTCATATCCGCCTCCATTTTTTATATCCGAACCGGTTTTCCTATCTGCTCCGAGCTCCATATTTGCGCTTTTTGCTCCTATTTGATATTTTTCGACTATTGGTCGGTTTTTATGATAAAACAGGAAAAATCAGTTGTCAAGTTTTTCGACTATTAGTCGGTAATTTTTTTCGAAAACGCATTTTTTATGAACTTAATTCTTTGGAAATTTGAAAATCAAAAAGCACCTGCAAAAATGCAAGTGCCCGCCTTGTCAAATACTCTTTTGCTTTATATTTCTTTAGAAGCCTTTCTTTAGAAGCCTGCTTTACAAAACTTATGAAAGGCTGAGACTTCTTCACCGGACTGCGTTACCGCCACACAATACTTCGCTCCCCTATTGATTCCGGGCGAATAAGTAATCGGCTCAAGCTGATACATTTTTCCTTCCTTCGCTACCGAACAAAACCCTGTCCAGGAAGCGACTGACTTGTCCGCCATTTTCCTTGTTGAAGACCTCTGCTTCTCCGTACTCCGTCAAGTCCGGACTGACCTGAATCACAACAACTTCTCCAGGCTTATAGCCTACAATGAAATTGCTGTGGACAGTGATGCTAGCCACAACTACATCGTTGTAGTTCTCCAAGTGACAATAAATTAATTTGTAGTCGTCTCCGCCTTCTACCAGTGAATTAAAGATTTCCCGCATCCTTGCTTTGTTTTTCCGATTGTCCTCATCGGAAGCTCCTGTAGCTAATTTCTTCACAATGTCTAAGAGTCCCATTTTTATTCCTCCTAAAATCCCCTCATTTTTAACGGCAAGGCCGGAAGCTAAAAGAGGGAAGTTTTTCTTTAATAAACCTAAAATTCATTATAATTTCACTATGCCGAATGTCAATATGGCTATCAAGGATGCAAAGCTACAGATTTCAAGATTGCAAAACAGCTACGTACGGATATTTATGTTCAAAATTCTCTAATGTCCTTGGCTAGGCTAAATGGAATCATTTCTCCCTGCCTTCGTTTTCGTATATGCCGTTTCCCCATGCATATACTCTATAATATCCTTCGCCTTGTAATCTTTGAACTTCTTTATCACATCGTCCAAGATTCTCCTTTCCTCATCTGTAAGAACAGCATAATCCATTCCTTTACTCGGATATATATGAAGCATCAAATCGTAATTATTACTTTCTTCCTCTCGAATGTTTAAATTCTCCAAGTTCATCAAACTATAATGGCCAACAGGCAATGCGCCCATTGGTTCATGACGGTATACCATACCCGTCATGGCAATACCGCGTCGTTTAAAGGACAATGCATCCCCATACCAAAGCATTTTCATTAGTTTAACTTTGAATAGATTGGATACACTTTCAGCAATATACGAAATCATCGCCTCAATTTTATCAATATTCAGAAGTCAATAAGCCGTGTAAAACTCTATAAGCATTCCTTGCATTAAGCAGGTTCTCATTTGCCATCGCTCCGGTCTCAAATTCCCTCTCTTCTTCATCAGCGTTTATGCAGTAAAAAAAGTGCTCTTCATAAGATACCTTATCCCCTTTTATCGTAATACTTGCCAGACGCTTTCTTTCCTCTACATCATGCTTCTTATCGCATAGTGGACAATCCATATGCACTTTTCTAATAACTGTACTTGCCTCCATCGTTCACCTCCTTCAACAGTTTTACAATCAATTGATAGTGTGTACCTTATGGAGTTGCATGTCAAGAAAACTATTCCTAATTAAGTGTCCATCTTCTGTCCTAGTTTTTCTTATAGCTTCCGGAATAAATCATAATTTGCGCTACGATACAGAATAGTATTACTCCTAAGATATATTCCAGCATTTTATTCATATCCAAATACCCCTTAAACAGTTTGGCTTGAAAGGTAAAGTATTCTTTCAGACTAAGAACGAACATTCCCTGATCCACTCCTTGAAGGCTTGTATTGATATGATCCAAGAGTCCGTTAAGCAGTATATTTCTCAGCATAATCGTTATTTGACTCGCAGGAAATAGGTTGCACACGGTTTGTACTTCATTTGAAAATTGAGAAATAGGAATATAGGCTCCAATCACAAATCCGGAAGCCGCTGAGAGTATTCCAAAGAAAGCTTCGCAAGCACTGACGGTTTTGAAAAATAAAACTACAATCATAAATATTGCGCTTGCCGAGATAGAGCCAAGTGCAACAATAGAAAAGGCTTTTACAACTTGACTTATATTCAAATACATATTCCCTTGCATACGAATTCCAATAAGGCCGACAGCTAGGATTATATCGGTCAAAAGTGTTGAAGTAAGCACGGCCGATACAAAATAAGCAAAGATAATTTGTCCCCTTTTCATAGGTGTTGCCAAAATATCATAATCCACTTTATTCGCTCTATCTTTTACGAGTACAGTAATACAACTAAAAGGAACTGAAATCATTGCGGAGCCTAAAATGCCACTCAGTAAAAAAAGATTTGCAAACATATCGATATCCTTTTGGAGAACCATAGAAGCCAGCCCCGGATACTGCTCCATCGCACTTTGTATCGCACTAACAAAGGTGCCTTTCAGGAATAATAAATACAGTACAAGCACAATAATGGATGTCAGTAGAGAGAATAGAATGCTCTGCCAATCTTTGAAAAAAACAACAACAAATTTCTCTTGATAAGTCCCGAAATCCTCTCATCTTATGCCTCCAGCTTTCTTCCTGTTAAATGCAAAAATACGTCATCCATACTGCCTTTTACAATTTCATAATCTCTGATTTTATTTCGATTTGTATAGAGGAACTCACTGAGATGGAACCCCTCTTTTGATTCCAATGGCACAATATAGTGATCCGCTTCATAAGAATGCTCTATGTCTTTCAGCACAGCTTCATTGTCACTACATTTCTCTGCATACCAAATCAGTTTTGTATTCGTGTATTTCCTTTTTAAAGCCGCCGGTGTGTCCTCCGCTACAATTCTTCCCTTATCCAGGATTACAACTCTGTCTGCATCTCTTACTTCTTCCATATAATGTGTTGTCAGAAATATCGTCATTTGTTTTTCTTTTCCGAAGATAGTCGATATACTCCCACACCAGCTTTCTGGACATGGGGTCCAGCCCGGTTGTGGGCTCATCCAAAAAGAGAATCTTCGGATTATGTAAAAGCGCTCTGATAATATCCACTCTTCTACGTTGTCCTCCTGATAATTGCTCATATTTTCTATTCCAGATACTTTCCAATTCGAAGGCCTGCATTAAAGGATGTAAGCGCTCCAAAATTTTTTCTTTGCTAATTCCATAGTAGGAAGCTCTCGTTAAAAGATTTTCTTTGACAGTCAATACTCCGTCCAGAACCGAGTTCTGAAAAACAATGCCTATTTTCTCTCGAATCTTGTCATCCTCTTCTCCAAGCTTGTGGGAAAAGACTTCTACCTCACCCTCTGTCTTTTTCAAAAATGGTACAAAAGGATATTGATGGTTGTGGATTTCCCTGCACCGTTTTTCCCCGAGAAATGCAAAAACTCCCCTCTTTCACGGAAAAGGAAATATGATCCACCGCAGTCGTTTTATCATAGTTTTTACTTAAGTTCTTTACTGTGATTGCATTCATCCGATTCGCTCCTTCTTGGCACCTCTATAGTTCTTTTTGTAAGTCTATCCTATAGTTCATCTTATCATTCAGATCTATAGCTCCTCGTAGTTCCAATTTGTCCTATGGTTCCTGTGGTTCCATCTTGTGGTTCTGCCCTGTAATTTTTCCCACAATTCTGCCCTGTTGTCTTAACTTGTTATTCTGCCTCACCGGTTTTTGACATAAATCAGCTTATCAACTTAGAAGCATAAAAAAGTGCCACCCTACCAAGTCGCATTTACAGCCTACCGAGTTGCACTTTTTTCCATGAAAGGCTTTTATTTTCATGAAACGCTTTATTTCTTATACCGAATCTTGCATATCTTTAATAGCTCCATTGATTTTAATCTCATCTACCTTTGCCATCCATGCTGTTGCACACCAGACAAAGAGATAAATGAGGCTGTACATAAGACAAATGATGCGTAAGTTGATGATTTGTCCGAACCAATGAAAATGGCTTGCACACAAAACCACGATTCCAAGAACCGAGACAAAGTGGATTCCGATTCTGATCCGGACTTCGCTTTTCTTCAAACTATCCATATCCAAAAAGAAAATATGTCGGTAAGGAGGATAAAAATCCCGTGAGGCAAATAGAAAGAGGGTCACTCCATTGCAAACTTAGGGTCTGTACTCCTGATACAAAGTGCTGAATAAACATCAGAATTCCAATTCCAAAAAGAATGGCTGTTGAAATCATTAAAGTCTGACTAAAAATAGTTTTTACTTTTTTGCATATCATAGTCCCAGCCTTTCTTTCAGTTCTTTCACATAGGATCTTGCAATGATGACACGCTCTCCATTCAAAAGTTCTGCCGTCATTCTTCCGTTAAGTTCTGCTCGCACTGACTTTATTTTTCTCATATTGATAATCATTGCCTTTTGCCGCTCTGAAGAAATTCCGGCTTAGCGTATTTTCCAGTTCATATAATCTATATTGACTTCCAAACAATTATCCTTTGTATAGACAAAGGTTCGTTTATCCACGGATTCTATATAATAGATTTTATCAATGGGACAGAGAAGCGTTTCCCCATTAGAGCGGGCCGTGATAGCAGGGTCACTGTTTTCAAGAGCATTTACGGCAGTTTGAATACTCTCCGTCACTTTGACAACACGGAGCAGCGCTTGCTCTTCTTCATAGGAATTTACTTTTTGAATCTCTACCTTCACTATGTCACCACCTAATGATTCTACTTTCTCCCATTTTAGATTTTAGGTACTTGTACCACTTTTCTAAAAATGGAACATATTCTTTTTCCTTTACGGTCCAATCATTTCTTTTCTGATTTCTTTCGGAAAACGTCGTATTACGAAAGATACAAAGAGTACGGTTTCCAAAACAATCGTCAGGGTACAAAGGACTGTAATCACCGGAACATTGGACTGGAATATGAAGGAACTGCCAAGGCCTAATAGATAAACAAGCACAAAAGGAATCATCAGTTTTTTATCCAATTTGTGGCTCTTTTTATTTAAATGCGCATTGTTAAAACACACCAAGATAAAAGAGGAATAATCCTAAAAAAACATCATAATCACTCGGGCAATGCCCATGGCATCATTAGCATAACCCAGGTCAATCGTACAAAGATTTAAACCGAACCACACAAAATAATGATTGTAAATCAGTCCTGCCCCTGCTTTGACAAGGAAGATTCTCCTCAATGGCATGGTCAAATTCCGTGATGTAGAACAAAAAAATAAAGCTACTACCTGAAGCATTATAATAACGGAGTAAAACGAAAATTTCTCTATTTCGAAGAAATCCGTCATGACTATCAGCATTTCCCCAAGGGTAATAATAGTAAGGAGTGTTAATCTTTCTATAAGGTGTGGTATATTAATGGGTACTCTACCATATCTTTTCGAAAGAAAATAGCACCCAGTATGATTACAATAAAAGCCAAAACCGGTTAATAAGATGCGTCCGATTCCTGACAAAAACAAGCTGACTATAATACTAATCATGCCCACAAAAAGAAGCTGAAAAAAATCCCGAATCAGTTTTCGATCCTTTTCACTATTCTTGTTTTGCATATAAGCGTAGATATATTGCAGAAATTGTATGACAACAATCCATAGAAGCGCCAGTGTAAAGGCTGTCCAGCTTTCCTCCATATCGGAACTGACATTTGCCGCCATAAAGACTAAAAGCCGGCATTTGGAAAACCGTCATACTGATGATATGCAAAAGATTATGTTTTCCGTAGCGATTCATATACACGGTCTGCACATTCCATACGCTGATGAAACAAACAAAAACAACAGTATAAATGATAATCTCTTTTAAACTAAAGATTCCCTCATTCAGACTTTTCTAAGATATGGGTAATCTTGAAATCCCAAAGACAAAAACCAAATCATAAAACAGCTCGGTAAGATTAACCTTCTTCGCTTCTTCTATTATTTTTCTCCCATAAATCCCTCACTCTTCTTTGATTTTTCCTGTCGCTCCTGCTTTTCCTGAAGAAACTCGGATATCGGAAAAAGCAGACTGTATTATAACATGCTTTTATTTTTCCTTTTTCATTCTTTTTATTCATCAGATGAGACATCTATCAAGGTTCAAAAAAATGCTATAATAAAAAGCAAAAAGCGGGGAGGTTTCTAAATATGCATGAATTAAGCACACTAATCAAAAAGATATGGTTCCGGCACTGGGCGTAACAGAACCCAGGGGCCATTTCCTTCTGTGTCGCAAAAGCAAAGTCCTACGCAAAGGGCGAGTCGCTTCACTTAAATGTCGCTATGAATAGCGGCATGTATAAAAATGCCTTCACCTGCGGTATTCCCAATTCCAAAGAAGTGGGAAATGTTTTTGTCACGCCCTTGGATATGTTGCCGGGAATCCTGATAAGGGCCTGAGTCTCTGGCAAATGTTACGCCTGCCGACAATGTCAGTGCGCAAAGGCTTATTGATGAGGGGAAAATCACCGTGGCACTTAGCGGAATTTCCAGCCGTATTTTTTTATGAAAGCAACATTGGAAACAACAGAGCAAGGTTCTTCTTACGATTCGTGACACATACCAATATCACGAAGATTGTAGTCAATGAGGAGACAGTGCTGGAGACTGATGATAAAGATGAGGCGATAGATAGGCCGGAGGCCGGCATTACAGAATCGGACAAGACAGAAGAAGGATGCGGCATTACAGAATCGAACAAGGTAGCAGAAGAAACCGGCACCACAAAAATCCATTCCATCCATAGATATACTCTGGCAGAGCTCGTGGACTATGTAAACACGGTTTCCTTGGAAGAAATCGAATTTGTAAAGGAGGCGTATAAAGTAAATCTGGAGCTTTTCGAAGAGGCTCTCAAAAATCCCCGCACCACTTTTGCAAGACAGCTGCTGGCCATGAACGGAGGGCAGGTCATCTCTTCAGACGAGCAAATGACCGCATCCCTTCTTTGCAACGCCACAATCGAAGCCCGTGTCATCGGTTTAGACAAGCCCGCCATGAGTATCACCGGCTCCGGTGCCCACGGGATCATTGCCACCATGCCCCTATACGGCGTTTATAAGATTCATGGCTTAAGTGAGGAAATGCTCTACCGGGCAACCATGCTGAGCTATCTCATCTGCACCTATATCAAAGAATACTCCGGAAGACTCTCCGCCTTCTGCGGATGTGCCATTGCCGCCGGTACCGGCATGGCCTGCGGTTTAGTGTACTTAAAGGGTGGTACTGTGGAGCAAATGGAATACACCCTCAACAACATGGCCTCCTCCATCACCGGAATGATCTGCGACGGAGGAAACCAGGGTTGTACCATGAAGGGGTAGTCGCCTGTGATGCGGCATTCCGTTCCGTAGCGTTTGCCATGAAGGGTGTCCACATTGACAAAGTGCACGGTATCAATGGAAATACCCCGGAAGAAACCATGCGGAATATGGGCTTTAATTGCATCCCCCGGTATGGTGGGGACGGAGAAAACCATTGTAGAGATCTTTGAAGAGAAGTTAAGATAATTTGTTCTTCTGAATCAAAGCTGTATTTCACATTCGGAAAAACAGAGCGACTTTTTCCTTCAGGATGATGTATAATGATGGTAAAAAGTATGAGAGATGAGGGTAAAAAGTATGAGAATCGAAGTAAAACAATACGGCTCGGAGACCTGTGCGCCTTGCGTGGCAATCAGACGCAAGCTCGAGGAATGGCAGCGGGCGCATCCTACGGTGAATTATAGCTATCTCCCGATTGAAGATCATCAGGAGGAGGCGGCTCAGAAAGGGATTTTATCGGTTCCGACAGTTATAGCCGTGATTGATGGTGCGGAAGTCGCAAGAGAATCGGGCTACTTTAGCTTGGACAAAATGCTTGCTCGACTGGAGCGATACATGAAAATGGCGGGAGAGACAGAATTATAATCGGAACCGCGACAGTGAGGAAAAAAACAATGGTTAAGTCGGAGGAGATAAGAATGAAGATAATTCCAAGGAATTGTTTTGTGAATACTTTCTGTAAACTCCTGTGGAATATCAACAAGTAGATCTCCTGTCTCGGAGAGTTTCACTTCATGAGGTATGCAGAATCGTCCCCCAATACCATTCTCCTTTATCACTACATTGTCTGGTCACCGGCATATCCGGCTTATACATGAGCTGGATATGCCTGCCTTGTTAGCCATTAAGGCCTTAGACAAATTAAATAGAAAGGATATTGCTGTTTTCACAATGGAACTGGAATAGTACTTGCTTGCCTTATAGCCACTCCCCATATTTCTTAATATATAGCTTCTTCACCGTTTCGATGGTAAAGCTATAAAGTGCAAGAATAAGAAGCAAAATACACAAAAATACGCCATGGGCATCTCTGTAAATACCGTGT
>BNJU01001542.1_pt1 | contig 75680 bp, 95 predicted proteins | sample 8539281 | NCBI WGS metagenome assembly BNJU01 (sample SAMD00202456, study PRJDB9452) | human saliva metagenome | isolation source: human saliva | place: Japan
TAGTACTACTCAAAAACACTACTCAGAAAAAAATAACTAAAAATAAAATAATGACTATCTATTATTAAGTAGTCATTATTTTTTTATTTATTTGATAAACTATAAAATTAATGATATTGATTTAAAAAAATCATTAATAACTTTTTCTTCTTCTAATTTAGCTTTTTTTATTACCATCTGAAGTGCCTCTAATCTAATTCTCATATCAGGAGTATTTAATATACCTTTACCTTCGAATATATGACCTGCATTTTTATGTGATGAAATAACAGCATTTTTTTATTATAACTTTGAATAATTTTTGCCATTTCGTAACTTCCCCACATTTGATCATCTTCACCTACTATCATTAAAAATATTTGCTTTAATATTTTTGAGCTGGAATTAATTTTTCTTGTTCTTTCTAAATCTTGTTCTACAGCATTATCATATATTGCTTTATATTGAACAGGAGATTTAATTACTATTAGTACTATTATATTTTTTTATAAAAGTAAGAAATGACGAGTTTTTTTATATCGACATATTCTATTTCTTTACCTTTCCAAGTCCACGAAGAACCATAATTATCAAAAATCTAATCCAGCGAATGTATATGCAGATGGAGCAATTAAAACTAAGTTTGAAATTTCATCATACTTTGTTGCTAAATTTAAAAGCATATTCCGCTCCTTTTGAAGCTGCTAAAACCGTAATAGGCGTTTTCCCTTCTATATTCTTATTAACATATTTAAGTACATCTTCAAACTGTTCTAATGGTATTTTAACTAATGTTTTTTGTTGATTTTTCATACCAAACATAAATACAGCTAATGTCTCGTAACCCTCTTTCGCCAACCTCTGCGCTTCTTCATAATTAGGACTTCCCTCAGAACCTCCATAACAAACCACAACACCCTTATGAGTCTTTTTTTCAGGAATTAAATGAAACCCTTGGAAAGTATCTTCATCTATTACTCTCACTTCAACGCCACTAATCTTTTTAGGGTACAAACTTAGATTAGTTATATCATTATAATACTCTGCAGAAGTTAAACTATCTTTCCCGTATTTATAGTCATTATAAAACCTTAAAGTAAACACCAACATAGTCATAGCTATTGTTATAATTAATATATATAATAAAATTACTTTGATTCTCATCATTACTCTCCCTTAAAATGATATAATTCTTCTTAATTTTTATTATACCATTTATATAGTGGTTTTCAACTTACAATTTATTGTTTATTCCTCAATTGTATTTACCTTTTTAAACACAAAAAAATTCCTAGAGTTATTCTCTAGGAATTTCTTATTAATTATTATCTAATCTCAGCTCCATTTGGTATGTCTGCATTAACTTCTATAACACGTAAAAATACCATCTTTTTTTCTGCCGATAAAAATCATACCTTCACTTAGTTCTCCACAAAGTTTAACAGGTTTTAAGTTAGCCACTACTGCTACTTTTTTCCCTATTAACTCAGCTGGATCATAATATTTAGCAATACCAGAAACTATTTGTCTTTGGTGATTACCTAAATCTAGTTTGAATTTTTAGAAGTTTTTGAACTTTTTCTTAACTTTTTTTCACATTCTAAAACTTCAGCAACTCTTAGTGATGTTTCAAAGAATTTATCAATTGAAATTTCTTCTGCTAATTCTACATATGAATCATCTTTTTCTTCTTTTGATTCAGTTTCAAGATTTGCTAATGCTTTTGGAGACATTTGCTCTTTAATATACTCTACTTCAACATCTTTATCGAATCTTGGGAAAATTGGAGTTGGTTTTTCTACAACTTTTACAGTTCCATCGAATACACCGAATGTTTTTGCTGTTTCAAATGTTAATAACTCTTCACTAATTCCTAACTGTTTAGCTATTTCTTTAGGGGCATTTGTTAATGCTGGTGAAATTAAAATTGTAGCTATACGTAAACTTTCTGCTAAATAGTTCATTACTTTATCTAACTCTGGTTGATTAGCTTCATCTTTTGCTAGAATCCATGGAGTTGTTTTGGTCTATATATTTATTAGTTCTAGAAATAAATTTCCAAACAGATTCTAAAAGCTTTTAGAGAACTGCATATTTTCCATATATTCTTCATATTCTGCTATAACTTCTTTAGATAAATCTATTAACTCTTTGTCAAATTCGGTTGTTGGTTCTACAAATTTAGGTATTACTCCACCACAATATTTATTAATCATAGAGATTGTTCTGTTTAGTAAGTTTCCTAAATCATTTGAAAGATCTGAATTAATTCTGTCGATAAAGCTTTCTGGAGTGAAGATTCCGTCTTGTCCAAAAGGAACTTCACGTAGTAGATAATAACGAGCAGCGTCTAGTCCATAGCGTTCTATTAACATATAAGGATCTACTACATTTCCTTTAGATTTACTCATTTTACCATCTTTCATTAATAACCAACCATGAGCGAATACTTTTTTAGGAAGTGGTAATTCTAATGCCATTAATAGAATTGGCCAATAAATAACGTGGAAACGAACGATTTCTTTACCTACTACTTGAACATCAGCAGGCCAGTATTTATTGAATAGTTCTTCACTTTCTCCAGTAGCATATCCTAGGGCTGTGATGTAGTTTACTAATGCATCAATCCATACGTAAACAACATGTTTAGGATTAGATTTTACTTTTACACCCCAATCAAATGTTGTACGTGTTACAGCAAGATCTTCTAGACCTGGTTTAATAAAGTTATTTAACATTTCATTCTTTCTGCTTTCAGGAAGAATAAATTCTGGGTGTTCATCATAGTATTTAACTAGACGGTCTGCATATTTACTCATTTTGAAGAAGTAACATTCTTCACTTACAAGTTTAACTTCATTACCACTTGGCGCAATACCACCAATCATATTTCCTTCTTCATCACGAAAAACTTCTTGTAATTGAGTTTCTGTAAAGTACTCTTCATCACTTATAGAATACCAACCTTGATATTCACCTAAATAGATATCACCTTTTTCTACAAGGCGTTCAAAAATCTCAGCAACTGCTCTTTTCATGATAATCATCAGTTGTTCTGATAAATTTGTTATAATCTATATCCATAGCTTCCCATAATTTTTTTAATGTCTTTAATCATATCATCAACATAAGCTTGTTCACTAATCCCTTTTTCTTGAGCTTTTTGTTGAATTTTTTGTCCATGTTCATCTGTTCCAGTTAGGAAAAATGTATCATATCCACTTAATTTTTTATATCTAGTTAGTGCATCACATGCTACTGTTGTGTAGGCATGACCGATATGTAAATTACCACTTGGATAATAAATCGGTGTTGTTACGTAAAATGTTTTCTTAGTCATTTCACATACCCCTCTCTATATTTATTCATTATTTATACAGTAACTATTTTACCATATATTTCGCTTTGTTGCACCGTTTTTCTCTATATTTTTTTAATATTTTTTAAGAAATTTAAAGTACAAATTAAAAACTAGACTAGATATACATCTGAAAACTCAAAACTTAATTTCAGAAAATAATCTAGTCTAGTCATTGTATTCTTTATCTTTCACACCAAGGTGTGATTTTTTTCTACTTTTTGCTAATTTAGCTATCTCACAATTGTATCAGCGACTTTTTGTCATATGTTCTAAGCAACTAAATTCATATTGCCCATGGAGTTTTCTCCTCCAACAAAAGATATTTGGAGTTGGAATACCCATATATGAGATTTTAGAACCATCTGTTCCACCACGAATAGGAATAATAATAGGAGTTACACCTGCATTTTTTTAATAGCTTGTTCTGCTACGTCAACACAGCGTTTATCTTCTTTAATAACATCTCCCATATTGTAATATTGATCATATAGTTCATACTCTACAACATTACCATATTTTTCATTAATTTTTGCTGCAACTTCTTCAGCAAATTTTTTACGAGCAAGGAATTTTTCTTTGTCGTGATCACGGATAATATATACCATTTCAGCTTCTTCAATTCTAGCTTGCATATTATGTAATAAATAGAATCCTTCATATCCTTCTGTGTGCTCAGGAACTTCTTTTTCTGGGAATAATGATGCTAATTCTGCTGCAATCATATTAGCATTTTTCATTTTACCTTTTGCAGTACCTGGGTGCACACTAACACCTGTAATTTTATATGTAATTTGAGCAGCATTAAAACTTTCATATTGAAGTTCTCCTAATACACCACCATCCATAGTGTACGCATAGTCAGTTGCAAAACCTTTTGCATCAAAGTGGTCTGCTCCACGTCCAATTTCTTCATCTGGACCAAACGCTATTCTAATTTCTCCATGTTCAATTTCAGGATGTTCACTTAAATATTTTACAGCTTCAACTATTTCTGTAATACCAGCTTTATCATCCGCACCTAGTAATGTTGTCCCATCAGTTGTCATAAGAGTTAAACCTTTATAGTTGTGTAGATTAGGAAACTCTTCAGTAGTCATTACTATATTTTTGTTCTTTATTTAAAACAATATCTTTACCATCATAGTTTTCAATTACACGTGGGCTAATTCCTTCTACATTGAAATCAGCTGTATCAACATGCGAAATGAAACCTATTTTATCATATGGTTTATCTGTATTTGCTGGTAGCGTTGCAGTTAAGAACCAGTTTTTCTTCATTAAGAACAATATCTTTAAGATTTAACTCTTCTAATTGACCTTTTAACATACGAAGAAAATCTTTTTTTGTTCTGGTGTTGATGGAAGAGTTGTACTACTAGCATCTGATCTAGATTTAAAATTAACATATCCTAAAAAAACGTTCTAACATAGTTTCATATTTCATTATTATTCACCTCATTTATATACTTTATATTAATTATAATACACTTTTTTTAACAAATGTAAGGGGTATAATAATTTTTTTATTATAAATTAATTCTTTATGGTAGTATTACAAATATATTAAATATTTAATATATTTGGGTATATATATATTTCAATTAATTATTTGTTATACTATTAATATATACCAAAGTGTACAATCAAATTTTTCTCTAAGAGGTTCTTATTAATATGAAGAAATTTTTTTACTAACATTTGTTGCACTTTTTAACAACAATTAGTTTAGCGACTTGCGACACTAAATCTAAGAATGAAAAAAAGCTGTAGACGATGCTAATAAACAAATAGAAGAGGCTAAAAAAACAAGTTGATGAAGCTAGTAAACAAGCTAAAGAAATTACTGAAAGTGGAAAAAAAGTAGCAGATGAAGCTACTAAAAATGTTCAAAAAAACTGGTGAAGAAAGGCGCCAAAACAGCAGAAGAAATGGCTAAAAAAACGCTCAAAAAGCGACAAATTCAAATAATGACTAATATATAGAAATAATCATTACGTTATTAATGTAAATCTTATATAAGATTTAATTTTGTTTTTCAAAGTTAAATCCTTTTTATTAAGTTATTCTTTAATAATATTTCATTTAAAATATACTATTTTTTTAAAAATTTATGTTACAATGGGCTATGTACTCTAAATTTTTTAGATATTAGTAAACAAACACATTAAGGAGAAATATTTCATGCAAGAAGTTATGAATTATAAAGATACTAGGGTTGAAAACTACCATACTATTTACCCTAACCACATGAACAGACACGATACATTATTGGTGGCCAAACATTATATTGGCTTGATGATGTACAAGGATTAGTTATCCGTAGATACACTCACCTACCATTCTTCACTGCAAGTATTGATACTTATCAATTTTTAGACGTAGTACATCGTCACGAAGCATTAATAATTGATAGCTATATTTCAAGAGTTGGTACACGAAGTGTTGAGATTTTCGCTGAATTAAGTGCATTTAATCATGAGACTAGACAAACTAGATTAGTAGGTATTTGTTTCTCAACTTTCGCTATTAATAGAGAAACTGTATTAGAAAAACCTCTACCAAAAGTAGAATATACTGATGAAATTTCAAAATTTGTAAGTAGTAGCTATGCAGATAGACAAAGTGGTAAGTTATCAGCTAGAGCATTCTGTAAAGAATATTTAAAAATACTATAACAAATAGTTTTCTTATAAAAGAAAAAGGAGTGAGTTATTAACTCACTCCTTTTTAATATTATTAGTCTATTGAATAAAGTAATTCTAATACTTTTTCTTCGAATTTAACTAATTTTTCTTCTGCAACTTTCTTATCTGCATCTTTAACGTAGACATAAAGTTTTACTTTTGGTTCTGTTCCACTTGGACGTAAAGTATACCATGATTCATCAGAATAACTGAATTTAACCGCATCAGTTTTTTTCGATTTCGATATCTTTTTCTTCACCAGTAGCTACATTTTTTCTTTTTTTGTACTAGATAATCAGTAATCGCTACTACTTCACTTCCTGCTATTTCACGAGCAAAAGATTTCACGATATTTCTCCATCATACGTTTTAATTCTTTGAGCTCCTGCTGCTCCTTCTAGTACGATTGAAATAGTTTTATCTAAGTAATATCCATATTTTTTATAGAACGCATCTAATACATCTACTAATGTTTTACCTTGTTTTTTGTAGAATGCTGCTGCCTCTACTAATAACATAGCAATAGTTACACCGTCTTTATCACGTAAGAATGTTCCTACATTATATCCGATACTTTCTTCATATCCCATAACATAGTTTTTCTCACCCGTATTATCCCACTCATTAGGTAAAGCACAGATGTTTTTAAATCCTGTAAGTACGTCAATTACTTCTACTCCATATTCTTTACATAGTGGCTCTACCATTTTAGAAGTAACGATAGATTTAACTAAAACTGGATTTTCAGGTAATTTATTTTGTTTAGCAAGATTTTCAATAACATATTGAACTAATACTGCACCAGCTTGGTTACCATTTAGAGATACAACTTCTCCATTATGAATAACTTCAACTGCTAGACGGTCACAGTCAGGGTCAGTCGCTATAATTACATCAGCATTAACTTCTTTAGCTAATCTCTCTCCATATTCGAAAGCTGCTGTATCTTCTGGGTTTGGGTATTCAATTGTTGGGAAAGTTCCATCTGGATCTTTTTGTTCCTCTACAACATGAACATTGTTAAATCCACGACGTGCTAATACTGTTGTTACAGCTTTGTATCCAGCTCCGTTAAGAGGTGTATAAACTACTGAAATATCTTTATCGATATTTTCATCATTGATTGCACAGTTTAATGATTCTGCATAGAATTTTTCATCAACTTCTTCACCGATGTATTCTAATAGACCTTTTTCTAATGCTTCTTCTTCTGTTAATGTTACATAGTCATCGAAGATATCCATTGAATTAATATATTCAAGGACTTTATCACTTATATCCGATTTGATTTGTGATCCTTCTTGCCAATATACTTTGTATCCGTTGTACTCTTTTTGGATTATGACTAGCTGTAATATTAATACCACTAGCAGTTCTAAGTAACGCACTGCAAATGATAATTCTGGAGTTGGTCTTAAATCTTCAAATAAGTATGCTTTTTACTCCATTACTTGCCATTACTAAAGGCACTAATTTTTGCAAATTCTTTAGAGAATAGACGTGGGTCATGCGCAATAGCAATACCTTTTTCTTGTAATCCATTATCAATTATTGTTTGAGCTAACGCTTTTAGTTGCACGCGCAATAATGAAACAGTTCATTCTGTTAGAACCCATTCCTACTTTTCCCACGTAAACCAGCAGTTCCAAATTCTAATTCTTTATAAAATCTATCTTCTTTTTCTACTTCATCATTTTCTACACTTTTTTAGTTGAAGTTTTTTTCCTCTTCTGTTAATGCAGGGCTATTAAGCCATTTATCATACAATTCTTTATAATTGCTCATATCTTACACCTCTTTATCTTTTTATAATTTTTTATTTTTATGCTAAGTCTAATGCTATTTCCATCATTTTTGTAAATGCTGTTTGTCTTTCTTCTGGTGTAGTTTCCTCACCTGTAACTAGTGAATCACTAACTGTTAGGATTGTTAAAAGCATTTACTCCAGTCTGCTTTGCATTAGCATATAGTGCTGTACTTTCCATTTCGACAGCTAATACACCCATTTTAATCCAATTTTCCATAGCTTTTTCATCAGCGTTATAGAAAACTTCACTACATAAAATGTTCCCAACATGTACAGGTTGTCCCATATCTTGAGCTTTGTTGTAAGCTTTTAAAAGTAAATCAAATGAAGCTGTTAAACTGAAGTTACCTGGAATGTTATATTGGTGCATGTAATTTGAGTTAGTTGAAGAACCTAATCCTAAAATTACATCATATAATTTAACTTGAGGTTGTAGTGCTCCACAAGTTCCAATTCTAATTAAATTTTTAACTCCAAAAGTGTGAATTAATTCATACGAATAAATACCGATACTAGCTGGTCCCATACCAGTTCCCATTACAGATATCTTTTTACCTTTATAAGTTCCTGTATACCCAAGCATTCCACGCACTTCATTAAAACAAACCGCATCCTCTAAAAAAATGTTTCAGCTATAAATTTAGCTCTAAGTGGATCTCCTGGAAGTAAAATTGTTTCAGCTATTTCTACTCCATTCGGTTTAATATGTGGTGTTTGTTTTTTGCGACATCAGTTAGTCCCCCTGTAATTATTTTTTTGATAACACTATTATACCTTTTTTTGTCCTTAAACAAGGGATATCTAAAAAAATAATTATCTATATTTTAATTATATATAGATATTATTGAATTCGCTTTTTTATATTGTTTATTTGCTGTTACTTAATTCATATATATATAGTTTGTTAATATATTTTTTTATTACAATATTTATAATTCAAATACATTACTATTTTAATTTATAAATACTCTTAAACTCTCTATTTCATAGACTTTTTGCACTAAATCAATATTATTATGGTATTTCAAAGCCATTTTTATTATATAATGGAAGTTATAATAAAATTTATGAAAAGAGGTTTTTTTATGTTACAATTAGCTGTATTTTTTACCAGTAATTGCTATGTTTTTTTGTTCCTTTCTTGAGAAAAAGTTTCAAAAATACACACTGGTAAATTTGTTATAATTGTTCCATTAATTTTATTTCTATATTTTTTTATCTAATTTAAAAATATATTTATTCTGGTGGAATAATTTATAAAACTCTAGCATTTGCATCTAATGTCGGACTTGATATAAACCTAAAACTAGATGGCTTATCACTTCTGTTTGCTCTTCTAATTACTGGAATTGGAACATTAGTTATTTTATATTCATGTTATTATATGAGTATTAATGATGAAAAACTACATAAGTTTTACATATTTTTTTACTTATTTTTATGTCTGCCATGTTAGGAATTGTTCTTTCCGATAATTTACTAAGTATGTACATGTTTTGGGAGTTAACTTCTGTTTCTTCATTCTTACTTATTAGTTATTGGCATGAAAATGATGCTTCAAGAAGAGGTGCACTTAAATCACTAATTATTACTGTGTTTGGTGGTGTCCTTATGCTTGGAGGTATTTTTCGTTCTAAATAATATTACTGGAAGTTTTAACATTAGTGAAATAATTAACTTTAGCCGTAACAGCGGATATAATTCAAAATATTTCATTGCTATGGTTCTTATACTTTTCGGAGCATTTACTAAATCTGCACAGTTTCCATTCCATATTTGGTTACCCGATGCAATGGGCTGCTCCTACACCTATAAGTAGTTATCTTCACTCAGCAACTATGGTTAAAAGCAGGGTATATATTTACTACTTAGAATTGGTATTGTATTTTTCATTCCACCAATTTTCAGTAATACGCTTATTATTTTTGGAACAATAACTATGCTTATCGGTTCTATTTCAGCAGTATTCTTAAAAGACTTAAAAAGGAATATTAGCATATTCTACTATAAGCCAACTTGGTATGATGACTCTTATGATAGGTATTGCTAATTTAGGATTAAATAATAACAATCATTACATTTATACATTTGCATTTTTATGCAGTTTGTTTCCACATAATTAACCATCTGTGCGTTTAAAGCAAGTTTATTTATGATTACTGGTATTATCGATCACACATTCCATACTCGAGATATAGATAAACTTCGTGGTATTAAAAATATTATGCCTATAAGTTATATTCTTAGTATTATTGCAGGATTCTCAATGGCAGGAATTCCACCACTTAGTGGATTCTATTCAAAAGAGTATTTCCTAACATCTGTATATAGTTTAACAAGCTCAAGCTTATTCTATGTTTTTAATAGCTCTATTAGTTGTAATAGGCGCAATTGGTACTGCAGTTTACTCATTAATTCTTTCATTTAAACCTTTCTTAGGAAAAATTTGATAAGAATGTCCTTGGAAATAGAAAAATTACGTCTACCTGGTATTGGAATTTTTATTTCACCTGCTATTTTAGTATTTTTTTGTTATAATAAATACTTTTATTAAAGATTACATCGTAGTACCTGCCCAACAAGCAGCTTTAGCAAGTAATATAACTAAAAATGAAGCTATTACTCATGTAGAACACAACTTTATTTCAAGCGAATTAATTACATCAATTATCGTAATAATCATTTCAGCTGTTATCTATAAACTTTATGCAAGTAGAAATGTTATTTACAAATATAATCCAAGCATTATTTCAGTTCACGGATTATACAATAGTTTAGGAGAACAATTACATAAAGGTAGTGGAATATTGCACAATACATTTTATTACAAATGAACTTAGAAGAAATATGAGCTACATTTTCTGTACTTTATCACTAACAATTATTGGTGGATACTTTGCTATTGGTAGACCAGTTGTTATTAATAAGTTCTCTACAGTACATTATATGAACGTACTACTTGGAATTTGTATAGTAATTTGCTGTGTTGCTCTAGCATATACTTACAATAGACTTGTACTTATTATTCTATCTTCTGGAATAGGATTTATGATGACTGCTCTATATGTTACATTTTAGAGCACCAGACCTTACTATGACACAATTTGTTATTGAATCAATATCAACTATTATTTTTCTTAGTTGCATTCATTCTTTTTAACAAATAGAACAAAACATATTGAAAAACAACCATTTAAACTTACAAATGCAATTATTGCTACTATTACTGGTATAAGTTTTACACTTATCGGTTTAGTAACTTATGCATATAAAAATCCATCAGAAATCAGCCAATTCTACTTTGATAACGTAGTTGCTTCTGGTGGCGGTAATATAGTAAATGTTATTATCGTTGATTTCAGGGGATTTGATACCCTATTCGAAATAACTGTAATGACAATGGTAGCATTAATTATTTATGCTATGTTTAGAATTTTAAAAAGAGGAGGAGCTAAAGATGAAGACTAATGATGTTATTTTAAAATCACTGTCTGCAATTATTTCAGGTTGCATATTCTTACTTTCTCTTAGTTTGTATTTTGGAGGTCACTTCCTTCCTGGTGGTGGCTTCGTTGGTGGCCTATTATGTACAATGGCTTTAGCTTTAGCAATGTTTACATATGGAATTGATAGAGTTATGAAATTAATTCCTATAAACTATGTTTACGTAACTGCTATTGGACTATTATTTTCTATCGGTACAGCCTTCAGCGGTGTTGTAGCTGGTAAAAACTTCTTTAAACACCACTTCACTCATGTTCATGTTCCTATAATGGGTGAAATGGAACTACACACAGCGACCATTTTTGACTTAGGTGTTTACCTAATTGTTGTCGGTGTTTTAATGACTGTAATTTTAGCTTTTGGAAAGGATGGTAAATAATGGAATTTTATATGATTATATTATCAGGTATACTCGTTGGATTCGGAGTTTACCTTATGCTTTCTAAAAGTATGATGCGTATAATTATTGGTGTTGGACTATTTGGTCACGCTGCTAACTTAATTATCCTTATTGCAGGTGGATTATATGATGGAGATATTCCGATAATCTCAGAACTTGGAAAAAAATTACATTGATCCTATACCTCTTTGCATTAATACTTACTGCAATCGTAATTGGATTTGCAGTAACTTGTCTATTAATTTCAATTTATATTGCTAACTATAAACTTAAACGTAGTGACAATGTAATTGAACTTGAGGATGTAGAACATATGAAGGAGGAAAAAGATAAATGCATAGTAATTTACCGGTTATACCGATCTTTATACCTCTTTTTATTCATTTGCAATAACAATATTATTTAGACGAAGAATTGGTATGCAAAGATTATTAACTTTTCTTGCTACTGCTCTTACTTTAGGGTTTTTCAATCTTCAATCTATTTAAAGTAGAAACATAAAGTTTTAATTTTAGAAATGGGGAATTGGGCTTCACCATTTGGTATTACTCTCACATTAGATGGCTTAAATAGTATACTTGTAACAACTTCAGGAATAGTATTTTTTTAGCTACCCTGTTCTATTCTTATAAAACAATTGATAAAATTCGTGAATTAAGCTTTTTCTATCCTGGTTTCTTATTAATCATGGTTGGAATAAATGGAGCATTCACAACAGGTGATATTTTTTTAACCTATTTGTATTCTATGAAATTTTATTAATGGCATCTTACCTACTTCTTTTAGTAGGTATCAACAAAAGAACAATTAAAATCATCTATTAGTTATGTATTGATGAATGTTTTTTTGCAGGTAGTTTATTTGTTATAAGTGTTGGATATTTATATACTATTGTTGGTAGTTTAAATATGGCATATATATCACAAACTATCGCTAACATGTCTGATAGACGTGGAGTTTACTTAGTTGGAGCAGTTATGATATTTGTCTTCTGTATGAAAGGGCTCTATTCCCACTATTCACTTGGATGAACAGATCGTATCGACACCTCCTATATCAGTATCAATTATCTTTGGTGCTTTATTAACAAAAAGTAGGTTTATACTCAATTATTAGAACATATGGTTTATTCTACTATGAATCTAGTTTTATTAAATCATACTTACTAATTCTAGGTGCAATCTCTATTATTGCTGGATGTATTGGAGCAATATACCAAAGTAATTTAAAACAAATTGTAATCTTTAATATCGTTATTTCACTTGGTGTAATGGTTTGTGGAACTGCTACTCTTAATACATATGGTGTAAAAGGGCATTATTCTATGCTGTAAATGACATTCTTCTAAAAGCTGCATTATTTATTGTAGTTGGATTAGTTATTTACACAAGCGGAGTTAAGTTTCTTCAAAAATGTGGGTTAATTAACAAGTACCCATTACTAGCTTGGACTTACTTCATAATTGTATTATCTCTTGCTGGTGTACCTCCTTTCAGTGGTTTTTTTATGGTAAAAGCACTTATCATTAGAGGTCTTGTATTAGATAATCACATATATATAGCTACACTTGTTGCGACTTCTGGATTAATTGTATTCTACTCTCTAGTAAGAATATTCCTTAATATTTTCTATGATAATATTAATAAAACTTTACAGCTAAGACCTCTACCAAAAGGAATCTTAGTACCCCTTGTTTCTATTGTTGCAGTTGCATTTTTAATTGGTATATTTTCTAATCAATTGGACGGATTAATTAATAACGGTGTCCAAATGATATTAGATCGAAAAAAATATATTGAGATAGTTCTTGGAAAGGGGCATAACATATGGCGTTACAATTTTTTTAATTAATATTTTTTTGTCGGAGTTATATGGATGTTCTATTCTGGAACTTTTTAATTCTGAATACTTTGCCGTAGGTTTTTTTCTGGGGTATGATTATCCTATTTATCTTAAGAAAAAAACTTTCGCTAAAAGTTTTTAGGCGATCAACTTTACTACGTTTATATCTATAAATGGATAAAACTTGTAGTTATGTTCCTAATCGAACTTTTTAAAAGCAGATATTAATGTTCTTAAAATGATGTTTAGAAAAGATCTTGATGTCAATCCAGTTATTTTTCGAATATCCTTTACAAGTAAAGAAAAAAACTGGCAAATCACATTATTAGCCAATATGATTACACTAACTCCAGGAACCCTTACAGTTAATGTTGGTCATGACAATACAACTCTATTTATTCATTGCCTTGATACTGACGATATTGAAGGAGAAATTGAAGGAATTAAAAAAATAGTTTTGAAAAAAAGCGATATTGGAGGTTGATTTAGATGGATAAAATTATGAACTTCACAATAGTTTTAGGAATTTTTGCTAGTATATTAATGATACTCTACTTACTAGTTTATATCGTTAAAAACCTAGTATTTTTCGATAAATTAATAGCGAGTGATTTACTTGCTATGCCACTTATATGCTTAATAGTTTTAGTAAGTATGTACTATAAAACTTTTTCATACATTTCACTTATTCTAATAATCGCAATTATATGTCTAGTTGGTACAGTTGTTACAGCAAGATTCTTAGCTAAGAAGGAGGTATTCAGCGATGATTCTAAATAATATTTTTAGATATAATAATACTTCTTATTCTTATCTCTATTGTTGCTATAGCGAGCAACTGTAATTGGTTGTAAGACTACCTGATGAATTAACTAAGATTCATGCAGCAGGGGTTACAGGTTCTTTTTGCAGTAGAATTAATTCTAATAACTGGGTTTATCTATTTTTATAGATACTTACACGTTTTTTTGAATTCAAGCTTCTTTTTAGCTATAGCATTCTTGTTTTTAGTTGCACCAGTATCTGCCCATATGATTTCAATAAGTGCAATTATATAATAAAAAAAGTATATTCAAAAAAATAATAAAGATGAAGCTAAAAAGGTGTTAGATGACATCGAGAAATTAAATTAATATATACTAATGTGTTATAAATTATATTTTCAATATAGCTTATAACACATTATTTTTATTAGTTTTAATAATTATTTACTTTTCTTACTCAACTTCTTAACAAATTATATACAAAAACCTCTCTAAACCTTGACTTATTTCACTTTATATAGTAATATTCATATTAGATTATAAAATAATTTAAATTAATTTAAGGAGTTATTTTCATGAGAAAATATTTTGGAACAGATGGTATACGTGGTGTCGCTGGCGAAACACTTACCGCTGATTTAAGTTTTAAAGTAGGTAAAGCATTAGGTAAATTACTTACTGATAAAAAAGATCGTCCTAAAGTAATAATAGGAAGAGACACTAGAATTTCATGTGATATGATTGAATATTCACTTACTGCTGGTTTAACTAGCGTTGGTGTCGATGTTATGACTGTAGGCGTTATTCCTACTCCAGCAATTGCCTATCTAACAAAAACAATAGAAACTGATAGTGGAATCATGATTTCTGCTTCACATAATCCGTATCAAGATAACGGAATTAAAATATTCGGTCCAGATGGATTCAAATTAACAGATGAACAAGAATTAGAAATTGAACATTTAATAGATAATGTTGAACAAATTAAAGCAGCTAGTTACGAACATATTGGAAATTTATATAGTGGTAGCGAGCTTTCTCAAAAATATATTCAACATATAAAACAATCTATTTCTGATGATTTATCAGGTATTAAAATTGCACTTGACTGTGCTCATGGTGCTACAACTGGGGTTGCTCCATTCTTATTTGGAGACTTAGAAGCAGATATAGAAACTATTGGATGTGCTCCAAGTGGAACTAATATTAACGATAATGTAGGATCAACAAAAATTAATACTATCGCAGAATTTGTTAAAGTTCATAATGTAGATTTAGGATTTGCATTTGACGGTGATGGTGATAGAGTTCTTGCAGTTGATTCAGAAGGTAATGTTGTTGATGGAGATAAAATCATGTTTATTCTTGCTAAACACCTTAAAGAGCAAGGTGAATTAAAAGATAACATGGTCGTTTCTACTGTAATGAGTAATATAGGTTTCTATAAAGCAGTTGAAGAACATGGTATGCAATCAGTTAAAACTTCTGTTGGTGATAGATATGTAGTTGAAGAAATGAGAAAGAACAACTACTCACTTGGTGGAGAACAATCAGGTCATATAATACTTATGAACTATGCAACTACTGGTGATGGAATCCTAACAGCCGTTAAATTAGCAAGCATCATAAAAACAACTGGAAAATCTCTTAAAGAATTAGCAGAAGAAGTTAGTATTTATCCTCAAAAATTAGTAAACATCAAAGTTACTGATAAAAAAATCGCTATGGAAGATAAAGAAATTCTTTCAGAGTGCGAAAAAGTTGAAAAAGAACTTGAAGGAAACGGACGTATTTTACTTCGTGCGTCAGGAACAGAAAACTTAATCCGAGTTATGGTAGAAGCAAGTAGCGATGAATTAACAGATAAATACTGTGAACAAGTCGCAAAAATTGTTCGTGAAAAATATGAAGTAAAATAATTATACTTTACTATAAAAAAATATTAAAAAAATATAAAAAAAGACTAAAGACTATAATAATCAACATTATAAAAAAATATTGTGATTTTATATAACTTTAGTTTTTTTATTTTTTTCTATATTTTATCTCCTACAACACTAATAATATAACACTCTAAAAAGTGTTTTTTTACTATATTTATTACTATAATATTTCAACCAAAAATCTTTATATATTCTATACATTATTTTATATATTATTAACCTTAATATTTTTCTTAATATTTTTTTAATTACTTCTTACTTTTTCATAAAAAAATTGATAATAAGAAATTTCTTTATATATTTATTGTAATAATCACTTTTTTTATAACTTACTGAAATAAAAGCCTTATTTTTACATTTATACTACAAATAAAAGATGAGTTATTCACAAAATATTCGCCTTTTTTTATGTAATTTATCACCATATTAATATTTTTTTCAAAAAAATTAATTTTTTTAGTTATTTTTTTATTTTTCCTCTTGTTTTTTTGTATATACTTCTGATATAATCATAAGTGAAGTAATTATATATTACTTCATATGTTCTTTTATTATAAGTCTCCCTAGCTTATAATAAAGACTTTTCATATTTACTCCCTTATTTCTACCTTACAATATTTTTTTGTAAGGTAGGGTTTTTATATCTAAATCTATAAAATTTACTGAATAATTAATTTTTTTCACCACTTTATAACTTTCTTATAAGATATTAATTTATATTTACATAATTTTTGCTTTTACTCATTTTTCTTCACCTTTTCCAACATTTCACTTGACATTTCTTGTTTCCTAAGGTAAACTTTTGTGTAGTGAGAGAATGAAAAGGGCGTACGATATGATAGAGATAAAAAAATTTAACAGTTACATATAAAGACACGCCTGCTCTTGATAATATTAATGTTACATTATCAAAATCTAAAAATTATTGGGATAGTAGGACCAAACGGAGCAGGAAAATCCACTCTAATTAAAGCAGTTTTAAATATAATACCTTCTAAAGGAATTATAAAAATCGATGATAAACTTTCTAAAGATCAATTAGGTAGCGTTGCTTATGTAGAGCAAAAAATAAATATAGACTATAACTTCCCTATTAAAGTTAGAGAATGTGTTTCTTTGGGGATTTATCCTAAAATTGGTTTATTTAAAAATTTAAATAAATCTGATTGGCAGAAAGTTGATGATGCCCTAAAATTAGTTGGATTAGAAGCATTTTCTAATCGTCAAATAAGTGAGCTTTCAGGTGGTCAGTTCCAAAGAGTTTTGATTGCTAGATGCCTTGTACAAGAAGCAAAATACATTTTCTTAGATGAACCATTTGTCGGAATCGATTCTGTCAGTGAAGAAATTATTATGAATACACTTAGAAAATTAAGAGACAATGGTCATACAATATTGATAGTTCACCATGACTTAAGAAAAGTCCATGCATACTTTGATGAAGTCTTATTACTTAATAAAAAAAGCTTATTTCTTATGGAAATACAAAAGAAACATTTACTAGAGAAAATCTAACCCATACCTATGGTACAGATTTATTCTTTATGGGAGGTGGTTCTAGTGATTAAGGAATTTATTGATGGACTTTATAGTTTTCACTTTTTACAAAATGCACTTATCACAGCAATAGTTATTGGTATTGTTGCAGGTGCTGTAGGTTGTTTTATAGTTCTTAGAGGAATGAGCCTAATGGGAGATGCTATTTCTCATGCAGTCCTTCCAGGAGTTGCAATTTCATATATTCTAGGTATTGATTTCTTTATTGGAGCTATTGCATTTGGTATTCTTGCATCGGTTATTATTACATTTATTAAAGGTAATTCCATTATAAAAAGTGATACCGCTATTGGTATTACATTTAGCTCATTCTTAGCTCTTGGAGTTATTCTTATAGGTGTTGCAAAAAGTTCTACTGACCTATTCCATATTCTTTTTGGTAATATTCTTGCAGTTCAAGATATAGATATGTACATTACTATAGGTGTTGGAATATTTGTTCTTTTTAGTTATAAGATTATTCTTCAAAGAGTTGCTTCTAACATCATTTGATGAACTTTTAGCAAAAAGCTATGGGTATGAAAGTTAACTTTTATCACTATTTACTAATGATATTATTAACTCTAGTCTCAGTTACAGCTATGCAAAGCGTTGGAACTATTCTTATAGTTGCCATGCTTATTACTCCTCTTGCTACTGCATATCTTTATGCAAATAGTCTAAAAAAACTATGATATTCTTATCTTCTACAATCAGAGCTGTATGTTCTGTATTAGGATTATTTATCGGTTATTCATTTAATATAGTCGCAGGATCTAGTATTGTCTTAACTTTAGCTGCTGTTTTTTTGTGATTAGCTTTTTTTCATTGCACCTAAACAACGCTTTATTAAGCATAAACAAAAAAATAACTTATGTTTCATAAACATAAAATACTAAATAAATATAAATATTATATAATCTCTTTAAGAAGTTGCTCATATTTACTCCCGAAAATTTTTTTCTTAAAGATTTTTATATTAAAATATTAATTGATAATAATTACTATTATCTAACTATATTTATTTAGTATTTTTATATGAAAAAAATTAATAAAAAAATAAATAAAGGAGACCTTCAATATGAAAAAAATTAGGTTTTATTTCTTTAATATTTATGTTAGCAATAGGATTATTCGCTTGTTCTAATGCTAAACAAAACTCAAATTCAAGCGAAAATAACAAACTTAAAGTTGTTACTACTAACTCTATTATTGCCGATATTACAAAAAATATTGCTGGAGATAAAATAGAATTACATAGTATTGTTCCTGTTGGACAAGATCCTCATGAATATGAACCACTACCAGATGATGTTAAGAAAACTTCACAAGCTGATCTTATCTTCTACAATGGTATTAACCTTGAAACTGGAGGTAATGCATGGTTTACTAAGTTAGTTCAAAATGCTAAAAAAGAAGAAAATAAAGACTACTATGCAGTTAGCAAAGGTGTTGATGTGATTTATCTTGAAGGAGAGAATGAAAAAGGTAAAGAAGATCCTCATGCGTGGTTAAATCTTGAAAATGGTATGATTTATGCTAAAAATATAGCTAAACAACTTAGTGAAAAAGATCCAAAAAATAAAGAATTTTATGAGGCAAATCTTAAATCATATTTAGAAAAATTATCTCAACTAGATAAAGAAGCTAAAGAAAAATTTAACAATATACCTACAGATAAAAAAATGATTGTAACAAGTGAAGGTTGCTTCAAGTACTTCTCTAAAGCTTACAATGTACCATCAGCTTATATTTGGGAAATCAATACTGAAGAAGAAGGAACACCTGATCAAATCAAAACATTAGTTGAAAAACTTCGTAAAACAAAAACACCTTCTCTATTTGTAGAAAGTAGTGTTGATGAACGTCCAATGCAAACTGTATCAAAAGATACAGGTATCCCTATTTTCGCTAAAATCTTTACTGACTCTATTTCAGAACCAGGACAAAATGGCGATAGCTATTACAATATGATGAAATGGAATTTGGATAAAATTGCTGAAGGATTAGCTAAATAATAACTTTAAAAAACTCCTTGTATAACTTTTTATACAAGGAGTCTTTTTAATAATCCATCATTACTTTCTTTACATTTTATATCTTTTATCCTATTACTATAGTATAGAATAAAAAAATTTCATATATTAATACAAATGCTATAAAACTTCCAATTACTGAGATTAAATCAAAGTTATATGTAGTTTCACTATCTAATTTTTTTAGATAAAACTGTTAATAATGTTTTTTTATTAAGAAGTACTGATAAACTGTTCCTATAGCAAAACCTATGTATGCTACTACTCTATAACCTGATAATATTATACTTGAACATTCATTCTTTGAATATCCCATAATATTTAAAATGGATATATTTTTTTATATTACTATTAGCAATAACTTCTAATGAAATTAATAATATTGATAAAAGATAATATAACGCCTATTATCATCATCATAATCCTTATTGTTCCATCAACGAAAATCCCTCATACCAAATGCCATTTGAATCATTGAAGAAAACGATAATGCAGACAAAAATAACAAAGAATAATAGGGTTTTATTACTAAATAATACTGTTGCTCTTAATTCTTTGAAAAAAAGTTTTTTTATATTGTCTAAATCTTCTTTTTCTAAATTTTTTTATTTGTTGAATTTATTTGTTTAAGTAAGTTAATCGTTGGTACATTTAAATTAAATAGTACATAAACAATTGATATTACTAAAAATGATAGTGATGGTAATATAACCATTATTAATAAAAGTTGAGGGATGAAAAGTTCATTGTAAGCTCAGATAATATATTATCCGTATTTCTACTTTCATAAAATTTCGGGCATAAACAAATGTGAACTTCCATAACCTAATAACGAACCTAAAAAAATACTAAAAAGTCCAAAAATAGAAAAACTTAGATGCTATAAAGTTATTACTATAACCTTGAGCTTTTTAATATTCCAATTTTATGTTTAGAATCATCAATAAATTGTTTTATATAAAACATTAACATTACTCTGCACTTATTGATAAAACTGTTCCTGTTATAATTACTACAAACTTCGAAACAATAAGCTGGGCATCATAAAACTTCTTCTGTATTATATTAAATCCCGTAATATCTAGGCCTTTCAAATCTAAATATAAGTTAGAAAAAAAGTGTAGTTATAAATACCGCACAGTAACTTACTATCACTACTGCAATTGCTTTTTCTTAAATCTTTTTAACTGAACTATCATATAATTACCACCCTATCTCTCTTACAGATTTAGGTGTATGGTTTTCTTCAATCGAAGTTACTTTACCACTACCTACATGAATTATCTTATTTTGCAAGTTGAGCAATATTTTTCATTATGAGTTACCATTATCATTGTAAAGTTCGATTTAGCATTTAGTTTTTAATAAGTACTCTAATATTTTTTTCTTCCTGTTTCCTCATCTAAAGCTCCTGTTGGTTCATCTAAAAAAATAGTACCGTCGGCTTCTTAGCTAGTGCTCTAGCAATTGAAACACGTTGTTGCTCTCCTCCAGATAACTCATTTGGATATTTACTTAATTTATCTTCTAATCCTAATTCCCTTTATAATCTCAACATACTCTTTATTATTTTGCTAAATTAGCTCCTACTTTAACATTTTGTTCTACTGTTAAATTATTTAATAAATAATATTGTTGGAAAACAAAAACCTATTTTATCTTTACGGAATTTTTGTTAATTGTTTTTTTCTGAGTAACCACTTATAGACTCATTATCATATACAACTTCTCCAGAGTCTGACTTTTTCTAAACCAGATAAGATATTTAATAGTGTAGATTTTTCCTGAACCTGAAGCTCCAAGTATAACAACAAATTCATTTTTTTATCAATTTTTTTAAATCTATTCCTCTTAAGACTTCTTGACCATTATATTGTTTCTTAATATTCTTTGCTATAATCATTTAATCAATCTCCTTTAAATATTGTATTATTAAACTTTTTAGTTACTTCAGCCATGTACTCCATAATCTCATTTGGTAAAAAATTATGTATTCCTGTAACTGTTAATGTTGCAATACCATGGCTGTATATAAATAAATGTTCATAAAGTTTTTTTGCATTTTCTATTGAAATATTATATTCTTCGTCTATAGATTCTATTACTGAGGTATACTCATAGTCTCTCATCGGAAGAAAAATCTTTAAAACTTTCTACTTCTAGCCCTTTTTTTCATAAATAACCATTGAAATAATTTAGGTTCATTTTTTTGAAAATAATATATACTCTACTCCTAATCGTTTAAATGGACTATCATCTTTTTAATGCTAAATTTACTTTTTTTCTGAAAAAAATTTTTTTCAGCAACAATCTTTGCTTCATCTTCTAAATTTTTTTCATATTAGAAAACAAACTAAATATTACTTTAGTAGATGACTCCAATTTTTTTAGCCAACTCTCTTGCTGTTAATGCTTCTATTCCATTTTTCTCTTATAAAGTCTATAGTTACAGCCAAGACCTCTTCTTTTGTAAATTTAAATTTTGGTGCCATATCAAAACCTCCATCAATAGGTAACACTTGTTTCTTATTGTAAATTATTATATATGAAATGTCAACAGGAAATTTATTGAATTATTACGTGAAATCGTATACAATAAAAAGTGAGATTAAAATTTAGGAGTCATTTATGAATATAATTAGAAATTTACCTACACCCATAGCAGGACTTGCTCTTGGTTCAGTTGCTCTTGGCAATCTATTACAAGCTTACAGTCCTACTCTTCAACTTATTTTTTTAGTATTTTATCTTTAATTATAATTGTACTTTTAACGATTAAATTTATTGATAATTTTAAGAGTTTAACTGAAGAAATGAAAAAGCCTGTTATAGCTACAGTTTTAGTAACATACCCAATGAGTATAATGCTTTTTAAGTTCATTTTTTTAAAAAAATATAGGATTATATAGTTTACCTACGTGGATAATTGGAATTTGTCTTGATGTTTGTGTTGTTTGTTATGCTATTTACAACTTTTATTATTAAAGAAAAGACATATTAAAAAAATATTTATCCAACTTGGTTTTATAACTTTTGTTGGACCCTGCAGTAGTAACAGTTACAGCAATTAATTATAATGTTGAATTTCTTTAGGGAAGATTTTTCTTTTATTTCTCTTTTTATAAATTACCTTATACTAATACCATTTGTATTGTATAGAGTATATATTTATAAACATTATAATGAAGGTGATTTTTCCTACTATTACAGTTTTTTTCAGCACCTGGCGGACTACTATTAGCTAGTTATATGATTGGTATAACAAATAAAAAGTACATTTATACTAAGTATTCTTATTCCACTTACAGTATTATTTTTTTCATCTTTGTACTTCTTCAATTACCATTTTTATTAAATAGAAAATTTTATCCTAGCTTTTTCTGCATTTACTTTTCCCACTAGTTATATGCGCAATAGCTTTTTCAAAAAAACTGGATTATACTATCAATTAGGAAGTTTGTCACTCCTAACTATACTTATTCATCTTAGTGAGTTATTAGCTGTAATTATCGTAGTATATGTTTGGTATGGCTTTTATTAAAAAAATTCAATCGAAACAAATTAAGTATAAAGATAAAAAGACTAGATACTCAGTTTTACTGAATATCTAGTTCTTTTTATATTAGATTATTTACTTTCAAATTAGTTTATATTCTCCTCAAAGTTTTTCTATTACATCTTTCAACTCTAATTCTAAAAATATAACTAATACCTTTTTTTCTTGCATTGTTACACCGTATAATGTATCCATTGCTTCCATAGTTCCTCGACGGTGAGTTATTACTAAGAATTGATTATCTACAGAATATACTTTAAGGAATTTAGCAAATCTATTAACATTTTCTTCATCAAGTGCCGCTTCCACCTCATCAAGTACTACAAAAGGAGGATTTTTTACTTTTAATATTGCGAACAGTAAGCTTATCGCAGTTAATGATTTTTCCCCTCCTGAAAGAAGTGATAAGTTTTGAAGTTTTTTCCCAGGCGGTGATGCTTCAATAACTATACCCGTATTTAAAATATCATTCGGTGTTTCTAATGTCATATCAGCATAACCACCTTTGAATAATTCTTTAAATATAGTATTAAAGTTCTCAGCTACTTGAACAAATGTTTCTAAGAAACGTTCTTTAACTTCTTTATCAATTTCAGCTATTGTTTCTTCTAATTTTTCTTTAGCCTCTACCAAGTCAGTAATTTGTTCATTGTAGAAATCATAGCGTTCCTTAGTCTCTTCAAACTCTTCAATAGCATTCAAGTTTACATTTCCTAGATCAGAAATTTCACGACGTAAACTCATTACTCTTGATTTGTAAGAAGGGATTTCAGATATATTTTCTTCAGTTAACCTATGCGCTACACTTTCATATGTCACACTATAGTTTTCGATTAGATTTTCTAAATACTCATCTGTTTTCACTTCTATTTTTGTTTGAGCAACTGTCAGTTTTTCGAATTCTGCGATTTTCTCACGTAAAGATTCATTATTACGTTGTTGAGATGATGTTATCTCTTTTTTTCACGTTTAAACAATCCTGTTTTTCCATATCTAAGTCAGATAACAATGTTTTTTTAAAGTTGTTAATCTTTCGCTATATTCACTTATTAACTTAGAATTGTTTTTCTAGTATTGCTTTTTTTCATCTTCTTCACTTAGTGAATCGGCATTTTTAGATGCTTCTAGTCTATTTAACTGCTCTTGTGTATCTTTTTATATCTACAGTTAAATTCTCTATAGTTTCTTGAAGATGTTTATTATTTTCTTCTAGCTTAGACTTCTCTATTTTTTTAGTTCAGCTATTTTTTTCTAAATATAGTTCCTCTGCACTTTGTGCATTTTGTTTTTATTATTTTTCTTCTTTAATTCTCTTATCTAAAACAACTAATTCTGCTCTAATTTTCTCTAGATCCTTAGTTAATTTTTCGATACTTTCGAAAAGCTATTATCATCTTTCTTGTAGTCCAATAATTTATTTTTCATTTAGTTTTTATATTAGTAGTTAAAGTTCTTATTTCTGAATTCTTATGGTTTATTTCTAACTCTAATTCTTTAATTTTAAAAGTTAGTTCTTCTTTTATATCTTTATTTTTTTGTAATAATCTCAATTAACTCTTTTTTTGCTGAGAAGTAACTTGATTTTTTTCATCACTTTAGCTTAGCTATTTTATCATCAATTTTTTTCAAATTATTACTTAATTCATCTAATTCCGCTTTATGTTTGATTGATGAGTTATTGTTTTTTTATTGATAGCCCCACCAGTAATAGAACCACCGCTATTAATTACCTGACCATCTAGTGTTATTATTCTATTTCTAAAGTTAATCTTTCTAGCTATGCGGTTAGCATTATCCATATTATCGACAATAATTACTAATCCCAATAGGTGTGATACTATGTTTTTTTATAATTAGGTTCAACACTAACCAAGTTTTTCCGCTATATTAATAAAAGCCTTCTTCTTTCATTAATGTGCTATAGACATCTGATGAAATAACTTTAGCTTTAATATTATTAAGTGGTAAAAAAATGTAACTCGACCTTTATTTGATTTTTTTAAATGCTCTATACACTTTTTTTAGCTGTTGTTTCATTTTCTACTACTATATTTTTGTTGTGCTTGGCCTAGTGCTATATCTAGTGCTGTAGCATACTCATTATCAAAAGCTAATAATATTAGCGACACTATTATGTACACCACCAATACTATCTTTATTTGATAATATTTCCTTTACACCGATATTATAAAAAGCTTAAATTATTAATTTGATCCTCTAAAAAAACTTCTTACGATTTTCAAGATTATTTTTTTAAAATTATATCCTTTATTTCAACTGATCATCTATATTTTTTTGTGTTGAAGAAATTAATATTTTTTTCTGTTAGTTTTGCTAAGTCTGATTCAACTTTTGATAATTCTTCTTTTAAAGAACTCTGTTTATTAGTTGCCGTTTCTAACTCACTTACCTTATTACTATATTCTTCTTTTTGTCTTTCTATATTTTGATTTAATTCCTTGTAGTTTTCATCAGCACTTTCTAGATTTTTTTACGAGCATATTCAATACTATTTTTCCAGTCTTGTTTCTTCATTAATCAAGTTATAATATGTATCTTTTAGCTCTTCAATAATATTTCTCTATAGTTTCAAGATTATACTCTCCACCATTTTCTAAATCTATTATTTCTTTATTTAGCTCTTTAATTTTTCTTTTTTTATTTTTCATCTTTTTATTTGTTCTCGTTGTTTTTAATCTATCTTGAAGATTCCCTAATCTTTCTAGTTGATATGATATGTCCTCATCAAGTTTTTTTCACTACGAAGATATCTATTATTTTTTTCTCTTCTATAACGTTAAGTTCAGATTGTAGACTCTCTTTTTTTCTGAACAAGCTCTAACTCTTCATCATGATATTTAATATATGTTTTTATCAAGTGATACTAAGCTATTTTTTTAACATTTTTCAAGATCTTTGATTAATTCTTCTTGTTTAGCTTCTAAAGATTCCTTCTCAGCTTGTATTACTTTTCTTCTCATCTAATAATACAGCAAGTTTCTTTTGATATTCAGATATATTATAGATATTTATTAATATATCTTTTTCTTCTAATTCTTTAGAATAATCCAAATATTTTTTTGAGTTTTTATTTTTTTGCTCTTCTAATATTTCATAACGCGAACTAATTTCAGAGAAAAATATCATTAAGTCGCATTAAATTATCATTAGTTTTTCTCTAACTTAGCATTTGTTTCTTTCTTTTTTTGTTTTTATATTTTTAAAACACCAGATGCTTCTTCAATAATAGCACGACGATCAACAGGCTTAGAAGATATAATGTCTTCGACTTTTACCTTGAGTAATAATACTATAACTTTCCTTGTTAATTCCTAAATCAAGATAAACATTAGTTATATCTTTTTAATTTTTGCACGTTTATCATCTAAAAAAATATTCACTATCTCCATTTCTATAAAAGGCGTCTTTTTTTATTTCACGACTTTTTCGGCATTACTAAAAAGTAACGGCTACTTCTGCAAAGTTCTTTCTCTTTACATCTTCAGTACCCGAAAAGATAACATCTTTCATGCTACTACCACGAAGATTTTTGGCTGATTGTTCACCTAGAACCCAGCGAATAGCATCAATTATATTACTTTTTTTCCTGAACCATTTGGTCCCTACAACACCGATTAAATTATTTTTTTAAATTCAAAAGTTGTTTTTTTCTGAAAAGACTTAAAAGCCTGTTATTTCTACTTTTCGATAATTTCATCATGCTCTCCTTTCTAAATTCTATAACAAATTCCTTTTCTATATTTCTTTATATTCTAATTTTTTTCTAAAGCGACTTTTTGCTGAAAGTTGCTCTGATTCTTTTTTGTTTTAGCAGTTCCACTACCATATTGTTTTCCATCAATAATTACAGCACTAGTAAAAGTTTTTAAGATGTGACGGTCCCACTAGAATCAAGAACTGTATATTCTATTGCACCTAATTTAATTTTTTTGAAACATACTCTTGTAATATAGTTTTATAATCTACAAAACTTATGTATTCAAAACTATCAACTTCTGTAAATAATGTATTACTCAAAAATGTTTTTTTACAGTCTCTAGTCCTGCTTCTAAATACATTGCTCCTGTGAATGATTCAAAAAAATATCTGCAAGAAGAGCGACTCTACTTCTTCCACCCATTTTTTTCCTCACCTTTACCTAAGAAAAATACACTTATCAAGATTTAATTGTAATGCATATTTTACTAACGTTTTTTTCACATACAATCGATGCTCTTAATTTTCGTTAATTCACCTTCTGCTAAGTTTGGAAATTTTTTTAAATAAAAAAATTCACTTGTTGTTAATTCAACAACAGCATCACCTAAAAAAACTCTAAACGTTCATAATTTAAATGTTTAGCTATTCGCTTTTTCATTAGTATATGATGAATGAGAAAATGCCATTTTAAAATTATTACTATATTTTTAGGTTGAAAATTATAATCTTTATTTAATTTATTAAGTAAATCTTCAATATATCTTTTTCTCCATAATCTATTCTCCTTTCTTATATATTTGCTAGGAAAGCCCGGAGCATTAGTTACTCCGAGCGCCCTAATTTTTAATTCAGTAGAAATTCTGAAAAGACATCATTACCGTAAAATAATCCTTTACGAGTCAAACGTAATTTATTATCTACAATTTCTAGATAACCATCGTTAATATTTCTTTCAACGACATCTTTAAAAATCTCTTGAACTTTCTTACCGTATTTTTCTTCGAAAGCTATTAAGTCTACTCCTTCTAATAAGCGTAGTCCTAAAAACATTTCTTCTTCTATTTGTTCATTCAACGTTACTTTATTTTCTTCACGTCTAGCATGACCTTTTTCATCCATGCTATCTATATAAAATTTTAATGCTCCTTGGTTCGCATAGCGTATACCATCTACATAGCCATGAGCACCAGCTCCAAGTCCATAATATTCTATATTTTTCCAATAGCTGCTATTATGGATACTTTCGTGTCCTGGACGGGCAAAATTACTTATTTCATATTGTTCATAACCATTTTCAGTTAGGAAAATTAATAACTTCATTATACATTTGTTCTTCTGTTTCATTTGATGGTAATACTACCTTTTTATCACGAACTTGGTTATATAACTTAGTTTTTTGTTCTAATATTAGTGAATAACATGATACATGACTAATATCATAGGAGACTACTCTTTTCATACTATCGTATAAATCTTCCATAGTTTGTTTCGGAAGTGAGAACATAAGGTCTACATTAATATTTTCAATTCCATGTCTTTTACAATTATTAATTGTCATATCAACATCATTTGCAACATGTCCTCGGCCCAGAATTTTTTTAATAATTCATTGTTGAAAGTTTGCACTCCCATACTAATTCTATCAACTCCCATACTCTTTCACTAAAAGCAACCCTAGAATCAACAAGATCCTCAGGGTTGGCTTCAAATGTAAATTCGCGAAGTTGTCCTGGAATTTTTTTTCTAAGTGCAGTTAAAAGCCGATGTAATTGTTCATCACTTAGGGCACTAGGTGTTCCACCACCAATATAAATAGTTTCTATTTCTGATACTTGTTCTATTGTTTCTATTTCTTTAATTAAACAATCTATATATTTATCAACCGGTTGTCTTTGAATATAAAAATTTATTAAAGTCACAATATGAACAAATATACTTACAAAATGGAATATGAATATATACTCCGCGAGGTGTATTCTTCATTATTCTTCATCCATTTTTAGAACAGCCATAAAAAGGCATCTTGAGGAACTTCTACACTACCAACAGCTTTCATTCTCTCTTTACCTTTTTTTCTGTTTCTCTAATAGTTTACGTTTCCTACTAATATCCCTCCGTAACATTTTTGCAAGTACGTTTTTACGCATTGCCTTTAATAGTTTCACGAGAGATAATTTTGTTTCCAATTGTCTGCTTGGATAGGAATTTCGAATTGTTGTTTAGGAATAAGTTTTTTAAGTTTTTCAACAATAACTTTACCACGTTGATATGCAAATTCTCGGTGAACGATAAAGCTAAGTGCATCGACCTGTTCTCCATTAAGAAGAATATCCATCTTAACAAGGTTACTATCTTTATAACCAGTAAGTTCATAGTCAAATGATGCATAACCTTTTTGTATTTGATTTCAATTGGTCAAAGAAGTCAAATACGATTTCTGATAATGGTATATCATAAGTGATATTTACCCTTGTATCATCGATATATTCCATATTTAAGAAAATACCACGTTTCTTTTGACAAAGATCCATTACAGCACCTACATAATCATTTGGTACCATAATACTAGCTTTAACGAATGGTTCTGTAATTCTATTAATTTTTTGTGGATCAGGCATTTCTGATGGGTTAGATACATCTACCATAGTTCCATCAGTTTTTTCAACTTTATAAATAACCGATGGTGCAGTAGCAATAATATCGATATTAAATTCACGCTCAATACGTTCTTGAATTATTTCCATGTGTAACATTCCTAAGAATCCACATCTAAATCCAAATCCAAGAGCTTGAGAAGTTTCAGCTTCATATTGAAGTGCTGAGTCATTAAGTTCTAGTTTTTCTAACGCTTCACGTAAATCATTATATTTTGATGAATCAATTGGATATAATCCACAGAATACCATTGGATTTAATTTTCTATATCCAGGTAATGCTTCTTTTGCAGGATTATTAGCAAGAGTAATAGTATCCCCTACACGTGTTTCACTTACATTTTTAATAGATGCACAAATAAATCCTACATCACCTGCAGTAAGTTCATCAACAATTTTTTCTTTTGGAGTATGAATACCAACTTCAGTAACTTCAAATACCCCTCCAGTTGCCATCATCTTAATTTTATCACCAGCTTTAACTGTACCATTTTTAATACGTACAGAAACGATAACTCCACGATAAGCATCATATAATGAGTCGAAAATCAATGCTTGTAGTGGTTCACCTGCATCACCTGATGGAGCTGGGATATATTCAACTATTTGTTCTAGTATTTCATCAATACCGATACCAGCTTTTGCAGAAGCAAGAACGATATCATCCGTAGGAAGACCAATTACATCTTCTATCTCTGTTTTTACCTTCTCAGGATCTGCAGCAGGTAAATCTATTTTATTTATTATTGGAATAATTTCTAAATTATTATCTAATGCTAAATATACGTTAGCTAATGTTTGAGCTTCTATACCTTGAGCAGCATCTACTACTAAGATTGCTCCTTCACACGCTGCTAATGAACGAGATACTTCATATGTAAAGTCTACGTGTCCCGGTGTGTCTATTAGGTGGAAAATATACTCTTCACCATTTTTAGCTGTGTATTGCAGTTGTACAGCATTAAGTTTAATTGTTATACCTCTTTCTCTTTCAATATCCATAGAGTCAAGAAGTTGTGCTTTCATCTCACGTTGTTCTAACGCACGAGTTTTCTCTAAAATTCTATCCGCAAGAGTCGATTTCCCGTGGTCAATATGCGCAATAATAGAAAAGTTTCTTATTTTCTTTTGCCTTTCATTTCTTTTATCCATCTTGTTCTTCCTTTACAAATCTTGTTTTTCTATATAATCTTTTGCTGTGTAATAAGAAAATCCATCTCTTACCAGCTTTTCAATAAGTTTTTGTTTTAAGTTATACCCTTCATAACGACGACTATATGAACTATACGCTCGTCTAAAATGTTCTTCTAGTATATCCTCTTCATTTCTCTTCTTCGTAATCCTCGAAAAAAATATGTCAAACACCTTTCTTATTATATCAGAAGTGAAGCCATTTGTATAAAGTTTTTTTGCGTAATTTTTTTGAATTTTTTTATTTTTTTGCTTCTCGTCTAACTTTAAACTCTCGCTCAATAATTTTTATACAACATTTCTATCATTGCTTCTTCAGTACAAATTTTTTTGATATATACTTATCTATAGCATCTTTATCAAGGTCTTTTTTCTTGTAATTTTCTCTTAATCCAATAGGGGCCTTTTTAGATTTAAGTTGAAATAATCTGTAACTGCAGACTTCTACATAATGTTCATCATTTAAATAGCCAATTTCTACTAACTTTTCTATTACTTCATCAATAACTTTTTGGTGCTATTTCCTTTTTTTAGTTAAATAATCCTTTATCTCTTGTTTTAGTTCTTAATCCATATTGCAGATAGTGAACTGCTTTACTATAGGCACTTTCTACACTCTCATGAGCTATAATTTCTTTAAGTTGATCTTTTTGTTAGTTCTATTTTTTTAATTAAAGCCATATTTAATAATAGTGTCTTCTGATACATAAAAAAATGTTTACCATTATCTAGTTCAATTTTATACTTTACTTTTTAATTTTGTAATATTGGTAACTTGCATGTTTTCTCCTCTTTTCAAACATTTCTATTAAACAAAATCATCCCTATAATTTTTATCAAATTATGGTAGAAAAAAATAAACTCATTTAAAAAGATTCTCAAACTAACAGTTTAAGAATCTTTAATATTATTTTTATTTATCTTATGGAGCCAACTTCTCTGCTCTTGCTAGTGAAGCATCTATATTTTCACAAATATTTTTCAGCCCCAATTTTTTTCAATAAATCCTGCTTTTTTTCCATAACATGATATGGTTGCTCATTAACATGAGATAAAATTAATGTTAAATCACGTTTTTTACAAGTTTCTAATATTTCCTCTAATGCTTCTAAACCTGAAATATCCATTACTGGGACATTACGCATTCTTATTATTAAAACATTTTTTCCTTCCCCATGCTCTATTTTAGTAAAGACATTGGCTGCTCCAAAGAAAAGAGCTCCAAAAATTTCATACACTATAGTATTTTTAGGAACATATTTTAAATCAACTTCTTCTGATAATTTTTCTTCTTCCATTGGATCTCTATATGTCCATTGACGAACTTCTGCAATATCAGACATTCGTTTTAAGAATAGAAATGCTGCTAATACCATACCAAACTCTATAGCTATAACTAAATCAAAGAACAATGTTAACAAGAATGTAATAATTAGCACTAATATATCGCTTTTTGGAGCTGTTTTAACCATACGAACAAAGGTTCTCCAACCACTCATATTATATCCTACTATTATTAAAATACCCGCTAGACAACTCATTGGAATATAAGAAGCATATGGCATTAAAAATAATAAAATTAATAATAGTGTTAATGCATGCACCATTCCAGCTACCGGTGTCCTACCCCCATTTTTTACATTAGCGGCCGTTCTCGCTATCGCTCCAGTTGCTGGTATTCCTCCAAAAAGAGCAGACATAATATTCCCAACACCTTGCCCTATTAATTCGGCATTCGATTTATGCTTACTACCTATCATACCATCTGAAACTACTGCAGAAAGTAAAGACTCAATAGCTGCAAGTATAGCTATTGTAAATGCAGGTAACATCATTTCTCTAATCAATGAAAATGATAGTGTAGGCATTGAAAAAGCTTGAAGTCCCGCTTTAATAGTGTATAAATCACCAATAGTTTTTACAGGTAATTTAAAGTAAGCTACTAAAAGTGTAGTAACTAAAATCGCCACTAATGAACCAGGTATTTTTTTTGAGATTTTTTGCCAAAAAATTTGAATAAGTATCGCTAATGCACCAATCCCTAAAGTTATATAACTTATACTACCTATATTATGACCATAAGCAGCCATTTTCTCTAAAAATTCAGCAGGTACAGGACCCATATTAAGACCTAGAAAATCTTTTATCTGTCCAACTATTATTCCAATAGCAATACCTAATGTAAATCCTATAGTAATAGTTTTAGGAATAAATTTAATTAAATCTCCAAAGTGTAATAGTCCCCATTACAATTAGCATTACACCAGCCATTAATGTAGCAATAATTAATCCTGCTAATCCATGTTCGGCAATAATTCCATAAATAATGACAACAAAAAGCAGCTGTAGGTCCTCCAATTTGAACCCTACTTCCTCCTAAAAATGAAATAAAAAAACCTGCAATAATCGCAGTATAAAGTCCTTGCTCTGGATTAACCCCTGATGCTATCGCTAAAGCTATTGATAGTGGTAATGCGATAATGGCTACAATTAATCCAGCAACAATGTCTTTCATAAATTGTGCACTCGTATAATTTTTTTCATTACACTAAAAAAACTTTGGTTTAATATATTTAAACGAGCTCATCTCTTCCTCCTAAATTTCTCTTATATAACAGTATTAATATTTTTAGCATATATATAATAAAAACTCTAGTTATTATAAAAATTACATATAAATAAATTTAATAAAAACAAAAAGAGTACATAGTATATACTCTTAAAATTCTGTTATATTATTAAACTTTTTACACTTCGCTAAAATGGAGAAAAAGCTCATCAAATGATGAGCTATATATTATGAAAAAAATATTATTAAGTTTTATAGTTATTATTATATACCCTCTACTTTATATAAAATTAAAACTATAATTGAACTTTTGCTTATTTTTTTATTATTTATCACTATTTTTTTCTCCCAAAAAAATGGAGAAAAAGCTCATCAAATGATGAGCCGTATATTATGAAAAAAATATTATTAAATATTATATTAATAATTATACACTTCTTACTTTATATGAAATTAAAAATTTTTACTTAATATTTACTTAAATTTTTTTACTTTTTTTATCTTTATTTAGTAATATTTTTTTATTCTCTTTTAAAAGGAGAAAGACTCATCAAGTGATGAGCCGTATATTATGAAAAAAATATTATTAAGTTTTATAGTTAAATTATATACCCTTTTACTTTACATAAAATTAAAATTATAACTAAACTTTACTTAAATTTATTTTTTTAATATCTCCTATTACATCATCTAATAATGAATCACTTCTAGTATCATACCAAACACCATTCATTTTATTTCTAAACCAAGTTAACTGGCGTTTAGCATAACGTCGTGAGTTTTGAGAAATTGCTGAAATGGTTTCTTCTTTTGATATGTCGCCCTTTAAATAAGGTAACATCTCTTTATAACCTATCGCCCCTCAAAAGCTTGTAATTCAGTTCCATAATCATTAATAATTCCCTTTACTTCATCTTCAAGACCTTGCTCAAACATAAGTTCAACTCGCTTATTAATTCGATTATAAAGCACTTCTCTTTCAGTATTTAGAACAATTAAATAAGGATTGTATTTTTCTAAAATAGTATCTCCATTATTATTTGTCGTTACAGATTTCTGTTCGTTCATTACATAATTATAAGCATTAATTACACGACGATGATTATCTAAGTCAATATTGTTATAAGTATCAATATAATTTTTCTTTCAAGTATTGCTTCGCTTTTTCAACATCTATATCATAATTTTTTTCTTCTAGATTTGTGAACTCATAATTATTTAGTACTGCATTCATATAAAAACCTGTACCACCAATTAATAGCGGCATTTTCCCTCTACTATGAATATCGTCAATTTTCTCACGAGCTAGCTTTTTGAAAAATCATAAACTGAGCATGTATCATTAGGTTCAAGTTCATCTATAAGGTGATGAACAACACCATCCATTTCTTCTGGAGCAACTTTTGCAGAACCTATATCAAATCTTTTATATATTTGAACACTATCTATAGAAATAATCTCACAATTGAAATTTTTTTAGCAAGTTCAATACTTAAGGCTGTCTTCCCAACAGCTGTTGGGCCTACTATTGCAATTAAAGGTATTTTTTCCATATTGTCTCCTAAACTATTCGTTTAAACATTTTTTTCTAAGTCTTTTTTTCTCCATTTTTGTAATAATAGGTCTTCCATGTGGACACGTAAATGGATTTTTACACTCATAAAGATCACTTATTACTTTATTCATTTCGACTTCATTAAGTATTTGATTAGCCTTTATAGACATTTTACAGCTAGCCATAGCTATTGCATCATTTCTTAATTCATTAAAAAGTAATATTGTTATTTTTTTAATACTTTTTTTCAACAATAATTTTTTATCATTTCTTCTTCGTCTTCTTCTATCCATCCAGGAAATTCACGAACAACGTAAGAATTATCTCCAAACTCTTCAAAAACAATACCTAATTCTTCGAATTTTTTTCTAAATTATTTCTAACTTCTCAGCTTCTTCTACAGAAAAAAATCAAACATAAGTGGAATCAACATTTGTTTTTTTATAATTTTTTTCTGTCACTAAATTCACGTTGTAACTTTTTCATAGTTATATCGTTCAGCTGCAGACATGTTGATCTATAAGATATAGTTTATTATCTGCTTCTGAAAGAATATATGTTTTAAATATTTGAGCAAGAACTTTTTAAATCAGGTAATGTTCTTACCTTTTAGTTTCATCATCTTGAACTATTTTTAGCATTTTTTTATTTCATCAAAATGACTATTATCTAATTCAGAATCAGAGCATAAAATTACTTTTGTCCTCAGTATATTCAATTTTATCTCGTTTAGAAATTCATAAAAATTCTCTATTTCTTTTTTTAGTTGGTTTCTCTCCAAATCTATTTCGATTATCCTTTGGATGTGGACTATAACTTAAGTCTGGTAAATCACTTTTTGACTCTATTTAGTTTTACGATTATAGCTATTATCACTATTTTTCATTTTTTTATCATTAACTGAAATATTTGTTTCAGAAGATACATTGTCTTCACCGAAAAATAAAAGTTATCTTCATTTATGATTTTATCTTCTAATTGTTTTTTTAGAAATTTCGCATCCTCTTCTATACCAAATTTAGTATCTAATTCAGATAAGAAGTCTAGTTTTTTTCTATACGTGATTTTTTTCTTTTTTTAGTAAGAACATTATTCATACCTTGAGGAATATATGTATAGTTACTAAGTCTTTCAGCTATTATTTCTTTAATAAGTCTTATTAGTTCTGCTTCTTTTTGACAGTCTTACTTCTTGTTTTGTCGGATGAACATTTACATCCAGTAAGATTGGATTCATTTCTATGTTTATCACACATAGTGGATATCTATTTTTTTCATAAGCAGTGTCCCATAAGCATCTATAATAGAGTTTTTGTATCACATAATTTTTTTAATGTAACGTCCATTAATAAATATATGAATGTAATTTTTTTACTTGCTCTAGTTTCCTCAGGAACTGAAATAAAACCATAAACTTTATAGTCATCATTACTTCCACTAAAATCTATCATATTCTTAGCTACACCCATATTGTAGATTTTTTTGATAGTATTTTATGAACATCTCCATCACCATAAGTTTTAAAGGTTATTTTACCATCAACATGAAGTTCGAATGAAATATTTGGATAAGACAAAGCAAACTTATGAATCACATTCGTTATATTTGCTTGTTCTGTATGTGGATTACGTAGATATTTTAATCTTGCAGGAGTATTATAGAATAAGTTCTCAACACTAAGATCTGTTCCTTTAATAGGAGCATAAAATTCTGATTGTACTACCTTGCCACCTTCCAATATTAACATTTTCCCCTGAGCCTCACCAGAACAACTTTTAATCGTAACTTTACTGACTGATGAAATACTTGCTAAGGCCTCTCCTCTAAACCCTAGTGTCTCTATATGGAATAAATCATAATCAGCACTTATTTTACTAGTAGCGTGTCTAAGAAAAGCTCTTTCTAAATCATCATTTGAAATACCGCTACCATTATCTATTATTCTTATTTGTTTAATTCCAAATTCTTGAATTATTATCTTAATATTTGTACTACCTGCATCGATTGAATTCTCTACTAACTCTTTTACAACAGATGAAGGTCTCTACTACTTCTCCAGCTGCAATTTTTATTAGATAATTCTGCAGATAATATATTTATTTTTTTCCCATTTAATTTATTTCACATCCTCATTAAGTTTTTTGCTGAATCTCATAAAGAAGATTAAATGCCTGCATAGGTGTCGTTTCAAGGAAGTTAATACCACCTATTTGTTCTTTGATATAATCAAACTTCTCATTATTACCGTCAAAGTCCAATTGTTGTTTTTGCATAATGTTTTGCTTTTTTTCTTCTTTAACTTCTTTTTTTCTTTTTGTTTTTTTAGTTTCTCTTCTAATTCTACTTGTACTTCTCTTCGTATTTTTCTCTTCTAGTTCTTTTTGTATTTGTAAGAACTTTATTAAATTGTTCACTATTTACTAAATCTTCACTACCTTTATTACCATTTTCTAATTCTTTAAGAATTTTATTAGCTCCATTTATTACATCATTTGGTAAGTGAGCTAACTGTGCTACATGAATACCATAACTTTTTCTCTATTGGACCTTCATTTATCTTATATAGGAATATCAATTTACCATGATCTTCTTTAGCTGATACGTGGATATTTTTTTATTCCCTTGGTAATATTTTTCAAGTTTTTGTAAGTTCATGATAGTGAGTAGAGAATAATGTTTTACATTTAATAGTGTTGTTTATATACTCTAATATTGATTGCGCTAAGGCGATACCATCATAAGTAGATGTTCCTCGACCTATTTCATCAAATATTAATAATGAATTAGCTGTTGATTCTACTAAGGCATTTTTTGCTTCAATCATCTCAACCATAAATGTTGATTTTCCACCAGCTAAATCATCACTAGCACCAATACGTGTAAAAATCTTATCAAAGATTGGCAGGTTAGCTGATGATGCAGGAACAAATGAACCTATTTGAGCTAGAATAACAATTAGCGCAAGTTGTCTCATATATGTAGATTTCCCTGACATATTTGGTCCTGTTATTAAAAGAATATTCTCATCTTTTTCCACCTTACAGTCATTACTAATATAGCTATTAGCACTTACATTACGTTCTACTATTGGGTGTCTACCATCCACAATATCTATTACATTATCATCATTAAATTCAGGCTTAACATAACCATATTCTTCTGCCACATCAGACAATGAAACAAAAACATCAATATCACTTAAAGTATTTGCTACTCTTTTGAAGACGTGGTATATATTCATGAATTTTTTTATTTTAACCTCTTGGAAAAAGTTGTAATTCTAATTCTTCTATTTTTTTGTTTTTTTGAGTTAACTATATGTTCTTCAACCTGTTTTTAATTCTTCGGATATAAATCTCTCACAATTAGAAAGTGTTTGTTTACGGTGATACCCTAGTTCAGTTGGGTCTACACTCTTAAGTCCAACTTTAGAAATTTCAATAAAAGTAACCGAAAAATCTTATTGTAACCTACTTTTTAAGTTTTTTTAATACCAGTTCTATTTTTTTCACGTTCTTCTATTTCTAATAGTACCTTATTTCCATTTTTACTAGCATTCTTATAACTATCTAATTCCTCGTTGAATCCCTAATTTTATAACATTTCCATCTTTTTACTGTTTGACCAGCTTCTTCATGAATAGTTTTTTTCAAGGAAATCATGAAGATCTTCTAATTCATCAATATTATTAGCGATATCTACTAGTTTTTTTCTGAATCAAAGCCTTTTTAGAATATTCTTAATTTGCGGTATTTGCTTTTAATGTTTTCTTTAAATTAAGAAGTTCTTTAGGACTTACAATATTATATGATACTTTAGTTGAAATTCTTTCTAGGTCATACACTTCTTTTTAAAGCTAGTTTTAACATCTGATTTTTTTCAAAATAATGTTTAACAAAATCTCCTACTATTTCTTGACGTTTTTTTATTTCATTAATATCAAGTAATGGATTTTTCTAACCAATTTTTTTAATTTTCTAGAACCCGTCGCTGTAGAAGTTTTTATCTACTATGCTTAGTAAAGAACCCTTTTTGCTACCATTAGCCATATTTTGCGTCACTTCAAGATTACGAATAGAATAGTTAGTCATATACACAAATTTATCTTTTAAAGTAAACTTCGAAAATCTTTTTAAACTAGAGATATCTTTATTTTTGTGTTTTCTCAATATAATCTAGAAGTATATCTGCACATAATTTTAAATTTTTTTATCTTTTTAAATTATTAGTTTTATCTTTTGAAAGATTATCACTTTCTTGTACTTCAGTTATATATGCACTTATATCTAGCTTTTTGACCTTCTATACTAATAACTTCTTTTATATTATTTTTTTAATACTTCATCTTGAAGATCTTCCATTGTTTTTTTAAAATTGTACAACGGCTGTCTCCTGTCATAATATCACAAAAAGGCAAAATAGATATTATTATCCTTTATATATGCACTACCTAGAAAGTTATTTTTCATCATAGTTTTTTTATAGTTCATGTATGTACCCGGTGTTATAACTTGAACTACTTTTCGTTCAACAATTTTTCCTTGTCCTGGTTCAGATACTTGTTCACATATTGCAACTTTATACCCATTATTAACTAATGTGTCTATATAACCTGCTGATGAATGAAATGGTACTCACACATTGGAATCTTTTCTGCTCCACCATCACGAGCAGTTAATGTAATTTCTAAAATTTTCGATGCACGAACAGCATCTTCGAAAAACATTTCATAAAAATCGCCTAAGCGATAAAATAAAAACATATCTTGATATTCTTTTTTTAATTTTTCAAATACTGTTCTATCATTGGAGTATATTTCATATCTTTTTAACCTTTCTTATTTTTAACTAAATTTTATCTTTAAGTATTAATATTTTATTGGAAATTTAAATATAATATAAAATTATCTTTAGCAACATTTAGATTTGCTAAACTTTATTTGTTATTGTATAATTACAGCAAAGGAGTTGAATTATGTTAAATTTTATAAAAAAACAAAGTTAATTTATCAATACTAATTTTTTTATTTTATGTTTGCTTTTTTTCAAGCCTTGTTCTTATTGCTTTTAGCTGAATATAACAATGGTATTACGCCAACTTTATTCTTAAAAGCAATTTGTCTTTTTACCTAATTGGTCTTGGAATAATATATATACTACAAAAAAATACCGGTTGATCTTATAGAACGATTCACCATAGGTATATATTTATTTTCTCTAGTTTTACTAGTTGGAATATTTTTTTAGTTCCTAATAGCATGGCTCCTATTGTTAATGGAGCACGCAGTTGGTATAACTTTGGATTATTCACAATCCAACCATCAGAGTTTGCTAAAGTAGCAACTATTGCTATGATTAGTTTATTAATTAAAGAACAAAGCTTTAGAGATAATAGTGATCCTATAAAACTTTTTAAAAAAATATTACTTATAGTTTCAATTCCGTTCATTTTTAGTATTAAAAAGAAAATGACTTAGGAAATGGATTATTCTTTATATATTTATTCTTAGGTTTAGTATTTCTTGTTAGTACTCATAAAAAAACTTTACTTAATATTTATTCGGTAGTACTAGTCGTACTAGCTACTATCATTTTAGGAGCATTATACTTCCCAAGTCTACTTTCACTAGTCGGATTAAAGGGATATCAATTAAAACGTATCTTATCTTGGTTAAATCCCGAAGCTTATTCGTTAGATTATTCTTATCAAATTACTCAAGTTTTTAAGCGAAATAAAAAAACTGGTGGTTTAACCGGAACATTTGTTAAAAACAAAACTTATATCGATGAGCAGTTTAATGACTTCATCTTCTCAATAGTTGCTAAAAAAACTTTGGATTTATCGGACATTTTTCTTCTTGATACTATTCTTTATTTTTTTATACTAAGATTATTTAATATTGTAAAAAAATGTGAACAAGGTAATTATAGTTATTACTTTATACTACTTGCTATTTGTAGTTTTTTGTTTCTCTTTCTTCATCAATATTTTTTTCTACTCTTAGCATAATCCCAGTAATCGGTATTAGTATGCCATTCATAAGCTATGGTGGAAGTTCACTCATGGCTAATAGTATATTACTAGGTATTATTATAAAAAAATAAATGCTACTATCCATGAAGAATACCTTGAAGATGAGTATTATGAATACGATAATAATGACTATAATAATTATGACAATCAATTTAACGATTATAGTGAAAATTATGATTATAATGACAATTACGACGATAATCCAAATAGATATCGCCGCAGTAAACGAAAAAAACAATTATCGATAAAAAAATTCAATAATTAATTAAGAGCGAGGATCAGACTATCTGTCCTCGCTTATTTTTATTATTTTTCTAACGTCTTCTATGAATTTTTTTCATCAATAGTTTCAATTAATTTTTCCTAAAAATAGCTTTTAGCTGCATAATAATCGCGAATATCAAAAAAATAGCATTATGAGTGTGGATATATCGACCACTAATACCAATAACAGCTGTTGGTACACCATTTACCGCTTGGTGAATATTACCCGCATCAGTTCCTCCTGGTGAAGTATAATATTGATATTTTATTTCATTTTCTTCGGCAAGGTTAACAAGTTTTTCTCTCATATTTGGACGTAGTACCATAGTTCTATCAACTAGTCTTACTAAGAATCCTTCTCCTAGACGCCCATTACTTGTTTTTGATCCATCCATATCATTTGCAGGACTACAGTCTACAACAAAACATACATCTGGTTTAATCATATTTGCTGCTGCACTTGCTCCTCTTAGTCCAACTTCTTCTTGAACTGTAGCACAAACTACTAAGTTAATATCTAAATCTACATTTGCAAATTGTTCAAAGATTTCTGTAATAATAACACAACCATATCTGTTATCTACAGCTTTTGTCATAAATCTGTGTTCAGTAAGTTGTTCAAATGATGTTTTAGGAGTTACAAAAGCTCCTTCACGAATTCCCATAGCTAGAACTTCTTCTCTAGAAGAAGCTCCTAGGTCTATAGTCATATCACTAATTTTTACATTTTGAGCTACTCCTGCTGTAAAGTGTTTTTGGTATTGAACCAATTACTCCAGTAAATTTTTTTACCTTCATAAGATGTAATAGTGTAAGTTTGAGCCAATAGAACATCTTCTCTGAATCCACCTAATGTTTCAAATTTTAAAAATCCATTTGGTAAGATTTTAGTTACTACAAAACCTACTTCATCCATATGTGCCGCTATCATTACTGTTTTAGCATTTGGATTTTTAGATTTTTTTATTGCATAAATCCCACCAAGATTATCATACTTAATTTCATCAGCATATGGAGATAGATTTTTTTCTAAATAGCTAGAAATTTCTCCTTCAAATCCTGATGCACCATCTAACATAGTTAATTCTTTAAATCTTTCTACTGATTTGCTCATATTCTTATACCTCTTTTTATATATTGTATTGTTTCAGTTTCTTTTTATATTTAACTTCATACTCAACACCATCATCTTCAAAATAGAACATTAAGTATGGATTTTTCTATTAGATTTAGTGTGTAACTATCCTTTACATTATATCCTTCAGCAATAATTTTATTGCGACATCTATCGATGTGATCATTATCTAATTCTTGTTCTTCTGATTTCTTAAAAAGATAATATCCAATTCCCCGCATGACTAAAAGGTGCTACTATTTTTTTGATTTTCATATGTTCACCTCTTATCTGAATTCATCACATAATGAATTAAACATTTCCTCATCAAAAGTTAGGTCTTGGTGAGCAATAGGTTCATCACGCTTATAATTTTTTAACGTGTCTTCATAATGCTTTTTATTAGTATTTTTATAAATTACTCCTGTAACCAAGTCGTTGTACTCTTCTAAAATACGGTATGCTTCAAGTTTATTTGTGTTATCATAACCTTCAATATCTGATAATTTTGTAAGGTTTTCTTTGTACCATGCTGGTGTATTTTTGTAGTTATATGTTTTACATGGACTAAATACATTAACAAGTGCAAAGCCATCATGTTGAACAGCCTCTTCAAAAACTTGCATCATTTCTTTCATATCACCTGTGAATACTTGAGCTAAAAATGTTACTTCACATGATAGTGCAATTTTCATAGCTGATAAAGGTTGTTCCATTACCCCATCTAAAGTTGTAGTAGTTACTAAACCTTCATCTGATTTAGGAGACATTTGACCTTTTGTTAAGGCATAAAGTTGGTTATCCATTACTACATAGGTCATATTAACATTACGTTTCATAGCATGAACTGCATGTCCTATACCAATGGCATATCCATCACCATCCCCACCCATCGCAAAAACTGTTAAATCTTGATTTGCAAGTTTAATTCCTTGTGCTACAGGTAATGAACGCCCGTGTAATCCTTGTACACCATAAGCTTTAGTATAACCACTAATTTTACCAGAACATCCAATTCCTGCAGAAATTACTACATTTTCAGGTTTAAGTCCTAAATTTACTACAGCTCTATTTATTCCTGCCAATACAGAGAAGTCTCCGCAACCAGCACACCAATCAGGTTTTACATCATTTTTATAATCTTTTAATGTGACTTTCAAATTACTTCTCCTCCTCTAATAGTTGTGCTACAAGTTGATGAGTATAATAAATATCCCCATCATATTTTAGTAAGCTTCCTAATTTATCTGAATTATGGTACTTACTTGCTATTACTGTACGAAGTTGTTTATTGTGATTGTGCTCTACAATATAAACTTTTCTATACTTATCAAATGTATCACGAATTTCTTGAGCTACTGGGTAAATTTGACGTATTTGCATAGTGTCAATTTTCATACCTTGCTCTTTTAATTGCTTCGCAGCTTTATTTAATACTCCATATGTTGAATTAACCCCAACTAGTAATATATCTTTCTCATCGTTGTATTCATGTAATACGAATGGTCTATCAACTAAGGCACTTTCGATTTTATTAGCACGTTTTTCTTTTTGACGAGCTGTATTTCGTTTAACCTCTGATGGTAATCCAACTACTGAGTGTTCATAACTATTCGCATTATGAATTCCACCTTTTTGTCCAGGGATAGTTCTTTCAGAAACTAATACATCAGTCGTATAACGTTTGAAGTAAATAATATCACTTTCTGTTATTTCTTCTTGTTTTAATAAACGACCTCGATCTATTTGTACTTTACTAAAGTCAAAGTTAGAAACAGTTTCCTTATTCATACCTAATTGTAAATCCATTAATACAATTACAGGTGTTTGATATTTTTCTGCCATATTAAATGCATCTATCATAGTGTAGAAACAGTCTTCTACAGATATAGGTGCTAGTACTACACGCGTAGCATCTCCTGTTCCTCCGTATACTGCATGGAAAATATCAGATTGTTCTGTTTTTGTAGGAAGTCCTGATGATGGTCCACCGCGTTGAACATCGACTATAACTACAGGCTGTTCAGCCATAACACCCATACCTAAAAATTCAGTCATAAGTGAAATACCAGGCCCTGAAGTAGCAGTCATCGCTCTAACTCCAGCAAAGTTCGCTCCTATAGCAACACCTAATGCAGCAATCTCATCTTCAGTTTGTATATAAGCACCTTTTACCGTTGGTAATTTATCAAATAAATATTCCATAATTTCAGTTGCTGGTGTTATTGGGTATCCTGCATATAATCTACATCCAGCAACTAACGCACCTAACCCTGCAGCATGGTTACCTACTAACCACATATTCGATTTTTCTTTTGGTTCTAATTTTTTTAAGTAATATTTATTACCAATATTATGTTCATTCATAAAATCAGTCATTATCTCATGACCTTTATCGAATGCTTGAATATTCATATTTACTATTTCTTCACCCTTGCTAGAGAACTTAGATTCAATCATTTCATAGAAAAACTTTTCCATCTATATCTAATAAAGCAGAACATATACCTAATGTAATAATATTCTTAATAATAGGTGTTGAGATTTCTTTAGCTAACGTTGTTATCGGGAAAAACTGCAACAAGTCCTTTTTATTTCTTCAGATATTTCTGGTTTAATTTTTTTCATCAGCAATAATTATACTATTTTTCATCTAGTTCATTAATATAATCATCTAATGTTGCCTGATCAAAAAGCGATTAGTATATCTGTTTTATAATCAATAACATTTATTTTTTTCTTCAGATATACATATTTTACTATTACTGTGACCACCCTTAATTCTACTTGCAAAATCACGAGTAGAATACATATGGTATCCTAATTTATTAATAACTGTAGAGAAAAATCTCAGCTGTACTTTCAAGTCCTTCACCTTGTTCTCCACCTATTTTTCCATCCTAGTTTATTTATCATACAATCTCCTTCAATCTCTTTCATGAGAAATTTTATTCGTTGATTTCTTAATACTTTATTTTATCATATTTAAAAAAAAATTTTTTTCCATCCTATAATATTTATTTTTTTGTTGTAATAAAGCCTTATTTTTTTACAAGTTCTAATAGATTAAAAAATTTTTATTCTAATTTTACCTTTTTAGTACAATATTTGATAAAAAAATTTTTATTCAAAAATACAATTATTACTTACTCATATTTATTAGGATATATACATAATTGAAATTGTTTTCATTATATGCTATTATCTATTATAGAGAGAAATGAAAGGAGTTAAAAAATGAAATTTTTTATAGATACTGCAAATGTTGATGACATTCGCCTTGCTAATGATTTAGGAGTTATTTGTGGGGTTACTACAAATCCTTCTCTAATCGCAAAAGAAGGGAGAGACTTTAAAGAGGTAATTAAGGAAATTACAGAAATAGTTGATGGTCCTATTAGTGGAGAAGTTAAAGCTACTACTACTAATTGGGAAGATATGGTTACTGAAGCACGTGAAATTGCTAAAATCCACCCTAATATGGTTGTAAAAATCCCTATGACAGAAGATGGATTACGTGCAGTTAAAATTCTTAAACAAGAAGGGATAAAAACAAATGTTACACTAATTTTTAGTGCTAACCAAGCATTACTTGCAGCTCGTGCTGGAGCTACTTATGTATCTCCATTCTTAGGTAGACTAGATGATATTTCTCATAATGGATTAATCCTTATTGAAGAAATCGTTGAAATATTTGCTAACAATGATCTTGATACAGAAATTATCGCAGCAAGTGTTAGAAATCCTATCCACGTTGCTGAATGTGCTAAAATGGGATGTGATATAGCTACAGTTCCTTACAGCGTTATTAAACAAATGATTAAACACCCACTTACTGATATTGGTATTGAAAAATTTAAACAAGACTACTATAAAGTTTTTCGGAGAATAATCTTTTATTTATATATTAAGAGGAATAACTCAAAAAGTTATTCCTCTTAATTTTTGTACTAGATTTTAATATAATAATATTGTTAATGGTTCCAAAATAAATCAATATAAATTCCTATTAAAAAAAGTTAAAAAAACTTTAACTTTTCACTGGAAATATCTATTGACTAGTGGTATAATATATTTTGTTGTATGAAAAAGTTGTTAAGATTAAATTTTATAGGAGGTTATATTAATGCGCGTAAATGTAACATTAGCTTGTACTGAATGTGGTGATAGAAACTACATTACTAAAAAGAACAAAAGAAATAATCCAGACCGTATTGAACTTAAAAAATACTGTCCAAGATTAAAAAAAGTGACTTTACACAGAGAAACTAAATAATAAAGTTAGAAAAGCCTTAAAGTATAGACGTTTAAGGCTTTTTGTTTTGCCGTTTGACCCACATTTGACCCACACATTAGAAATTTACGTATTTCGCGAACTTCTTTCCGATTTCTTCTTTTTGCTTTTCTGTTACGTGGGCGTAAATACTCATTGTTGTTTTTAAGTCAGAGTGACCTAATCTTTCTTGTACTTCTTGAATAGTAATACCACTTTCAAAAAGTAAGCTGCAATGTGTATGTCTGAAACCATGTACTTTAATTTCTTTAAAGTTATTCTTTTTACAAATACGTTTTTAGATTAGCATTCATAAAATTAAGATATAAATAAGAATTTGTTACTTCTTCAGTAAAACAAGGTTGATTTTTTTGTACCTTGTACCTACCATTAAGAATTTTTTTCTTTTTGTTTGAATTTCCAAAGTTTCAGAATACTTGCAGTTTGTTCATCTATACTAATAATTCTTATACTACTCTTGCTTTTAGGAGTTTGCACTACTACCTTTTTATCAGTATTTAGTGCCAATGTCTTATTAATTGTGATTGTATTGTTTGTAAGATCAATATCAGACCATTCAAGAGCCTGTAATTCACCCTTACGAATACCAGTAAAAGCTAACACCCTAAACATTGCAGTAAGCTTTATATCTTGCTCATTTTCAACTAATGTAAGGAATTGTCTTAACTCTTCTTTCGAATAGTATTTATCCTTATCATCTGAAGTTATATCATCATTTTTCTTAGGTAATAAGACATCTTTCATTGGGTTAGTATGTATAATCTTCATCTTAACAGCATAATCTAGAATCATGCTGCCATAGATCTTTATTTTTTTGAGAACAGCAAGAGAAAAAGTTTTACTGTACACGTTTATCACTTTTTTGGCAATAAGGTAGAGTTATCTTTTTTTCAATTGCATATTCCCCATTTTATCAAGTAATAAATTAAATATATGTTGATTAACAAGTAATGTACTTTCTTTTTATAGTATGTTGATATCCTTCATACCATAACTCATATATCTCTTTAAATGTTGTAACATCTGTATTAAGCAAGCCATTATTAGCTATTTCAGTTTTAATTTTTTTGCTTCACAAAGTAAAAGCTTCTTTTTCTAGTTGCGAAACCACGTCTAGTAGTTTCCTCCTTCTTCCATTTTCATCTTTACCTAAATATACTTTTTACCTTATAATATTTTTTTCCATCAGTTTTTTTAGTGTATTGTATTATCATATTTCATCAATTCCTTTCCTTCTAGCACATATCAAAGAAATTAATAAATTTTTTTATAAATAACACCTTGTATTTCAAACGTGAAGACGTCTAAAAATAATTTTTTTAATATAATTACACCCCAAGACAAACAGCGAGCTTATACGTCGTTTAAATGGGTATCGATTTTTAAGTAGGCTTTACAAACCTTGTTATTACAACATTTATATGATATAATAGACTTACTATAACATCAAACTTGTTTATCATTTTTTTCAGCACTAGTATTTTTGTACTGGTGCTTTTTTTATTTTTCTATCTTAATTTTTTTAATACTCCTCCTCTTTCATCAATCTCTAAAACTTTTTAAAACTTCTATCAGTTCAGTTTCTATAGTGTCATTATTTTTCAGTAACAATACTAGTTTCATCTTTTTTTCTTTTTCTTTTTCCTATTCTTTATATTTTTTTCTTTTTCTTTTTCTTTTTGCTTTTTCCTTTTTCCTTTTCTTTTTCTAACTCGATAATATAGTCTATCATATTTATCAAATTAGTTTGTATACTATTCAACTCAGCACTATTTATACTTATACCCCATAATATAATAAGAAAAAAATAAAGAAACCTCCAGTACCAAAAAAATTATTGTGTCCAAAAACACTATTATCTACTAATGCTGTTTTATATCCAAAGAATGAGAGATTAAAGCTTGTTTCAATTATTGCCGTTTTTTTGAGTATACACTAATAAGTACATTACTAATCAGTAAAGTACCAACTGCACCTAATATTTTTTTAATGAACTTTTTTTCTACTTCATTATTTAGTTTCTCTCCACTTGTGATTGTTCCTTTGATACAGAATAATTCTTCTATTTTTTTAATTTTTTTAACTCTTCAAATATTTCTTCTGTTTTTTCACAAAGTTTATTCACTATTTTATTAACTATTCTTCCTTTAATAATAGGCTGTTTAAGTTCAATCAATAAATCTTGGATACTACTATTCTCTATTTTTTTAACAACATCTATTTCATCTTTAAGTCCTTTTCCCTACTGATACTATTTCCCCTACTATAACCGATAATATTTTTTTACTACTACTCCTGATACTATTCCCCTACTATTCCCCATACTATCCCCTCTACTATCCCTCTACTATCCCCAATACTATTCCCAATACTATTCCTACTTTTTGTTGATAATTTTATAATCTTACAAAAGCCCTTTAATCTCTCCACTATTTTTTTGATGATTTAAACCTGTTCCACAAATACTTTAATCTCTCCATTATTTTTTTCCTTTCTAAAAATATCATGCTTCACTAAACATATTCTAATTAAAATTTATTATTTATCCAATTTCTTACTAATATCTTCTAGTATAGAAATTATTTTTCTCGTTTTGTTTTTTTCTAAATTATCATTTTGTTTGATAAGTATGTAATTCTGGGTTGTTATAGCTCTTAACAACTCATTATTTCTTGTATCAACATGTTTTTGATGGTAAAAACAGATCAGAAAGACTACTTTCCGCACTTACAAAGAGTGATGTAGCGTGTCTTAAACTTTCTTTAGTTTCCTGGCTTACATTGTCTAAATAAAATCTTTCTAACTGTTTATCAAGTTTAGCATTTCTTTTTATCTTGTTTAGCTTTTATTTTCAGCTTGAATCTTTGCTATCTGCTTCTGTTGAAATTCTCCTTGTTTCTTTAAATTCTCTTGATACTTTTCTTGGAATATCTCTATAAAACTCTTTTTTTCCATTGCGATTCTCCTTATTTCTATATTTTTATAGGTTAAAACTTTTTAGATTAACGTTTATTATTAGTCAAAATTATCAACTTTACTTTTTATTATTTTTGTATTACTAAATCGATAAACGCTATCATTATTTTTTTATATTATTATACTGGCGACCTAATTTTTTTCAAATAACTTAAAAATAAATGACTCCCCACATAACCAACCATATTAATACTGAGGAAATAAAATATATAATCATATACCCTAAAGACTTATTTCCTGTTAAATCATTCACTAAACATCCTAAACTAAAACTTGTAAAAACTAAAACTCCTGGTGTAATTGAATTTTTCAACTAAGTCATGTATCCTATTACAATTTTTCTAAATTTGCTTTTTATATGTAATAATGTCATAAGGTTCATTTTTTTCTAAGTGAAAAATAAGCATTTCTTCATCTACTACCGCCATCAATTCTCTTAAATCTCGTCGTATTTGAATCGAATTCTATCAGCTCTAGCTAAATCAATTAATTTAACAGAAATATTAACATCTATTCTTCTATCTATCATACCTTGCCTCATTATAATATTTTTCTAATCATATGTTTTTCCCCATATCATCTATAAGCTTTTTTGTCTTTATCTGTTAACTGATAACTCTTAAGCATTTTAATAACATATTTAAATAATCGTTTCCTATCTTTATCCGTTAACATTTCTATTAATGTAATAAGTGAATACGTACCTTCTCTCATGTTTTCTCTTATTTCTTCCATAGTTTTTTTATATATTCCATATCAACACGCCAAGGAGTCCAGGTTGCGGTGTCTTGATCAATATAATCATAAACATTGGTAATATTCTCTAATGTTATATTTCTATCTTCTAACCATTTTTTTAACTGTTGTCTAGCGATAGAATATTCTTCAGGAGAAGAAATAATATTACCTTCTTGATATTCTAATAAATCTTGCAAATTATTATCTAAAAAAATTCATCTATTGAACCATATAATAGCTCATTAACTGTAATATCAGCAATTTTAGAAATACTAGCTAACCTTTCTTTATTTGGTAGAGTAAAGCCTGTTTCCCATTTTTTTGAACATTACTTTTTACTTGCTCCAAATAATTTTTCCAAATGCTTCCAAAGTATAACCTTTATTAGTTCTTATTTGTTTTATTCTAGAACCTGCAAACTTTTTTTATTTATATTAATTTTTCATATTATTATATATCCTCTTAACTTAATGTATAGTTACATTATACACTAAACCAGTAAAAAAACAAATAAAAAAAGTAGAAAATAATACTCAAAAATATTGACTTGTTATAAAAAAAGTGTTATTATTTAATTACAGAGTAGAAAAAAATACTCAAAACATAAAAAGAAAGGAGGTTACATTATGCAACCTATTCCAATAAGTAAAGTACGTACTTATAGATATGCTTTTAGGAAAAACACAAAAGGAAATGAGTGAATTACTTTAACATAAATCCTGTTGTGTACGGTCGTAAAGAAAGAATGTTAGTACCATTTACTGACAAAGAGAAAATTATTCTATTAAATTTTTTTCAATGAATTTTTTTCCCTGACGAAACAATTGATAGTTTATTTTTTGGGAATTAAGTCGAAAAAGACATCAAAAAAACCTTTCAAGTATCTAACGACCAAATCAGACTACTTAAAAGGTTTGAGAGAAGTACTTTAGAAAAGTACTTACTTTCATTATACCACAAGAAAGGAAATTTCTAAAATGGATAATAAAGAATTATACATAAACAGCTTATGTTTTTACAGTAGTATTCTTTCCACTAGTAACAGCATTAGTATATATTGCTGCTCTGCTAATGGATAACATATTTTATTAAAGGAGAGTGAGTATATGTTCAGTGAAGATTTTGAACAACAAGTTATAAAGGCAGTTCGTGAAATTGTTAAAGATATCTTGCAAGATGAAATTAAGCAAGATAGACGTTACAACCAAACCGAACTATGTGAAAAACTTAGGTATAGGGGTTGATACCCCTATCAGACCTTAATAAACGAGGTTTAAGACCTACCAAGGTTGGTAGACAATACATTTACTTAGAAAGCGAAGTAAATAAATTCTTGAAAGAGAATACAATTTAAAATTTAAAAATTCTAGCACATATCAAGAGATTAATAAAGGCAGTTATTATACTGCTTCTTAAAATTAAAATGGAATGGAGAATAAAAATGGATAAACAAGAAGTTATTAAACGCATAGAGGAACTAGAACAAAGGTTAACCACTTTACAACTTTCAATGGAGTTATTAGAAAACTATACTGAAGCAATTCGAGTAGTTACAACAGATGATTTACATAGTTTAAATCTACCAACTGATGTATTATGCAAACACTGGGATAAAGTAAAAGACGGTTGTAATTTACGTAAGTTAACTAGTGCCATAGCTATTAATTCATCAGAAGAATTATCAAGTATATGCTATGAGGAACTAGATAAGCTAAAAAGCATTATAGAGGATGTGATGTAATTTGATTTATAAACAAACTGGGTATAAAAGTAACGCATTAAGTTCCTTTAATACTGACAAGAAGCCCTTAGAGGTTATTGCTAATACTTTTGTACCTACCATTGAACCAAATACTAATATTAAGAGTTATAAGGCTAAAGAAATGCTATATTTCATTAGTGGAGATATAACACCAAATGAAGACGGGAGTTATACAAGAAATGATAGCAACCTAAAAACAAGAGATCTTATCGTTATAGATATTGAAGATACAGGGCTTACCTCCAAAGAGGTACAAGCCATCATACAGGAAAGATTATCAAGTTATAAATACTTTTTGTACTCAAGCATCTCACATAAGCCAAATAACCCACGTTTAAGGCTTGTGATTGAACCAGATAGAGAAATACTCAAAGAGGAATACAAACCGACCATACAGCATATTATGGCGTTGTTACAGCTTAATTATGATAGGAGTAGTTCCACATGGTCTCAATTACAAGGCTTACCAATTGCAGTTCGTGATAACGAGCATATATTTATAAAAAAACTAGATGGCTTACCCTATCCAGTTCAAGAAGCTAGTAAGGAAGAAAAAAAGGTAATAAGTAATTATCATAAAGCTAGTACAAGTACTACTGATATAAAATTATCAGATGAAGACTTTAAAGAATTATTTCTCAGATATTTAGAATTAGATTATGTGAATATCCATACTAAAGATAGTGAAGAATATAATAGAGCATTAGGTATATTGTTATCCTTAGCTCGTGATGTATGTTACAACATAATATCCTATGAGATTGCTTGTGAGTGTTCAGACTTATTAGCTAGTATTGGAGATGATCCTAATAAATATCAACAAGAAAAACCTAATAAAAATTAACTATAGCTATTTCTCATTTTCAAAATAATCCTAATTACTTTGAAAATGAGAAAAAGCTACACAATGTTTAAGAGGTTTGAAATAGTAGGAAAAAGAAAAGATATTAACTTTTTTTATATCTTATTAATCTTAAATTAGGTAAACCTATCACTTCTACCAGTGAATTACATTGGAGGTTATTTAAAATAGGTGAACAATGGAGAATTGAGAATACTAAAGTTGATAAGGATGGTAATGAAAAAAATACCAATTATGAATTTTACAACAGTTAGTAGTACTTTAAAACAAAAATATTCCTATGAAATTAACTGGAGAAACTGAAGATACCTCTATTATTTACAGCTATAACTTTAGCGAGGGAATATATACTGGTCAAGAAGCTTATATTAATAGAGCAATAGCAAAAACTAGAATATAGGTTTGATCCTAGAAAATATACCCAGGTACATAAGTTTTTTTAAAGACTCAATTACCATATATGAAAAAAACTTGAGAATAAAAAAATTTAATTGCAGTAAATAATGGTGTATTTAACAAGGTTAGCAAAAAAACTTGAACCTTTCAACCCTAATTACTTTATCACTTCTAAATTAGCAACAAATTATAATACAGCAGCTATTAATAATTACCTCAATATAAAAGATAATTATTTTGATGTTGATAAATGGTTTCTGTCCATTGCTAATGGAGATGAAGAATTAGTTAAAGTACTTTGGGAAATAGTGAATGAGGCAACAAACCCTAATCATACCAGGGAAAAGATGGCCATACTTTATGGCGAGGGAAACAACGGTAAAGGTACATTTCAGACAATGCTTATAAACCTAATAGGTATAGAAAATATAAGCACCCTAACCCCACACGAATTCAGTGGAGAATTTAAACTAGAAATGTTACAAGGCAAAGTATGTAATATCGGTGATGACATCAGTAATAAGTATCTAGATGATATGAGTAACCTTATGAGTATAGTTACTGGAGATCCAGTTGCAGTAAATAGAAAAGGAAAAAGTGTTATTACAGCACGTTTTAAGCTATTTAATCTATTCAGTGCGAATAAACTACCAAAGGTAAGAAACAAGAGCCAAGGTACTTACAGACGTCTCTTAATAGTCCCATTTAATGCTGATTTTAATGGCCAAGTGCAGGATAGACGTATTAAAGATGAATACTTAAAAAACAGCACGATTTTAGAGTATATTCTATATACAGCACTGCACTTAGATTTTGAAAAGTTCTCTAATCCTAGAGCAACTGAAAGAATGTTAGAAGAGTATAAGGAGGATAATGACTATATATACAGTTTTGTCAAAGATTGGTATATACATAGAAACTTACCTTCAGTGGGGCGTGTACCCCTACCCTTAGTAAAAATCGGAGTTTTACAACTATCTCTCTTCTAACTATTTTTGACTATAAGATTACTGGTAGTTTTGGTAAGGATATAGTAACTCATCTTAATATGTATTACAAGGAGGACGGGTACAAGTATAAAATAGAACGTGCAAAAAAATAAGAACGGATGATCGAAGAGGAATAACAAAATCTCTACCAGAAGTGGAATATTCTGGAAAAATACCAGATAATCTAGTTCATTGTATTGTTAGAATACAATAATATTAAGTTATAGGAAAGTAACCTAATAACAATAAAGGGTTACTTTTTTAAAAACATTATACCTATGGCATTCCTATATAGTATATTCAAAAAAATAAAGTAACCCATAATTTACAGTAGGTTACCACTAAAAAGATTATAATAATAGTCTTTCTAGCATATAAGGTAACCAAGTAACCTATATTTTTTTATATTCAAAAAAATATTTTAATAATATATATAGGCAGTACATGTAAATATGAAATGAACTTTATTATTTAGGTTACCTTGCTCCCTCACCTCTGAACCGTTAATATAACTGGAGTTTGGGAGGTAACCTAGAAGGTAACCTAAAGGTTACTTTTTCACATAAAAATATGTAAAATTGCATAAAAAAATAACAAAAAAATAAAAAAAGGAAGAAGAAAATGAACATCAATAAGATTAAGTTAGACCTTGCTAAGATGATTAGGTCTAATAAGCATATCACTTTTATAGAAATAGAAAAAAATATTTCAATAACATTGGCTATAACTATAAGGGCCATCATGAAATATCTAGCGAGGGAGGTGGAAACCAAGTAGTATTCTGGAGTGATTGGAATAAGCAAACTATTAATCTAGTTATGGATCTATTAAATAGTAATATTATTTCAATCAATCGTACTAGCGCCATTAATTACGTATTGCAAGGTATTATTATCAATTATCCTTTGTACCAAGGTAAGAAACCTTACAAACAATGGCTGCCAGTAGAATTTAATTAGAGGAGTAATATGTCTTACCTATTAGTAGAGTATATGAATATTAAAATCATATAAATAAGGAGGTACAGACATGTACAAAGTAACTGATATAATCAAGGCCGAGAGCACAACAGATAGCGAGGAGCTATTCAGAGAAATAAGGGAATGGCGTGACATTCTAGAAGATTATGAATTTATTGGCCGTGTTGAATTTTTTAAAAAAGATGGTGAGACTGAACCATTGATTGCATATTTACATATATGTCAAGAATTATAGAAAGGAGTTAACTTATGCAGTTATCAATAAATCAACAAATCAATCTAGACCTTGTAATCGAGCGTTATCTGGATAATATGGCCACGGATGTCAAAACCCTAGTAAATGGTTACCTGGATACTTTAGAAGTCTCAGAACGTGAAATATTGATAACTGTATTTATTTATTTGCAACGTGAGATAAAGTCTAATCATGAAAGAGAAATTATCGAGAAACATAAGGTAAATATATATACCCTACTTTCTCAAAATGGCATCTTGAATGATGAAGAACAAAAGACTACAAAGCAAGTAAATAGCGATAAACTCACAATAAACAGTTTCGCCGAATATCCAACCGATACTAACAAATTAGAAAGGTTGAAAAGATATGAGAGCCTTACTAATATCGTTGAGAGTCTATCAGATAAACTTGAATTGTTAGAAGAACTTAAAAAAGATCAATCAGAGATCCAGGTATCTGACTATACAAGAGTAAAAGTCAAATGCAGTAATAATGGATATGATTACAAGAGATTAAGTATTATTTCAGATATTCAAGAAACTGAACGCTTAATCAGTCACTATTCTTCTGAATTACAACAAGAGAAAGCTTATTTATCAGGTGTATTTGATAAGATACCATGTAAACAAACTAGAAAACTATATTACTTACGATACATACAATTAAAACAATGGTATCAGATAGCAATAAATCTAGAAAAGAGTTTTACCTGGTGTACCAAGCAGCATAGTGACTATTTAAAAGTGTTAGAGATTGAACCTCTCAACCATGATTAAGGCGTGAAAAAATAGATTGAAGAAAGAAAGTGGAATCGATATGTATGAATCGTTTAAAACCAAAGACATAATTAAACACGAACAAGTCATGAAGGAATATGTCGTTGAAAAAGTACCGTGTAATTTGGGCGGTTATAAATATTATATCAAGTGTTACAAGTGCGACAATAAATGCTTGAAAATGTATATTAGCGAAGATAAGAAACTTGTATGCAGGACTTGTATAGGATTAAGGAAAGAACAGCTTAATAGAAATAAAAATGATGAGTCAAGATACTATGATTTAATGTTGAAGGAGTGTTATAGGGTTGATAAACTATACGATCCAAATAATGCGTTTAAATTTACATTTCTTGGTTTTTCCATCAAAACCGCCACGAATGAACCAGGATAAATATTTTTAAAGCACTAAAGAAATACTTACATTATAGAGGAAAGTATTATGAATGCTTGAACAAAAAGAAAGGAGATATAACTATGTTTAAAGAAAAACCAAAACAATATAAATACTAGTAGTGAGGTATCATTACAAGATAAATTGATGAGAAGGATGCTAGACGTTGGAATTGAAGATGATAAGATAATAGCTACACTTTCTGAGTTTAAAGACGAGGACTTTTTCCTCTAAAAAGCAAAAGATATTGCACTAGAAGAAATTAGAGAGTTGAGAAATGATATTGCTTCATTACATCAAAAAAAACGAGTCTGAAAGCATCAGCGATATAGCAAATAGTTACAACATTAGAAATAAATAGGAGGTTTAGATTATGGAAAGAATTCAAAACAAAATTACAGAACTAGAACAATTAGAAGCTAACAATAATGAATTAATTAAGGAGATAGATAATAGAATTGATAATGTCTGCTAAAGAATTAGAAGCTATTCAAAGTAAAAAAATAGCGCTACTCTTTCAATTAGTGATAAGGTTGACCTTAAGACTAAAGAGACTGAAGCTATAACTAAGATTAACACCTTACGAGCAACAAAGGAGGATATCCAAAATGAATTTAAGGATCAAAGAAAAGAATTAATAATGGAATTGTCTGAATTAAGAGAGTTCTTTACTAAAGAAGAAAATGAGTTCCTCTCTAGAAAGACTTCACTCCTGGAAGAAGTTATTGAACATGCTGTTAAGTATGCAAACAAAAAGCTAACTGAACTTCAGAAAGATGGTAAAGAAAAGACACAGACTATCGAGCCACTTAAAGCGAAAGTAAATTCTTACCTTCGAGAAATTGAAGATATTCCACTAATAGAAAGTGAATGCGCCCCCTACTCTCCTTATGCGTTTACTTTTACACAGAAACAGCTAGAAACTGCATGTCAAGATTTAGTTAGAACATTCTGTAAATATAATTAATAAAATTAAAAAAACAAGCCATGTACAACAAAAGCACGGCTTGTTTTTTTCTTATAAGAAAGTTATATCTATTATACCAGAATTAGCTTGTATTTTTCAATTCTGAGAGCATTCTATATAGTATTGGGCTAAATTACCTTATGAGTAATATTCACAGCTTAGAATGGCTTTTTAATAACTAGTAAGCACTTGCCAAATTCTCCGTAAAAATGTTGGAAAAATGTTGGTATAAAATCATATGAAACATGAATAAAAAGACATGATACTTATAATAATTTTTAATAACTCATTAAAAAAATATAAAGTAATTTTTAAAAAAATTGAATAATAATATTAAAATTGCTAAGAAAATATTGAAAAAAATAACAATAAAAGTTGACAAAAAGTATAATGGTGATATAAAAATAATTGTAGAGGTGAAAGGAATTGTATTGTCAAATAAGAAAAGTATTTTCTTTGATCTCGTTCGTTAAAGTCTATTAATCTATAGTGATATAGAAGTGTAACTGAAGCACGTTACACTGCTTGGCAGAGCTTAAGAACTGTTCCCTTGCGATAAGCCTAAGAAGCACAACAGTAGGGAGTTAGTTGAGTCGTCACAACTAATCGATTGTCCTGTTCGGAGACGAATTCCGTTCCGTGCTTATTTTTTTGTTTTTTTAATAAGGGGTTTGTATGGATAATGATGCAACTTTACAAAGTACATTAAACGATTATCAGAAAAAAATTTTGTGAAAAAAAGATGTTTATTAGAACTTAATTATAAAAGGATTAGATAATATAGTTGTGGTATTTAACGAAACAGATTTGCACCACCTATTAGGGTTTGCATTATGTTTTTAAATAAAGCCGTTAGCGCTACTAAAAAGTATAGAGATGATAAAGAATAATGAATTATTAATTTCTGACTTCACTAATCATGAGTACTTTTCAGAGATGTTTTCACGATTTAAAAACTATAATTTTATCGAAAGAGTATTTTTACGATAAAAAAAGTAAACATTTGTGTTGTAGCCAAAGATTTACAAAGAAATAATATGAATCTTGATTTAGTAGTATATGAAATATCTGGAAGATCGGCAATTGTTTTAGGAATCAGGCAAATAACTGATACACACTATAAACTAGTTACTTTACATGAAGCAAGTTCCAGTAAATATAAAAAAACTTCGTAAAACTAAAATTGAAAAATATTGAGTGGTTAGACTAAGTATATTCTTAGTCTTTTTTTCCATCTTAAAAAGACGGTTAATAAACCGCCCTTAATTTCTTGTATATGTGCTAGATAATTAATAATAAAAATACTTTTAAAATGACCCACACTTGACCCACACATTGAAAAATTTATAGTCAATTCACCCTAATCATCTTAGAGGTAAATACTGATATATCAACGTTTAGTAAGTGTTAGGAATTCCCAGAAAGTATGAAATCAAACAGAGAAACTAAATAATAAAGTTAGAAAAGCCTTAAAGTATCTACGTTTAAGGCTTTTTGTTTTGCGCTTTGTCCCATATTTGACCCACACATTAGAAATTAACGTATTTTTGCGAACTTCTTTCCATTGATAGCTAATACAAAACAATAAAAAGCCCTATAATCTTTATAACAACTTTACTTGTTAAAAAGATTGATAGAGCTTAATTTAATGAAAGGAAAATCAATTATTTATTTTAGTAATTTTACTCTTCATCTTTTTTTATAGCTTTTTACACCATCAACTGCACCTTCTACAGCATCTTTCGCATCTTTTGCTACTTCTTTTACTTTAGAAACTACTTTTTTTCTGCAGTTCCTTCTTTTTTTCTGTTTTTTTCATCTCCAATTATTTTTTTCCAAGACCTTCTTTAACTGAACCTTTTTACTTGTTCTAATTTTTTTCTTCTAATGACATAATTTTACCTCCTAATTTAATTAAATTATTCTTGGTTATTGTAATAAATTATTTTCTTTATTTTCACCAATCTCTTTTAATACTTCCTTAGTCTCATCGGCGATTTTATCAATCTCTTCATTTGTTTTTTTATCTTCAACTTCTTCTACAGCCTTAGAGATATTTTTTTCTTTTCTTCTGCCGGTACACTAACTCCACCTTCTAATGTCATAATAACACCTCCCTATAATTATTTAGATATTTACTTTGTTTGTCCCAATTTTTTTAAATATCATACAAATATCTATCTAATTATTACTATATATGAATAAACGGTATTAATCAACGAAAAACGCTCGCAATATTGATGTGATAATATTCTATATCCTTATATTATCTTATAATCCTTGAAATTTTCTAAAAATAGTTATAGAAATAATTTTCAATTAAATATTATTATTTTTTTAATTTACTTATAGCTTCTTCTTGCTAATTAATAAACCTTTATAAAATAAATATATATTTGTATATTCAAATAATAAAAAAATACATCTAATTTATAGAATATATTAAATTTAATAATAAACTTAAATTTTTTTCTAAAACTTTCAACGTTAATTGATTTCACTTATCATATATAACTATTTATTTCTTATACATTCAACAATAAAAAGCTCTATAATCTCTATAGTTATTTAACAACTACAAAAAAATATAAAGCTTTTTTTATAATTTTAAAAATTAATCTTTTTTAAATAAGTTTTTTTACGGTATCAATAGCACCTTCAACGTTACCTTTTGAATCTTCAGCTACTTCTTTTTACTTTTTGATACTACATTTTCTAATTCGATATTCTCATCTCCAGTAATTTTTTTCTAAACCTTCTTTTTATTGAATCTTTAGCTTGATTAATTTTTATCTTCAAATGACATAGTCATATCTCCATTTTTTTAATAATAACACTTTTATACTACAAGTTCATTTTAGTCAATTAACTAGCTCATATAACTTCACTATTTTTTTCAAGATATCCTTTACCTATTTTTTTAGAAATCTAGAAACCTATTTTTAAAGCGGACACAATTTGTTTTTTTAAAAAGATATATGATAGAATAACACTATATTAGGAGGCAGACAATGAAGAAGTTTTTTTAGAAAAAAAGTACCCTATTTAATTTTTTTCTTTCTTTTTTTATTTATAATACTTCCTCTGTGTTCTTATTTTTATATCAAATAGATCAGGAATGATAATATGGTTACTTCTTTTTCTTATATCCAATTGTCAATTTCATTATATCTTTTCTATATGCATATAATAAAGAGGATTTTAGCTACTTGTTTTTCTATTCTCGTAGGAGCCTTTTTATCTATTATCTTGTCTAATTATATTAAATTTTGATATTCTAATTTATGGTTTTATTATATATTTTCTTTAGTTTGTGTGGGCAAGGTATTGGTTTTTCTAGTAAGACAACTTCGTAAAAAAATAAAAAAAGTACTAAAAAGGTTAGTAAAAAGTAAGTTTATTTAAAAAGATGTGATTTAATAATTAAATCACATCTTTTTATTATATTTCATATCCTAAAAAGTATTCCGCCTTCTTCTCCGTAAAAACTACAGATTCCAGAAGTTGGTACTGAGATAAACTCTATATTAGAAAATTTCTCAGATAATTTCTCTTCTATTTTTTTGCAAATATTCTCATTATTTCTGTGCGTGATAACTGCTCTTCCTCCCTTGTACCCTGCTTTAATCATCTCATCGACAACAGCAGCAACAGCTTTCTTCTCCCCACGAACTTTATGTAATAGATGCAATGTTCCTTCTTTACTAGCTTCTCCTACCATACGCATATTTAATAATCCTACAACAGCTGCAGCAAGTTTAGATAAACGACCATTTTTCACTAAATTATCTACTTTTTCTAATGCAAAAATAAGCTTCGTATTTTTTTGGTATTCATTCATTCTTGCTACTACTTGATCAAATGATAATCCTTCTTTTATTAATTCATTTATCTTGAGAAGGAATAAATCATTTTGTCCTCCCGCTGAAAGAGTGTTAATTACATGAATGTTGACATTTTCATCTTCTTCTTTTAACATTTTTTGGGCAACGATAGCACTAGTGTAACTACCTGACAATCCTCCAGTTAAAGTTAAAACTATTATATTTTCTGCTCCTCTATATGCTGATAAAAATGCATCTGGACTAGGACAAGCAGATTTAGCTGGTTCCGAACTAGCATACATTGCTTTCATCATTTCATCTATATCCATATCCAATGTATCAATATATTTTTATCTTCTATTTGAAGCGTAAATGGTACCCTTTCATAGACAACATTTTTCTGCTTTTATTTGGTATTTCTCTAAAATCACAGGCAGTGTCTACAACTATCTTCCACGACATAATTTACCTCCAGGTATTATCTTATTTTAATTTTTTTCTACTAAATCATGAGTTTTTTTATAATCTAACAGTATCACAAGCTGAAACTATTACTTCTGGTAAACCTTCTCTTTTCTCTTCATTCATACACATAACGAAGTTATCATACATAGCTTCAGAATCGCCATCTTTTGTTAAACTACTTATAGTTTTACTAATTTCTTGAATAGCAAATACATTTTTTTCAAGCATGTAATAACTATTAATCTTGCTAATTGTCTACGACTATATTTTTTTCTTTATTGGTTTATCTAGATGACCATTTTTTTCACATAATTATTTATCATCGCAGCTGTTAAGCCTTTATCATCATCAACAATTGATGAACTATCTAACTGATTTACATATAGTAATACTTGGTCTAGATATAAATCAATAGTAGGTAACTCAGACCATTTCGGATAAACTTTTTTTCAAATTCTCTTCTCCTTACAATCTAGTTTCGATAATCATATTATATAGTTTTTTAAAAAAATATAGTCAGGAATATAATAAAAAAAGACTTTTGCAATAATCATATTATTACAAAATCTTTTATTTACTTAGCTGTATTAAGTTTTTTTACTTATACCTCTACTAAGATTTAAATAGTATCCTAAAACTCCTAATGCATATACAGCAAGACCTATTATCCATCCTATCCATAATCCATCAATACCTACACCTTTAGTAAATACTAAATAATACGCTACTGGAATCCCTACAATATAATATCCTACAAACATTGCTAGACATATAGGAACTACTTTTTTATAACCACGTAGTACTCCTGCTAAGGCAGATGCAAATGAATCACACAGTGCAAATCCTATAGCAAATATTAATAAGTGTGCAGTTAAATCTATCACTCCACTATCAGTACTATATAAGTAAGGTATTTGAGTATCAAAAAGAAGTACTATTAATCCAGCAACACCTGAAGAAATAACTCCAAGAGCCACACTCAAAGCCGTATAACTTTTTGCAAGTTTATAATTTTTAGCACCTACATGATAGGCTACAATAATTGTTGCCGTATTCGCTACACTTACAGGTAAACTATACAAGAAGCCTGAAAAGTTTAGTGCTGCTTGATGCGATGCTATAATCGTTGTATCAAAACGTGATACCATAAGTGATAATGTAGAAAACACTACTGTTTCTAATGCTGTAGCTATCGCAATTGGAATACCTAATTTAAAAATTTCACCCCAATATTTAAACCTAATACCCTCTTTTTTAAATATTTTATATTTATTAATTTTCGGATGTTTTAAAGTTAAAAAAAGAGCTATAAAAAATAGCACAGTGTATGTTAATGACACAGCTATCGCGTTACCTGCACCACCTAATTCAGGCATACCAAATTTACCAAAAATTAAATCCATATGCTAAAGTAACATTTACCGGTACAGAAATTATCATCATAATCATCGACAATCTCGTTAATCCTAAACTATCCATAAATGAACGCAATACTACATATAAAAATATAGATAACACTCCAAAACTTTCATAATACAAATAATTTTTAGTTATTGTCGCTATTTTGGCATCCATCCCCAAACTATCTACAATAGGAGCAGCTAATGTATTAAGTGCTATTACTAGAATAATACTGATAAGTACTGCTATATATAAAAATTGTCTAACCATTACTGGTATTTCTTCTTCTCTTTTCTTCCCTGATTAAATGTGAAACTATTGGAACTATTGCAAGAACTATTGCATTCAATGTATACATTACAGGGTTCCAAATATTAACTCCCATACTAACACCTGCAAGGTCTGTTGGGCTATAGTGCCCAGCCATAAATGTTCCTATCATTCCTGATGAATACGATATTACCTGATAAATTAATACTGGTAAAAAGTAATTTAATGAAAATCTTTCCACGTTCTTTTATATTTTTTTACCTTGATACATAACTTCTTCCTTCATATTTTTTTCCTTCACTTAACTTCTACATAAAAAAAATCCAAAAAGCTAATACTTTTAGATGTTATCGATTTATAATAAGATGCAACCGAGACTTGAATAGATTAAAAAACCGTTAGTCTAATCGCCAACTCAACCTTGACTAAAACTTACACCCACAGAAGACTTACTTAATGCTGCTTCCTTCCGGACCTGACATGGTTCATAAGTACTGCGTCGTAAGGAGCCTCAGTCTCAACATTACGTGTTAGACTCGACATTCCCTATTCTACCCGCATCTCGGTATTCGGCCTTGCTAAAGCGGATTGCAAGTACAGGGCACCGCTAACTCCCCACCTAGCATTTTATTATTATAGCAAATTTGAAAATAAAAAGCAAGTTTCAAATTTTTTATTTAAACATATTCATTAATATTCTATCACTAAGTCTAGGGAATAACTGGCTTATTTTTACCCCTAAAGTATATATGAATGGTAAATTCACTTCTCGTTTTTCTCTTTCTATTCCTCTAATAATTTTAGAAGCCACAAGTTTAGGTGTTAATGATTTATTTCCTAGTGCTTTTATATATGTTTTATCTTTATCAGCTATATTAAAGAAGTTTGTAGCTACTGGTCCAGGATTAACTGTCATTACATGCACATTATCCTTTTTTAGTTCTAATCTTAATGCATTGAAATACCCAATTAATGCAAACTTAGTCGCAGAATATACTGATGTTTTTGGAGTAGCTATCTTTCCTGCTAAAGAGGCTATCGTCACAATACTACCTGCTTTTCTTTCTTGCATCTCTTTCGCAATTTCACTAGTTAATTGAATTGTTCCTATAACATTCGTATCAAACATTTTAACTACTTCATGATCACTAAACTCATTATAATCCTTCATTAGTCCGTAACCTGCTGCGTTTATAAGAATATCTATTTCACTAACATTTTGCAATAATCCTTCTACTTCTTCTTGCGAGCTCATATCAACCGAATAAGTCTCAGTCGTAACTTTTCCAAGGCTTTCGCATTTTTTAGCAACCTTATCAAGTGCTTCTTTTTCTTCTTGCCACTAGAAATTAGATCTACATTTCCCTTTCGAGAAAAATTGGTAGCTAGTTCACGTCCTAAACCACTTGATGCTCCTGTTATTAAAAATTCTTTTTCCATTTAAATCCATAATTAACCTCTTATTCTTTATGATTTCCACAAGTACATTGTCCCTTGATACAATTACAAGGGGTAACTTCTTTTTGCTGATTTACGTTTTTTTGTAATAATTGTATTACTTCATCTATATCACTTTTACTTAAATTATTTTTCTTCAATTGCATATTTAATTATATTTTTTTGTTTTTTTAGAGCAGAATTTTTCTTATAAAGTTTCTTGTTAATACTTCTAAACAGTCATTTTCTAAAGTATTTTTGCACTATAAAAAAATTTATTTCCTATTTTTTTCTGTTTGCAGCATATCTTTTTCTACTAATCTAGAAAGTAAAGTTTTTATTGTAGATACCGACCAAGATTTTTTTCTTTTAGGATTTCTATAACTAGTTTACTAGTAACTTGGTTATTACTCCAAACAACTCTCATTACTTCCCATTCTGCTTCTGAAATATTTATCTCCATGTAACATCTTCCTTAATTTTTAATTTTTTTATCTACATCTGTAACTATCATACTATGTTAAATTATCTATGTCAATTCATAAAAAAACTCAATTCAAATTATAATCTGAATTGAGCTGTTTTATTATTTTTTTCTAATTGGATGTCTAATTATTGTTTTTAACTTTTCTGGTGCAGTTTTTTTCTAACATCTGAAATATATATTTCATGATGAAATCTCTTATCTGATATATCCAACTCATAGCCTTCTTTTTTTCATAAGTTCGTGCATAAGTTCAACGGTTTCAGGTTCATTATCATATGGGACCAATATGCATACACTGTACGAATAATCCTTTCATCAAATCAAAAAAACTATACCTATTTCTCCAAAATAAAAAAATTATTCTATCTGAACTATCAAAAATCTTTATTATTTTTTTATTAAAATCACAGAAATAATCATTTATCTTAAAACCCTATACTTTTTAATAGAATCAAAAATAGCATCTACTTCATATGTTCGTTGACTGTGAAATTGTTCTAATTTTCTATATAATCCGCTATCTTCTTTTTACAAAAAAATGATAATTCACTTTCTACCTCTAACTCTCTATCAGTCTCATAGGTAAACCATAGATAACTAATCTCTTCATCTTCATAACCAAACACTTGATTATTAATCATATCTCTAATTTTTTTAGGAGTATGGAGGTCAAAGACAAATTTTTCCTCCTACTTTTTAATGAGTCATAAACTCCTTTTAATCCTTCATTAAAAATCTTCAAAATCTTCAAGATAGTTGAAAACATCAAAGGCACTAAGAACAAAAATCAAACTCATAACCTAAATTAGATATTTCTAATAAATCCATAGCGAAAATAATTACACTCTGGTACTTTTCTGCTTGCTAAAGCTAGCATTTGTTCACTATTATCAACCGCGAATACTTGACCATATTTTGTTAAAGTAGGCAACATTGTACCACTACCACAACCTAAATCAAGAACTAGAAGATCTTTTCTATCTCCTAATTCTTGACTAATAATATTTTTTTATAAGCATCGTAATCAACATCCATTAATTTATCATAAACAATACTTAAGTTTCCGTACATACTAAACACCTTTTAAAGGATATTTTTCAAATAGTGCATCTAGACCATAGTACTCTCTATCATCTCTTGTCATAATATTTACAACAACATCTCCAAGGTCCATAAGAATCCATTTAGCTTCTCTTAAACCTTCTGTACTATAGATAGTAGCTCCACTTTCTAAAACTTTCTCTCTTACTTCTTGAGCAATTGCTTCTACTTGTCTACTTGTTGATGCATGACAAATTACTGAGTAGTCGTATAAAACTCCTGCATTTGTTAAGTCATACGCAACAATATCATAACCATGTTTATCATCACATGCATCTACGACGATTTTTAATAAATTTTCTACTTCCATTTTCATCCTCTTTCTTTATTTTATTTTTTAATAATATGGAACATTACTACATAAAGAACATCATCTTCTGGATATCTTTTTGCTAGTTTATCTATTAATTGTTCTAAAGTAACTCCATAATATTTTGCATAACGCTCTGTTAAAGTATCGCGCGTTACAGGTTTAACTAGATCAACTTCTAATGTCGCAAAATACTGTATCTGGATCTTCATAAGTTGTTGCTTCTAGTAAATCACCTTTTTGAAGTGTGCTTCACTCTTATTTCTAATAGTTATAGTTTTTTTCATCTGATAAGATTTTTCTCTTTATTTTTTTCTTTGAATCCAACTCTATAATTTTTTTAATATTATAATAGTTATAGCACTCTAATAATGATGGGTATATTCTTTCATCATTATCAATTAAATAAACTAAAGTATATTTAGCAGCTAATCTTACCGCTTCATCTAAATCATATTCTGCAACTTCTGTTACTTCATTTAAATGTGGGTGTTTTTCTAGCTGGATCAATATAATCCGCAATAAAGATTATTTTTTTCTAAAAGAGTCATATGCTTTCTTCCAAAAGTGTGGTTAGCTACAGCTAATTTTACTTCTTCATCAGCAATTCCAAACTTTTCTTCTATAAACGCACTACCCTACTGGTCCATGTAATACTTCAACTGGATAATCTAGTAATTTTACATCAAGGTTGTGAAGAATAACATATTTCTTCATTAATTCTTCATCCATAGGTTTACATACGTCGTGAACTAAAAGCTGCTAAAGTCGCTTTTTTTCTTCATTTGCTCCATGAACTTTTTGCTAAATGTTTAGCTACTTCTACTACTCTTAATGTATGTTCATATCTTTTCTCTGGTAATATTTCTTTTACTCTATCTTTAATTTCTTGAAATTCCATATAAACTCAACTCCTCAATATATGATTTACAATTATCTGTAACCATATAATCAATTTTTTTATTTTTGTTTAATCCTATTTCTGATTAAACTAGAGCTAATTTCTATTATAGGTGAAATCATTATTTCATAATCTATCCCTTTATAAAAAAATCATCTTTTTTTCAACTATATCTTCTAACTTTTTCACCGTCGCGAGCAACGAATATAAAAAGTTACAAGTTTTTGAAAGCTCCTCTATATTATACCATTTTTTTCAAATCTTTTGCTCTATCTGTTCCAATAATAAAATATATTTTTTTCATCTTGATAGGTATCTTTAAAGTATTTAACAGTATTATAACTATAACTTACCCCATCATTGTTTATCTCATAATCACTAACAATAAACTTAGGATTATTTTTTTGATACTTCGTTGAATCATCTCATATCTATCTACATCACTAGCTTCTAAGTTACGATCTTTTAATGGAGTGATATGAGATGGAATAAAAAAATTACTTTATCTAAATTATAATTTTCTACTGCATTTGTGGCAGTGATTAGATGCCCAATATGTATTGGATCAAAACTTCCTCCATAAAGAGCTATTGCCATACTACTTCACCAACTCTATTTTTTTCTATATTTTTTTCTTTAGAGCTCTGTTTGTATAATACAATTGTATGACCAATTACTTGGACTAACTCTGAAGATGTTCTTTTCAGATAGAAGTTCCGCAACTACATCTTTATCCTCTTCACAGTTTTTGTAAAAATACTAACTTTTATTAATTCTCTTTTTTTCCAAGGCATCTCTTATCCCTTGAATCATCTCACTAGTCACCCCAGACTTACCAACTTGAAATATTGGTGATAAGTGATGAGCTAATGATCTTAATTGTCTTTTTTTGTTTTCCTTTTAACATTATATCCTCATTTCTTATATTTATAGATTTCTTATCTACACTATTAAATTATTGACTCTCTTACAAAAACTTCTATTTCTTCAGGTACTAAAATATCAATTTCACATCCACTATCACTATTTACAGTAATCCATCCTAAACCTGAAATGACTATATCCGTTTTTTTCTATTATCAATTTTAAAAATTCTTTCTAACTTGTTTTCCCAAAAAAATAGAGATATTATCTTCAAATGGTGGTTTTAACATTTGTCCTAAATGTTTCTCAAATAATGCATCAGCATTGCTTAATTTTGTTCTGTGAATTTCTACTAAGTTCGAAGCATACAGTGTAAAACTCTGTCTTTCTCCTTTAACAAAATCCATTCTTGCCATTCCACCGAAGAACAAGCTCTGTTCAGCATTTAATTGGAAAACACGTGATTTAATTTCTTTTTTTGGCATTACTAGTTTTAAGCTTTTTGCATCTAGGTAATGAGCAATATCATAATCAAGTATTATACCTGGTGTATCATATATACTTGTAGCACGATCTAAAAGGTATTTCAATCATACCTAATGTCGTTCCAGGGAAATGTGAAGTTGTAATAACATTCTTATCTCCTGATGTTAATTCAATTAGTTTATTAATAAATGTCGATTTTCCAACATTTGTTGCACCTATAATATAAACATCTTTCCCATTTCTAAGTTGATCTAAGCGGACTGCCGCCTCTTCAACACCTTGATTTTTTATAGCACTAACTAAAAGTATATCTTTTACTTTAATACCTTTTTCTTTTAAAACTTTAAATAACCATTGTTTAACTTTGTTTTGTTTTACAGATTTTGGCAGTAAATCTAATTTGTTAGCAATTAAAACAATGTCTTTATTATTTCCAACAATATCGACTACATCTTCTATCCAACTACCAGAAAAAGTCAAAAAAATATCTACGACTTTCGCTATTAGTGCATCTTTTTTTGATAAACTTTTAATCAGTTGATAAAAATCATCAGCACCTAGTTCTACATCAGAAACCTCGTTATAATTTTTTAATCTAAAACATCTTTTACAAACTAGCTGACTATCTTCACTTTTTTCTACAACATTTTTTGGAAGGTATCCTTGTTTTTTAGGATCTTCACTTTGTATTTCTACTCCACAGCCAATACAATAAATTTTTATTATCCAATATAACCTCCACTACTTTCTTTCTTATGAGTCAGTTTATATCCAAGTTTTTTTCATCTTAGGAAATGCTTTTTCTTCTAGTTAAATTTTTAATAATTAGTGCCTCAAAGAATCTATTAACTCGTGTTTTAAATGCATCAGTTTTAGAAATAGGTTTTACTAGTACACTCATAACCCCTAAACTTTTCGCACCAAAAACATCTGTTAATACTTGATCTCCTAATACTATAGCCTCTTCTGGTTTTCTATTCATCTTTCTTAAAAGCTTTTTTTAAAACCCTAAAGTTAATGGTTTTTTTAGCACCCGCTACATATTGTAAATTTAATTGTCTACAAAATTCTTGGACACGCTCTTCTGTATTATTAGATACAACTATAATATCAAATCCAGCTCTTCTCATTTTTTTAAGCCATCTGTTTAGCTCTTTCGTATCTTTCTTACTATCCCATGAAATTAGTGTATTATCCAAGTCTGAAATAATAACTTTTTTTATTATGCATATTCATGTATTCTACGTCGATAAATTCATATTTTTTTCTATAAAATCATCTGGTAAAAAAATTTTTTTAATAACATACTTAATCACAAAACAACTACAAGATTGTAGCTATTTTTTTCCCCCATTTTAATTTCTCTATCTTTTAAATTATCCTCTAAAAATAATATTATTTTTTTCTCAAATAATAGGACTACTGTAGAACCAAATTCAAAATATCCTAATTCCTCACCTTTTTTTCACATAAATATCGTCATATGTAGGAATTATAGAATTCACATTTTGAGCACCTACTGGAATAAGAGTATAGTTAATTTTCCCATTCAGTCTGTATACTTGTCTATAGTTATAACTTAATATATTATCTCCTAACTCTAACCCCATTTTATTTACAGGATAAGAGTATTTTTCCTAAACTATAAGCATCTCTTATTTGAGAATTCATTGGGAAATGAATTCTGTGATAGTTTCTAGGACTCAAATATATAATCATATATGTTCCATCTTTATATTTATCAGCTAACTCACTATCTCCAACAAGTGTCTGAACATTATAAGTTTGATTTTTTTCACAACGAATGTTCTGTCGTCGCTAATAACACCTACTTCTGAAATTACACCATCCGTCGGGCTTACAAAACTGTCCTCATTTTGATCTATAGGACGTGCATCTGGACGCAGTTTTCTTATGAAAAAAAGTCATTTAAATTTTTTTAAAATCATCTAATTCATCTAAAAATTTCATCAGTATTAATATTATATGTTTTTTTGCAAATGGTTGAATAAGTAATCTACTCAAATTTGATTTAGTTAATTTTTTTAATGTTTTTTTGAACTTAAATCTCCATTTGTTAATTCAACACATAATTGAAATAATTTCTTTTTAAACATAGCAGTCTCCTTAATAAATATCATGTTATATTTTTACTATAAAATCACTATTTATTCAAATATAGGGTTATATATTTCAAACGAATTTTTTTATTATTTTTGATATTCATTTTCACTCATGTCAAAAATTCCAAAAATATACAAAAATAGTTTTTTTCCATTTTCTTATAATACACATTTGAAAAATATTCACTATTTCTCAATCTTTAAATTAAAACAATCAAATTAACAGTACGCTTTCATCGCTATCAATTATATATTTTTCAAAATAATGGAGCTAAAAAAAATTGTTATATAATATTGATTTTTTTGTATATAAATATTGTATAATAAAATATAGAATTCAATGTAAGGGAGTGAATGCGACATGACACTTAATAATAAGGTTAAAGAAAACATTATATTAACAACTGTCCAAAACGTTTGAACTAAGGGGTATTCTCTGACAAGTGTTCAGGATATAATTAAAAAAGCTAAAGCCCCTAAAGGTAGCGTTTATTACTATTTCCCAAAAGGAAAAGATGAAATTTATCTAGAAGCTCTAGAAAAAATCAATTGTAACGTTAAAAAGAGTTTAAATCAATTTCTCCTAAGTTAGGGACTTTAGAGGAATATTTACTAGCTGTTTTTGATTTATTTATTTCAAAAGGAAAAGCGTGTAAAAGAAGTGGTTTTTCATTAACTCTACTTGCTATGGAGACATCAGAATTATCTCCATTAATAGCAGAAAAATGTAGTGATATACTGGAAAATTGGCGTTTACTACTTGCTGATGGTCTATATGATAGAAATTTACCTGAAGATCTATGTAATCCAATTAGTGAATGGTTGTTTACTAGTATTCAAGGTGCAATCTCTGCAAACAGAATACACAAAGATGAAGCATTCTTATACAACATTAAATCAACAATAAAAAAATCATCTCGCTTGCTAGTCCTGAATTCCTAAGAGATTTTTTTACCAAAAGGTAACGAAGAAGAAATAGTTGCATAATAAATTAAGGAATTAAAGTATTATACTTTAATTCCTTCAGGCTGTTGACAAATAGGTCAACAGCCTTTTTTTAACTGAAAATAAAACCCATAAAAATGGTATAATATAAGTATACAAAGGAGGTTTTAGTATGTTTAATAAAGTAGAAAATATCAAAGATGAAATAATACTAATGACATTATCAGAAATAGTACCTAAAGATCATTTTTTTAAGAAAAAGTAGATAAAAGCTATTGATTTTTAAATTTATTTACGATTTAACAGAAAAATACTATAGCCATACGACAGGGAGAAATAGTCTAGATCCTGTTGTATTATTTAAACTGGTATTTTTTTAAAAAGACTTTTATGGAATAAAAATCTATGAGAGAAACAATAAAAAGAATAGAAACTGACGCTGCTTTTTAGATGGTTTTTAGGAATACCATTCACAAAAACCAGTTCCACATTACTCTACATTCTCACAAAATTATATTCGACGCTTTCAAGGAACAGATGTATTCGAACAAATATTTATTAATATAGTAAATCAAGCAATAGAAAAAGAAACTAGTAGGCGGTAATGAGTTTTTTTACTGATTCAACACATATTAAAGCCAACGCAAATAAAAAGAAATTCAAAGTTGAAGTAACTACAAAAAAATAAAAAGAAAATTAGATTTAGAAAAAGAAATAAATGAAGAGAGAAACAAAAAAAGGAAAAAAAGCCTTTTTGAGTATAAAGAGGAACAAGTTGTAAAAAAAGCAGAAAATTAACACTACCGATCCGGATAGTGGATATTATCACAGAGACCATAAAGAAGAAGGTTTTATGTATTTAGACCATAGAACTGTTGATGGGAAAAAAACAATATAATTATAGACTGCCATATAACCCCAGGTAATATACATGATAGCGGTCCGTATATAGATAGATTAGATCAGATAGAAAAAAATCTTTGGATTAATACCAGGTAAAGTTGCGTTAGATAGCGGATATTATTCTCTAGACATACTAAAAACAGTTAGATAAAAAAATATATTTTTCAGTAATAGGATATAGAAGATTCTCAAGATCAAAAGATAACAAATATTTTTAAATACTTACATGAAAAAGATATATATGTGGATAAACGAACAGGAGAAATATTTAGATACAGAAATATTGATAGAAATGGATATAAACAATATAAGAGTGATGATAAAAACGAAAAGAAAATAATAAGACGCCATATAAATGCGGATTATTATGATGAAGCTAGGTTAAGACGTATATCAAAAGAAGGAAAACTATTGTATAAGAGAAGAAAAGAAACAATAGAACGTAGCTTTGCGGATTCTAAACAAAATCACGGATACAGGTATGCACGATATAGAGGAAAAGCCAAAGTACAGTCGTACGCTTGGCTGTCTTGTTGCGTTCAAAATATGAAAACAATAGCATTAAGAGAGGTATAAACCCTCTTAATACTACTAAATACTATTGAATTTTTGCCTTTAGGCTTATTTTTTTTTGAAAAAAATACCATAACATCAATACTGGCTTGATATTTTTGGTATTTTTTTGTCAACAATCTGAAGGAATTAAAGTATAATACTTTAATTCCTTCAGGCTGATTGACAAATAGGTCAACAGCCTTTTTTTAACTGAAATAAAACCCATAAAAATGGTATAATATAAGTATACAAAGGAGGTTTTAGTATGTTTAATAAAGTAGAAAATATCAAAGATGAAATAATACTAATGACATTATCAGAAATAGTACCTAAAGATCATTTTTTTAAGAAAAAGTAGATAAAGCTATTGATTTTAAATTTATTTACGATTTAACAGAAAAATACTATAGCCATACGACAGGGAGAAATAGTCTAGATCCTGTTGTATTATTTAAACTGGTATTTTTTAAAAAGACTTTTTATGGAATAAAATCTATGAGAGAAACAATAAAAAGAATAGAAACTGACGCTGCTTTTTAGATGGTTTTTAGGAATACCATTCACAAAACCAGTTCCACATTACTCTACATTCTCACAAAATTATATTCGACGCTTTCAAGGAACAGATGTATTCGAACAAATATTTATTAATATAGTAAATCAAGCAATAGAAAAGAAACTAGTAGGCGGTAATGAGTTTTTTACTGATTCAACACATATTAAAGCCAACGCAAATAAAAAGAAATTCAAAGTTGAAGTAACTACAAAAATAAAAAAAAGAAAATTAGATTTAGAAAAAGAAATAAATGAAGAGAGAAACAAAAAAGGAAAAAAGCCTTTTGAGTATAAAGAGGAACAAGTTGTAAAAAAGCAGAAAATTAACACTACCGATCCGGATAGTGGATATTATCACAGAGACCATAAAGAAGAAGGTTTTATGTATTTAGACCATAGAACTGTTGATGGGAAAAACAATATAATTATAGACTGCCATATAACCCCAGGTAATATACATGATAGCGGTCCGTATATAGATAGATTAGATCAGATAGAAAAAATCTTTGGATTAATACCAGGTAAAGTTGCGTTAGATAGCGGATATTATTCTCTAGACATACTAAAACAGTTAGATAAAAAAATATATTTTTCAGTAATAGGATATAGAAGATTCTCAAGATCAAAAGATAACAAATATTTTAAATACTTACATGAAAAAAAGATATATATGTGGATAAACGAACAGGAGAAATATTTAGATACAGAAATATTGATAGAAATGGATATAAACAATATAAGAGTGATGATAAAAACGAAAAGAAAAATAATAAGACGCCATATAAATGCGGATTATTATGATGAAAGCTAGGTTAAGACGTATATCAAAAAGAAGGAAAACTATTGTATAAGAGAAGAAAAGAAACAATAGAACGTAGCTTTGCGGATTCTAAACAAAAATCACGGATACAGGTATGCACGATATAGAGGAAAAGCCAAAGTACAGTCGTACGCTTGGCTGTCTTGTTGCGTTCAAAAATATGAAAAACAATAGCATTAAGAGAGGTATAAACCCTCTTAATACTACTAAATACTATTGAATTTTTTTGCCTTTAGGCTTATTTTTTTGAAAAAAATACCATAACATCAATACTGGCTTGATATTTTTGGTATTTTTTTGTCAACAATCTGAAGGAATTAAAGTATAATACTTTAATTCCTTTTTTCTAT
>BNJU01001711.1_pt1 | contig 75677 bp, 103 predicted proteins | sample 8539281 | NCBI WGS metagenome assembly BNJU01 (sample SAMD00202456, study PRJDB9452) | human saliva metagenome | isolation source: human saliva | place: Japan
GGAAGTTGATATTGCTAGAATGTTAAAATATATTCTATCCAGAAGGAAGTACGGGAAACTCTATTCCCAGTATAATGGAGTCTGACATGCTGTGAATTCCTGTTTCAAGGTTGCTGACTTTCCTTCTTCCTTAGTATCCTTTACTTCCTTCCTCACTCTTTTTCAACCATTTCTTCAATTCTTGCAGGATGAATCCGTCCATCTACAATCAGCTTTTCCCAAGCAATTTGGCTACTTCTCTTCGAATAGGATCAAAACCGGAAAGCACCACAGCTTCCGGCGTATCGTCGATAATGAGTCTCTACACCCGTAAGTTGCTCTAAAAGTTCGAATATTTCTACCCTCGCGGCCCATGATTCTTCCCTTCATTTCATCATTGGGGCTGAACAACGGACACGGTAGACTCCGTTACCTGATCCGCTCGCGCAACGCTGAATCGCCTCAACAATATATTCCTGGTTTGTCCGCTCTGCCTCCTCCTTGGCTCTTGCGTCATACATCTCTGATAATTAAAAGCGGTGTCGTGCTTATACTGTCTTCCACGGAATGAAGAAGTTCCTGCCTTGCCTGCTCTTTTTGGTCAGTCCGGATACCCGCTCTAATTCAACAAGCTTCTGTGCCTGTAGCTGCTCAACCTCTCCTCTTTTCCTGTAAACCTCCTCCTTGGCAGGAGCTCCGCTTCCCTCGTTTCCCAAGCTCGCCGCTTTCTTCTCTGAGCTCTCTTCTCTTTAAAAATTCTTCTTCCAGCTCATTAACTTCTTTTCTTCTGTCTTTCATCTCCTATCCAGCTCATTTTTGGCCTTTAAAGCCTCTTCTTTCGCTTCCAATAAGGATTCTCTCTTTTGTTTCTGCTGTTCGGATGGCATCATCAATATCTTCTGGACTCTTTTGCCTCAGCACTCCCACCGTTTTTGGCATAAATAGATCGCTGTTTATTTTGTCCAGGATACTATGATGACCCCCACGATAAGCTACTGATAACCACAAGGGCTATTCCTAATGGGTCCACTGTTTATACCTCCTTAATATTCGTTTCTGTTAATGTACAAATATGTGAAGCAATTATTTTTCTTACGAAATTTCAGATTCCATATTCATCATTTTAACGTATTTATTCTAAGGTATCCGAAAACTTGTGTCAACAATTGTCTAGCCTCTGAAATAAAGAGAGCATTTTCTTGGACTGGCTTTCTCGATTCCCATCACGTTATTTACAAAAACAATTTCTCCGATTTCCCTTCTCCTCGTATCAGTTCCGGAGCTTTTTCTCATAATGGCGGTGAGTCAACCACATAAACATTCCTATAGTCTTGTGCCAAAAAGGAACAAAAAGCATTGGCATAGGAATCTTTAATCACGAGGAGGTTTCATTTCCCTTTTCATTATGCATTTCCAGCGTAAGGATGATCCCCAGCATAAAACAATTATATTTATTCCCCGGCAGCATATTGGATGCATCATTGATCAGTTTGGCATCGCCTTCTTTTCCGTCCGCACTCTGAAAATATGCATATCATTTACGGCTCGGTATAGGCAATTACGCTGTCCGGATTCGCCTTTCAAAGCCTCGGACGATTCATATAAAAATAAAAAGGTACCGTAAAGCCGTCATATTCCGCCTTCGAAAAACGATCCAAGGCTCACGCTGATTCCCTTACCCTACAATATTCCACGTAAGCATAATACGCACCAAGCTGTGTCCAGTGGTGATCCGTCCTAAAATAAATGTATTCGACCTGTGCCGATAAAAGAGAAGAAAAATACATCTATCGTATGGATACGCTATCCATCAGACTGTAGGTGTGAAATCGCTGTATCCATCCCTCGAGACGCCAGCTTCTCCTGCGTTTTTGGGATCAAGAGAACACCGAACGAATTCTGGCACCATCATGGCCGTAATTTCCAAGTTCGGATAAAGACTGCTCACGGTATTCGATAGGCATAACTTCCTACGCCCTTCTCACTGAAATAATACAGTTCAGGCTTTTTCCACTCAGATAGATACTTCCACAGTTTCTCCTGTAATTCCACATTGGCATCCGCCTTCTTGATTTCCAGATTTCCAGCTGCATTCGTCTCGAAATTTTGATTTTTCCTCGGATTCTTCGTCTCCTCTCCCGTTTTTACCGGTTTTTCGTTTCTGTATTCTGATTCTCGGAATCCGCAGAAGAAAGAGTCTCTTTAGCGGTCACTTTCTCCTTTGAACTCTTTTTCCTCATCCCTTTTCTATGGAAAATGTTTCTGCAAGTGTCCTTCTGTCGGAATACTCTCTTTTACATTTTTCCCTCACCGTACAGTGCTTCTCCCTGAAAGCCGTAGGAGTCCCTCCACCTTGGCTTCCAAGCTAGCCATCCTTCTTTTCAGGATAACTGTCCTGGTACCATTCAGAAATATCCTGAAAGTAACTTCCTTTCAACACTGCTCCTAAAGAAATTTTCGGAAAGGCTTTCAACTCTCGTTTTTCCTCGTTAGAGTACCGCTTCCGTAAGGGGAGCATCATGCCGATGATACATGCACAAAAAAGAAAGATAGAAAAGGACGGCTGCAGATGCAGCCTCATATAAACTCTCCCTCTTTTTCATTCCACTTCACAACTCCTCTTCGACTTTCTCTATTGAATCATTGACTTGAATTTTCTAGCTTGAATCTCCAGCTTTATCCAATCTTTTCGCTTCCTGCACTTTAAAAAGAAATTTAAGTTCTTTTTTCTCCACCATCAAAAATTGATTATACAAAACAGGTGTATAGCTTTGCCCCTGCCATAGCCGCAAAGGAAAGTGCCAGTGCCAATAGAGCCAGAGCAAAGCTTTACAAATAATAAATTTTTCTCACCATAATCCAAAAAGAAAGATTTTCCATTTTGTTTTGATTTGAATCTTTCTTAGAGCCAGAAGGTGACGCCTTATGCGCAACCCCGGTCGCAGGCTCGCAGAATTCAGGTTCACTCGTTTCACATAGAATCTCACCCTCTTCTACGATCATTATCCTCCATACCGTAAAAAGCCTTCTCTTTCCCTTAACTTTCCGTTCCTTTCTGAGAGTCTTCCGCGCATCATAAGCTCTCCCAGTCTTCATCCATTTTCTTAAAAGAAACTTGTGGAGATGGGCCAAAATAAACAAAAATATGATTTCGCAGTGTAAGCAAAAAGTCTTTTCATCAGTAAACGCTCCGTGTTTAGAAAGAGATGCGCTTTAGAACATTTTTCAATGCCTGAAAAATCCTGATAACGGAAAAAGAATCAGGAAAGATAAACTGCAAAAGGGTATGCATGTGTAAGACCGGCTCTTCTAAAACTTTTTAAACGAGAGGAAGTCATTTTCCTTCCACTCCGGACGTAAAGCCGCCAAACAGATGCAGGCTTTTTCTTCCCATAAGTTCCAACACAATTAAGACAAAGAAATACGGTCCCCAGAGAATAAAAATTGACTTGCCCACATGCCACATTCCCGTTAAAATCCAAATCAAGAAAAGATTCAGTACTCTTCTAGGAAAGGAGAGTCTGTTTTCCGCTTAACGGGATATAAATATAATCTCTGAAAGGGATAGAAATATGCCAACGTCTCCAGAAATCCAGACGCTTTTTGCCTCATAAGGATAGTGAAAGTTTTCAGGAATGGTGAAGCCCTATCATCTCTCCGATTCCTATCGCCATATCCGTGTAAGCGGAAAAATCCAAGTAAATCTGTAACATAAAGGAAAGAGGACATAAAAGCGCCATAAATAGATGGCAGGATATACTCACTGCCGGATAAAGCCTTTGCAAAGTTCTAAGGGCAGAAAAAGAAATTGGCAAGCTTAGCCATAGAGTCCGCTAGAAGCTTCTTCCAAAGTCCGAAAGAAAAGGCGATATAAACCGAAAGTTTACCAAAAATCCCATTCTCTGTCTTCTATCTCCTCTGCATTTCCTTGTAGCGAAGGATAGGTCGTGTGAAAAGAACTGGAAAAGCAAAGGCATAAATTGCAAAATGAAAGAAAATTCCCTCCGCTTCTCTCCTTTCTGCAATCTACAAGATAGAAATCAGTCGAAAAGTATAAAAGAGATTCAAAAGGCATAAACCCTTTTAGCCAAAGAGGTAAAGGCTGACAAATATATACTGTACTTAAAGAAAAAGAAAGCGGCAGGAGCAGACAAAAATGGAAAAGGCGAGAACATCCGGCTCTCCTTCTCCATTCGCTTTTCCGATAAAAAGCTGTAATAGCTAAGTAACGCAAGAACACATAGAGAAATGAGGCCATGAAATAAAGAAAGAAGAGAAAAAGAAGAAAGACCATATTCTTTCCTTTATATCCCTTCTTAAAAACAAAAATAAGAACAGCAGAAACGCCAACAAAATATCATTTCCGAAAATTGCATACTTCCTCTTACTCTGTCTTGTGTCTTAGTACTTAATATTATCTCTAGTACTTAATATGTCTCTTGGTACTTAATATTCTCTTAGTACTCTATCTTGTCTTAGCTACTCTGTCTTCTATCTCAGTCCTCTGTCTGCATCCTAGTGTTCTGTCTTTTCTACTTAGTGCTCTGTCTTCTATCTTGAGTGTTCCGTCTTCAACTCCGTAGCTATACATAAAACTTGCAAAGCCTCTAAAAATCCGTTATACTTCTACTGCTCGGGGGCAATGAAGCTTGGGGTCCCAGCAATGGGAGATGCCGAACCGTGTCGGGATGGGAACATAGCAGCACTAGAGTAAACCTTTCATGTGCCGTGGGTAATCTGGGTGAGTCTCCGAAGTTTTTTATTCCCAGCAAATAGGTAAAGCCCTTCCCTTTGGCCATTTCTTACCGCACAAGAAAAGCCTCCCCATCTTATTTTATTCTGTATACTCGCTTTCCATTCTCCGCTGTCTTCCGAATCACGTCTTCTACGGAATTCCTTCAGTTCATAATAATTTTGCCATATACTGCAGATTTCCGGATTGATTTCTCGTTCCCCGAACGGGAACCGGTGCCATATAGGGCAGTCAGTCTCAAAACAATGTGTTCCAAAGGAATTTCCACGGCTACCCGTTTTAATTTTTTCGCATTCGTAAAGGTTAAAACGCCACCGATACCGAGCATCATTCCAAGAGAAACAAAATCCCTTGCCACTTCGAGCGGATAAGAAAAGCAGTGCACAATTCCCCCGTTTACGAAGCCCTTGTGATCTCGAATGATACGAAATGTATCTAATGCCGCATCCGGGAATGAATCGCGACCGGAGATCTCTTCTCTTCAGCGGATCCAGCATCTCGATGAAACAGCTTTTTGCACTGTCGGTTCGGGATTAAAACATTCCTGGATATCTTCTCCCTCTCGGCTTCTTTTCCTCATCCCGCTCTTTTTGCACTTTAGAACGTTTATCGAGACGAAAATAATCCAAACCTGTTTCCCCTGATGTAGCAACGACTTCCTTTTCCTTGCTTAACGCTTCTATTTTTGCCGTCGACTTCAGGACTCGCATCGCAGCATTTTCAGGATGAATGCAGACTACACTATGAACGGAAAGTGGACTGTCCGCATAAGCTTTCTGCAAAGCTGAATAACCTTTTCTGAGCTTTCCAGGGTGTATCCGATTTCACAAATACAATCTACTCCCTGCTCCGGAAGACTACGCAGTAGTTCTTCTCTATCTTGATCAAAGCTCTCATCATTAGTGGCAATGTATCAAATATCATCTTCTTCCCCCTTTATGCCGTAATTTTTGCTCCCAAATAAATCAACAAATAGAAAAATATCAAATGTGGGGATAATAAAAGTGCAAAACTCTCTAGCGCAAGTCTTCCTCTCCATTGTGAAGAAAATAGGGAGAAAGCTGCACGCAGCCACCCGAAGTTCCCCAAGAGACAACACATGGAAGGAGGCTCCCCGAAGTGATTCGAAGTGCTTTTTCCTTTCGGAAATTATACAGAACGGCAATTAAAAGAATGCCCAATGCTCCGTAATCAAAGCGTAAAAGCTCCGAAAGTGCGGCACAGCCCAGTACCGAAGTCCATTTCAGGAAGGCTTTCTACGATATTTTTCATCAGAACATAGTTGCAATGCGAGCGCCAGTGTAAAGCCGATATTTTTGTGCCGAGGTTAGGCCATTGATTGAAAAGGCACAGGTCAAAAGGAATCTCCGCACAAGCCCCGCAAACAGGACTCGAAGAAAATATCTATCCTTCGTGTGCACAAAGCCTTCTGTTAGCAGAAAGGCAAAAATCGGAAAAGCCAGCCTTCCTATGGGTACGGAAAATATGATAGAGCCGCATCAGTTGCATCCCTTTTTCCGTTGCTATGCCATTGGTAATATTCCGAATCAAAAACCGTATAAGTTACCATTGTAAATTACAATGGCGGCATAGTAGTCTGTATCTGTCATGGAAACAAGGGCAGAGCTTCAGCAAATCCACTGACTCCTCCCCCTTTCTTTTTGTGTCCAATGCATAACCCGGTCATATTACTGCAATATCCGCTCCTGCAGCATATCCCAAAAAGGGTCATAAGCGATAAAATTTCTTCTCCGTCCTCTTCCAAACAGCCGCAGACAGAAGCATCCCCTGAGACTCATAGCCGGCAATCATTCTGGGCTTTTAAGTTTGCGAGTACCATAGCTTCTTCCTCCACTAAATCTTCCGGTTTTGTAGGCAGACTTGATGCCTGAAAGAATCTGACGAACTTCTTCTCCGATTTGTACTTTAAGAGCAAAAAGCTTCTGGACTTTCTACTTCCTCGCATGGAGAATCTTTCCGATGCGGAAATCCAGCTTCTCAAAGTCCTCATAACTTTACCTCGTCTTTATATAAAGGAAGCACCACAGGAGTTCCTGTCCTTCGATGCATCGCCCTCTACCATGGGATTCATCTAGCCAGCATCCTCATTTCCATCTTTCTTTTTAAGCTTTTTCCTCTTCCAAGGAGCCTTCCAGATCTGCTCTTCCGTAATCTTTCCTACTTCCTTCCTCAATTTCTTTTCCAGTCTTTTCTGTCAAATAAGGTGAGAGGGATTCTCGGAAACCTTGGTTCGGACGGATACAGAGCCAAACTGATCAGCTGCGTGAATACTCTCCGTGGAGAGTTCCTCTAAAATCGTCTTCGCCGTGTTCGGCATAAAGCTTTCAGAAGAAGCCCAATCACGATGGATTCCGTTAAATTGTAAAGGACAGTCTTTAAGCGAGGCGCGAGCTCCTCTTCTCTGCCAAAACCCATGGTTCCGTCTCATCGATGTATGTTGTTGGAACGTCTGAATATCTCAAAATAGTAGCGGTCAGTGTCGGCAACCCTGTGTTCTTCCATCTTTCTCAATCGCAAAGCTTCGCCTGAAAGCACCGTATTCTTTAAATCCGCATCTACGGACTCCCATAGCATCGGTTTTCTGCAACGCCTCTAAAAATACTTAGTATGCTCATCGCAATGGGTACGCTTTAACGAGGTTTCTAAGATATTTGCAAGCTGAGAGATTATAGCGTTCACGTCAGTTCCCGGAAATCACACCGTCATTTTTCAAGGCATTTCATGCAAAACAAAGTATCTAACCGCATCGACTCCAAAGAGGCGAACCAAAATCATCGGCATAAATCCCACTTACTCTCTGGACTGGACATCTTCGTGCCCTCATCAGCCTCTTCCTGCCGCAGTAAGAAGCCAGGGATGTCCGAATACCTGTTTCGGAAGAGGAATATCCAGGCTCATCAGGAAAAATTGGCCAGTAAATCGTATGGAAAGCAGAACAATATCCTTCCGATTATGTGAAGATCCGCCGGCTAATATTTTCGATAATTCTCGCCATGCTCCCCATCTACATCATAGCCATGCCGGTAATATAGTTGGTAAGTGCATCAAGCCGAGCATAAAAACCACATTCTTCTCATCAAAATCTACGGGGATTCCGAGTAAAGGAGGAACGAGAAACACAAGATCCTGCAGACCTGGCTTTAGAAGTTGTTCACCATCTCATTTTTACGAAACAGGCTGAATGAACTCCGGGATGAGACTCAATATGCTCCATTAAACGGTCAGCATACTTGGACATCTTGAAAAAGTATGCGTCCTCACTGAAAGCCTTCTACAGGACGTCCACAGTCCGGACACTTTCCGTCTACAAGCTGTAATCCGTCCAGAAAGACTCACAGGGCGTGCAATACCAGCCCTCATACTTTCCCTTATACAATGTCCCCTTTTCATACATCTTTCGAGACATCTTCTGAACCTGTTTTCATGATAGGTTCCGTTGTAGCATGAACTTATCGTGAGTATCCATCAAGTCAAAAATGCTTCGAATCTCTCCCCTACCTCGTCTACAAACTCCTTCGGAGTCTTTCCGGCATCCTTCGCCTTCCCCTCTCTATCTTCTGCCCGTGCTCATCGGTTCCGGTCATAAAGAATACATCATATCCTCATGGCGCTTAAAACGAGCCATCGCATCTGCTAGAATAATTTCATCAAGTATTCCCCGATATGAGGCTTCCTGGAGCATAGGCAATCGCCGTGGTAATATAATATGGTTTTTCTTTCCATGGACTCTCCTTTATGAACTAAGCATCCCGACAAATTATTCAGAACGTTTCTAGTCTAGCATAGATTTTTAACTAGTCAACAAGTTGTACGGATGCAAAAAGGATTTCCTTATAGAAACACCACTTTCTGCAAAAATCTCTCATTTCATTTTTCGAAAAAGCAGCTTAATCCGTAAAAATGTATTGAGTAATTCATCTACAAACGGAACCGTTATGCCTGGTTCCAATGCCTTAAACGCTCCAATGCAAGGAAGAGACAGGTTCTAAAATTTCCCACAGCCTGGGTAATCAAGACCAAAATGAAGTAAATGTAGTACTGACATCGAGGCTGATTACTGTAAAAGCAGGTTCCTATCCATTTTACAACATCCGGAACCAGACCGACACATTCAGAAGGAAGCTGAAAAACAGCATGGTTGACAGCGCCTTCCGCAGCATTGCAGCAGTACTTGCGGCATTGCTTTACAGCTTTCTTTTTGCTTCTGTAGCCACAGCTTCAGCAGCAGCCTTTACCTTCATTCTGAGCATTCAGCTTTTCCTGAATTTCTGCAATTTTCGCCTGAGCGGCGCGAATTTCATCCACAAATTCCTGAAAACCTTCAGCAGGCGCATTCTAAAATCTTCAAAGTACTTCTTGCAATTTTACTGTAAACCGCAGTAATCTTCTTTTTCATCGTGAATCATGGAGTTGAACTTGGCAGTATCGCATTTCCTTCCCCCTTCTGCATAACGTCCTGACTTGCGTCTGAAATCTTCTTTCCCTAATTCATCAAAAATCCAGATTTGCCTCCTTTTGACATTATTTTATTTTATCATTTCTAAAAGGCAAACACAATTCACTTTGTGCTTGGATGGAGTAAACTTACTGTCAGTTGTAGAGCTTCATACACCTTGATAAGGTCTTTCAACCCTTTTCATTTTATCTTATTATCATTTTTATGTCATGTCAAAGATTTTATAATAAACGAGGTGGTTCCCGTATGGAAAGTTTTCTTCCGTTTCTCCCGGAATTGATGATAGGTCCAGTCTATATCTTCTTTGACGCATCATAGTGCTCTTTTAACACTCTCTTAGTTTCATTTTCATACTTATCCCTTCTGTCCGGTCGCTTCCAGCTTCCTTTCTTCTCGACCTCTTTCACCAACTGAAAACTTCTGCTTCCATAGTTTCTCTTCACACATAGCTTACTCATCTTGTCTGCGCCTTTTTGGCTCCATAGATGAAAGACTTGAACTAGCGCAGACAACACATGACTTACATGACTCTCGCTACAGCCTTGCACTGGGTTTGTTTCTTAGCGTACTTCTGATAGCTCGCCCAATTTCTATACATACGTCCGTAAGCTTTTCTATTCTCTCTGGTCTCCCTGATGCCGCCATACAATCTATATATTTTGAGAATGAAGCCTTCGTGGAATGCTTAGAAACAAGTAAATGCCATAATTCTTCTTTGGCGATATCCTTTTCATCAACATCTGTACTGCAGCCTGATTAATATCTCATCAAGTAGAATTTATCTGCACAGTGACTGATCTTTTCAATAAACTCCGTCCATTCTTTATCCACTGGGCTCCATCTCACTAATGAATACTTTCTTTAACTTCTCTTTATCATATGTCTTTTCAATGTGTCAAACCTTAGCCCAAAGACATACATTCCTTCTTTCCCGGGATAAAAGGCCGGCAAAAATAAAAACTATTTTGAGTTCTTTTCTTCCTTTATACCGATTCAAAACTCCTTCGTGTACGTAAATCAGTTTTAGAAATGAGGCTCTATTATCCTTGGACTCCTTACCATGCTGTTCTGCAATGTGATTCATCTGCTTCGATAAAGAGATACTCACGTCTGCTTAGCCGGAAAAGACTCGAGTGTACACTATCTGTTAGACCATGTATTTTATTCATTACTGTGGTTTTGCATCTTTTGCTTGGATGGTAATACCTTTGTCGCCTCACGATAAGCTTGTTTTTAATGCCTCGTGAGCAGTATTACCTCAACTTCTTCACTAAAATCCGCTCATGAGATCCAAGCCTATAAGTTCTTCAAGCAAGTAAGGTGACCCTCCTGCTCTATTTTTCTCTTGAAATACGTACAATCAGATACAACATCTAACAGAGGTAATCAGCATCGCTTATCGACTCTCTGAATGTTGAAACGTTCTTTCTGGCTCCACACTCACTAGCATAGAGTTTCCATTCTGATGGGACTTTCCCAAGAAAAAGCAGAAAAAGCTCTTAGAGCTTTTGCAGACCTCTCCAAAGAACTAAAGTCATAGGATTTTCAAAAATTTATTTTTCTGCATCAAGTAAACCTTTTACCAAACTCTAATAGTGCTACAATACCCATGAGGTAATCTCCTTATAGTTTTTGTCGAAACCATTGTATCAAAGGATTATTGATTACTTCTCATCCTTTATCAACTGACAAAATCTTTACTCTATTCTTTTGCTTGTACCGCTCCGTTCTGTATCCATCTGCCTTCGTTATCCACCTGATACCCGTCCGGCATTTTTCAGGCTTCGCCTGCCGCCCATGATAAGAATAAAACAGCCTGCGCTGGGCTCTTTCGAACCTCACTAGGCTGTTTTCTATCCCTTAATTTTTTTCCGCGCAATGCCTCAAAAGCAAATATACGAGGACAATCTCCTCCAAAGCACGCTATCGTCAAATTTACTTTCTGTTGAAAGCGCCAAATCCGGGATAGTAAGCTGCCCTGCCAAGCTCCTCTTCGATACAGAAGAAGCTGGATTTGTGCTGCTACTCTCGGAACGAGAAGGGCTGGTCTTAATCTGGCGGGTATTTAAAGCGACAGCTAAATCCGCAATGGTGGTATCCTCCGTCTCACCGGAACGATGAGATGCGATTGCGGTATATCCTGCCTTAGTGCCATCTTGATAGCCTCTAAAGGTCTCAGAAACGGAACCGATCTGGTTTAACTTAATGAGAATGGGTTAGCTGGAGCCATTCTTAATTCCTTTGGAAAGTCTCTCGGTATTGGTTGACGAGGTCATCACCAACGAGCTGACCTTGTCGCCAAAGCTCCATGGTCATCTTCTCCCTAACCTTCCTCATTACTCATCCAGGCCATCCTCGATGGAGTAAATCGGATACTTCTCAATCAAAGACTCCAGTGTGCAATGAGCTCATCAGGTGAAGTCCTTTCCGGACTTCGGCTGATGATAGCCCTACCTTTTCACTCTTCCACTCGGAGGAAGCGGCATCCATAGCCCAGAACGAAATCCTTACCCGCTCGCAGCCTGCTGCCTTGATAGCCTAAGATGTCTCATGTATCTCATCAGGCCAAGTTCAGTGCGAAACCGCCCTCATCTCCTACCGCAGTGGTATTCCTCATCCTTTCAAAAATCTTCACAGTGCATGGAATGCCTCGGTCACCAACGAAGTCCTCCACGGAAGGAGCACCGGCAGCATAATCATAAACTCCTGTGTATCAGCGGAGTTGGTAGCATGCACCACCGTTTAAGATGTTCACTCATCGGAACCGAAGACGGTTTCCGTTTGCTCCGCCTGAAACGGTAAGAGGAATATCTAAGGCATTTGCTGCTATGCCTTGCAGGTTTGCGAGTAGAAACAGCAGGAGTCTGCGTTAGCGCCAGCTTGGACTCATCGCTTTGTTCCGTCAGCTTCGATCATAGCACGATCCACTGCATAGATATCCATCGGATCCATGCCGATTAAAAATGTCATTGATAACGAAATAGTCATATTTCAACAGCCTGGGAACACCCTTTCCGCCATAGCGGGACTTCGTCCCTGTCTCTGAACTCTAATGCTTCAAATTCTCTGTGGATGCGCCGGAAGGTGCCTGTTCCTCTCCCACTGTTCCATCGGACAAAATCACTCTGCCTCTGACAGTCTGAGTTTCCTCTGGAGTCAATAATTTCTCTTCCAAGGACCTTTTCAATCTCAAGTAGCTCATTATACCCTCTCTTTCTTATGCAAATCCTTTGCATCAAAACACATTATCCTTTTATTTTAAGGTGATAGCGCCTTAAAAAGTCGGTCTCTCATGCCTTCGAAAACTGCTTCCTCTTACGCACAAAATAACCTTCCTAATAGTAATGGATTGTCTTATTTGTCAAGTTGGACCGACGGCATATAAAGCCTCTATCTCGACCTTCATAATCCTAGAAAAACCTCTACTTCCCGATAGCCTTCATTTTGGAAAATGCGCCACGCTTTCGCCTCGGGTCATAGCCGATTTCCCTAGATAGACTCTGCCTTCCGGAAGAAGAAAGGGCTCCCTCTCTGCAATTCTACTGATAAAATCAAGCCCGTCAGCACTGCCGTCCAGCCATCCTCGGCTCATGAAGGAAACCTCTCATCTAAGTCCGATTATGGAAGAGCTTGATATAAGGTGGGTTCGAAACCAAAACATCAAAACCCAAAATCCCTTTTCTTCCATAAAAGAAGGAGAGCCGTGAAAAGATCCGATTCATACGTGAAGCTCGATTCCTTTCTTCTCTTAAACACTCTGAAACGCTTTCCATTGTTTCTTCCTGCTCGGCAAGAGTCGCCTGTAATCTCCTTCGTGACCTCCAAGGCTTTCTCCGACTTATCAATGAGTAGCAGGTTTTGCAGTTATGCTTTATCAAGGTGAGAGCTCGATACAGCCCGGAACCGTGCAGGTCCAAAATCGAAAGCAGCTTTTTCATTGGTATCCACCTCTTCCATGGATGGAAAAACGAAATAGCGGGAATGTCTCACTCTTTTCCCGCTGCTTTTTCCTCTCTTTTTCTCCTCTGAAAGAAGAATTCGCTCCACTATGCATTCCTGTATCCTGCCTGGGACTCAATACATTTTTCATTCACCAAAAAGGAAAGGCCGAAGAATTACCTAGCCCTCGAGATTTGAGAGAGAGTGCGTTCTATGCGCTTCTCAGAAAAGAGAAAACAAGTGAGCGCAGAATCCAATTCTCCGGACGCGTAGAATCGCCGACTCTTCCAGAGCGTTTTTCTGATATAAAGCGGAATGACTTCTCTCTCTTCGATAGAAGGCAGAAAGTGCCTCTCTTCCATAAAGGCAGTCTTTCGTCTCCAAAGAAAAGGCCTCTTGCAGTAAGGCGTAAATCCAATTCCGCCTCCAAAATCCCTGCTTCTTCTAAAGGAAAGCGAAAATCGCTCTACATCCCATGTGAAAAATCTCTCTCGATATACTCTCCTTTAAAAGGCTCTCCAAAACACTTTTTAAGAGAGAACCCCTCCTCTTGGATTGAATTCATACTTGTTTTCTAAATTCACGTTATCCTTTTTCTCCGCATTAAGCTTACGATTACTTTCTGAACGAATACCACAATCATTTTCAAAATCTTCACTTTTGCGATTCTTCACAAATCGATCCACCTAAATTGCTTACTTCTGTTTAAATACTCACAGTACATGGAACGATTTTCAAGTTGTTTTAGTTCCGGCATGAACATTCTCCGAAAAATGCTCTTTCTGAAAGGCTCTCCAGTCAAATACCTTCTCCCAGCGGCGATGGCGACCTCCACTTCCTCGGCATCAGGCTCTTTTTGTCGTTAAGTCTCACCACATTCCCGAGACAAAAAGAAGCTGCAGGGGATTGTCAAAGAGTCCCACGAGACGCAGGACTTCACAGCTGATTCCTGCAATAACTGGAATCAAAAGCAGCCGAGAAAGTACTTTCAACCAGACAGACTGTCGAATTGCAGGAACATAAAGAGAAAATGAAATCATCATGACATAGACGATGAAGCTCGTTCCGCAGCGCTTATGCTCATGGAGAAAGAAGAACATTTTCCACTAGTCAAATCCAGGCCGTGTCTCCACACAGTTTATACACTTGTGTCTCGCTCCGTGATACTCGAAGGTTCTTCGAATGTCCTTTGCACGAGAAATCAGCTTGATATACAGAAATCAAAAATCAGAATACGAAGAATGCCCTCTAAAAACGCAAGCATGGAAGGCGAAATGGATAATCTTGTTTTCATTCAGGAGAATGGTCAGCAAAGTGCAAAAATAAAAGAGGGCAGCAAAGAAAAGAGACCATAACGAGAGCCGATAAAACCTGCTCCACCTTATCCCGAAGAGGCTTTAGTTAAAAGCTTTCTCCAGTGCCCCTGCTTCAGACCCTTCATCGTCCTCATAAAAGCTTTCAGCACTGGCTAACTGCACTCACTACCGAGTGCCTGGAATCATGAAAAGGAAACAATTCCTCTTAAGAGGGAAACTTCAAAAAGGGATATTTGTCCGTCAAGGAAAGGTATTTGCTCTCCATGACATCGATTTCTCCGTTCGGCTTTCGTACCGCAAACGGAGTATTTCTCCCATTCTCTCATCATATGCCTTCGATGACGGTCTTGCCCGCCATACACGCTATATCTCTGCTTACTCAATCATCCTCTTTTCTTTACATTGAATCTATTTGTTTGTACTGTACCTGTAGCGACGAGCATGGATTACAGTGACAGGTTCTTATGCTCTTTCTTCTCATTGCTCTATCTGGTCATTATTTTAACTATACTTCTTCTTTCATACAATAGACTTAAACAATACTATATAACGTTAACTGTTTGATGTTAAACAATCTATATAACGTTAACTATTTGACGTTAAACAATACTATATGACGATTATGAAAAGTAGATGAACAGCAGAGCCAAAGCTCTGCTTCTCTCTTCATAGCTGAATTCCAAAACTGCTTATTGAACTTATCGAATTCTACCCTTAGCAGCTGCTGCCTTCTGGTTTCGGTGTAGAACGGATGCACTTGAACAAACTTTCCACGTGAGTTTCCGGCTTTCGTGGAACCTGTTACGAAGAAGTTTCCACAGTTGCAGGTTACGGTTGCCTGGTAGTAGCTTGATGAATATCTTCTCTCAGTTTTTCCTCTTTCTGCATGGTTTTCCAACCATGCATTCGTCTATCCGCAATCGGATTACGGTTTTCATAAGCAAAATCCGCTCTTGATGCAAGATATGATACCACAGAAAAGAGAAAGGCGCAAGTAGATCTGCTATTTTAGGCTATCTATGATAATCGATATCGCTAGGCGCTTAACTCTATTTTTCTTCTCCTGATAGTGAAAAGTTCTTCCTTATCCATTTTTGTGTCCAGCAAAAAGATGAGCTAAAAGACTTGCAAAAACAGAGCAAAGACCCACTTAACAGATATAATTAAACTATAAGTTGCCTTACAATACCAAGATGACTCGCAGAGAATAAATGTAATACAGTAAAAGACTGCAAAGCCTCGCGCAATCTTTTGCCTTACAGTTCCCCTTCCGGGCTGCATGAATAACATGCAGTATTGTCACACATAGCGCAATAGCAAAACAGAAGGTTTTGTGGGAGAAAATTCCTTTTAAATACTGATGTGGTACTAGAAGGTGATGGTTGAGCCCTCCTTTGATAAGCCAGCCTATTGACAAACACAGGCCGGCAAAGAAGAGACTTCCATAGACAGGAAATAGATTATTTTCTTAAGCATTGTTGTAGGGGTCTCACCTCTGTGATAGTGAGAGTTGAGATGCATTGATCCATCCATCTGAGTAGGGAAGCATTTTCAGAACTCATTACTCTAGCATCCCAGAGTACTTCTGCAGCACGCCATCCGCTACCGCACACATAAACGAAAGCATGCTTGGAAGTATCAGATACCATCTTCTTCCATAATTCCTGAATTTCCATTTTCATTTCTGCATCTTATCAATATTTCTAGCAGAAAGACTGGCTGGAGCTGATAATCACCGGCGTGTCCGAAAACAGAACGGAATGCGGCCTTTTTATTATGATAAGAATACCTGTACTCTCACCAATGTGCTCTTCCCAGGTACGGTTATCTACAAGAACGAAGTCTTTGAGTTTCTCCTCATCCTCCAGTGTATGCTTTACAGCTGCTAGCAGGAATCAATATAAGAGGATTCGCGGAACTTTAACACCAAAATCACTGATGGAACTTGCTTTACCTCGTCCTTCTCCAGTTCATAGCCCAGACTTTCCAAAGCACTAATCCACCGTTCATTACCCGCGCATCCTTAACACCCATGTATCTGCAAATAACGGCAAACGGCTGGCTGCCGCATAGGTTCCGGAATGCACAGATGACCGTAGTCCTCGGAGCTGATACCATTATCCAATACCACTCTTTAGAACATCCGCGTCTGCCAGCATCGGGACATATTACCCTCTGCGTCTTCTCCTGAGGTGCTCAGAGGTCGGTATTGATATGAGATTGCGCCTGAACATGGCTGCGTCTAAGTAGCCTGACTCTTTAGCGCATCTCCCAATTGATGTCGAAGATTTTTGATATTTTTGCCCTCTTCAAATGTTGGTGCCTCTTGCACCATCAACAATTTCTCATCAACTTTGGAGCAAGTAAACCTCATAATGAGGATAAGAAGAGGCTCCTTGCCTACTTTATCCAATCTGCAGCATCATAGGTTTGAATCTTGTGAAGCCCTTCTTCCGGAAGTAATCAGCCAACTTTTTACGCATCCTTTCCGTTGGTATCATAGAGGGATGAGATTCTTATCGGCAGTTATCCCTTTGTCTTTTATGGCAAGATCTGTGAACTCTTCTCTGCTTCTCTCTCCAAATTATTTTTATCATCATAATCACAATCCAACCAAACAGAGTGAAAAAGTCTATAGCATTCGGCAAATGTCCGCCCTTTTCTGCTCCGTCCACAGCCCATCCATTGTAAGCATCATTAACTCTTGCATCAATTACAAGGCTATTGGAATCATTCAACGCCTTCTCAACGTCCTCCGTTGTAGCAACAGTACTCCTCTTGGGTAGCAGTTTGAGTTTCAGACTGCGTGGAATCTTGCGCTGAAGCAGCGGTCGTCTCTCGTTTTTTGCGTTTTTGTACAGCTGATAAGCAAAGCGGCCGAAAACGATACTGCCGATTGCCAACGCTCTTTAATGTTTTTAAATGTCATACTACCTCCCTATTTCTTTATTGAACCTCACCAATTTACTGTGAAATTGCACAAAAACAAGCAAAAAGCTGAGAGTTTTTATTCTATTTTTAATTAACAACGCAAGATATAGAAATATTAAATAAATCTTTATCTTTATTTTAGTGTTAAGCTCTACTGAATCCGAAGAATAATCCCGGCGCCTCTTTCGTAATATGAATATCGTGCGGGTGAGATTCCTTTAAGGATGCGGAAGAAAGTCTTTACAAACTCGAAGTTTCGTAGGTCGGAATATCCTTGCTCGCAGTAGCCCATTCCGCACGTAATCCTCCGATATACTGGATAAATAGTATCTTCTACCTTGCCCTGAGTAGGTAAACTCTTCCTTCCACGCCTTCCGGAACCAACTTCTTCGCTCTGGCCTGGAAAATAACGATCGAAGAGCAGTTCTTCTGCTTCATGGCACCAATAGATCCTATTCCCGCGATCAAACCCTATATTTTCTACCTGATGAAAGCTCAAACTCTCCTGGTGCTTCATCACAGCCGGCAAAACAGAGCCCATCATCAACCGTGGAGCCTCCGGCAAAGAGCCTTTCGTCCATCTCCGGAATACTGGATTCCAAAGCTGCGCAATAATGGGGATTCCGTATTCTTTGGCTGGAATAGCATCCATTACTGCGAAATCTGTGGAACTCCGATGCCGGCAACCACTCAGGTTGTACAGATAGAGCCCGGTCCGATACCGATTTTTACACAATCCGCACCGGCTTCAATCAATGCCTTGGTTGCCTCTTTTTGGTTGCCACATTTTCCGGCAATTACCGGAAGATCCGGAATTTTTCCTTCAAACTGCGAACGCAGGTAATTACATTTTGGAATGGCCATGCGCTGAATCCAGTACAATAACATCCACATGCGCATTAATCAGCTCTTGTGCTCTGTCCAAGACGTCCATGGTAATCCCTGATGGCTACGCACCGCAAAGAGTCTGCCCTGCTTATCCCTTTCGCGCGCATTGGATATTTCATCTGCTTCTCAATATCTTTGATGGTGATTAAACCCTTACGATTTCCATCCTCATCCACAATGGGAAGCTTTTCCACCTTGGCACGAGCCAGTATGGACTTTGCCTCCTCCAGGTTGTGCCTTTCCCTTTGCGGTAACCAGGTTTTCTGAGGTCATACGTCGGAAATGGACGATTAAAGTCTTCTTCAAAGACAAGATCACGGTTGGTAATGATACCGATAGCTTCTTTCCTTCCGTAACTGGCACACCGGAAAATCTGTAAACTTCGCCATTAGATCATTGGCATCCTTCAGGCTGCGATCCTTCGTGAGGAAAAACGGATCGGTAATGACACCATTCTCCGAACGTTTCACCATATCTACCTCTTCCGCCTGTTCGGAAATAGACATATTTTTATGGATAATGCCGATTCCTCCGCATCTGGCCATCGCAATCCGCCATATGATGCTCTGTTACGGTATCCATTCCGCTGGAGATAAAAGGAATATTCAATCGGATATTCTTGGTCAAATTGTACTCAAGTCCACTTCATTCGGGAACAATATCGGAATAATGCGGAACCAGAAGTACACTCATCAAATGTAATGCCTCTCCAATGATTTTTGCCATATTTCGCCTCTTTTCTTTTAGCCAAATGAACCCACAGAAAAATATTTTTCAGTACTATAACATAGGCGATTTTGAAAAACAACATTCTGCATCTATTCCACGAATGCGACCTCAACAGAAAAAACGCTTTTTATTGGAGAAAGTGAAAAACTATTAACTAGCAATTCTGACTCAAGAGAAAATCTGCCATGTGAACCAGCTTTATCCCATTCACATTTCTCCTGCCAGTCATCCAGTGTCACCACGTACTTCGGGTAATGATCCTAAGCTCCAACAGATTAGTCATTCCCCTATCCGAATCTCCGGCAGATTACGGCAGATCTGTACTGATTCGATTCAGTCCCGACGAACCGCCAAAGTCAATCTCTTCGTCTCGTTTTTCCCGATATATCCTCATAGCCCTCTTCTTTTCTAGCTCAGTACAGCAGATTTTCCAGCATGGAAGCAATGGACTTCAGGTTGAGCCCATCATACAATACTTTAAGGATGAGTCCGCCAGATAAAATTTCTCCTAAGTTTTCAGACAGATTTCCCCTGTAAATCATATCGGCGACAACGATAAATCACGAAGGCTTTTTCCAGATAGCTGAGTAGTTGTATATGGATTCAATGAAAGGGAACGTCCTTTCGCTTTTCAGAAACTTGCTAATGGCATTTGCGGAAAAGGTTTTTCCTACATTTTCCACCACAAATTTAACGACACGTTGAAATAAATCAAGGTTCACAATCTTGTATCGCCTGGTAATGTCGCTATTCATGACGGAGTTATAAATTCTTCCACAATCTGATAGGCGAGTTGTCTTCAAATCACAAATGCGAGCCACGATGAAATCTATGCGAATATAGTCCCGGTTCTTTAGGACGGAAACCTCCTTCCTAAAACGTGATACTGAAAAGGACAGGTATCAAAACCGAATTAAAATATATCTCCCGTATAGCTGAAATTTCTGGACAGCAATCTCAATTGGTTTCTGTCACATATACTGTCGGTGTTATCATCCTCCAAAAGACTGTTTATCGCTCTTTTCCCCAGTCCTCGTCACTTCCTGCACCTCATCCAGCAGAAGATATAGCGGTTTTTTATCCTGTATTTCTCTTATCCCCTGATACATTTCCTTACTGCTCATGCCCTCTTCCAGCTCTTCCGCAGTATACGCAGGCTATCGATATATCTCCGAAATCCCACTGGAGTAGCTCTTCTCGACCATTTCCAAATGGTGATTTTCCTGCATCGCTGAATTCCTGCCAGATTTTACCAAAGGCATGTCCTATACTGTTTTAGTGCTGCAGAAATATTGAGGACGTCTCACCTATTCCGCCTCTTCCATACTGATTCAGCCTCTATGACTTTCTCTTGACTGGTATTATACCACAACAACATGGAAAAACTCCTTATTTTCGATGTTTTTACTTTCTAGAAGATAGACTGCAAGAACGAAATAATAAAAGCATTTTCTAATATATAATAGCCCAGCCTTTTTGGACACTCAACACTAACCAGTAGCGGTGTCGTATCTCTACATCATTACTGATGTTTTTCTTTACCCTGTTCCGGAGCGCTTTATAAACGCTCATGATCTCTGCGTAAGAGCGATCACTTTTATAACAGCTTCCACTGCGTTTCTTCCTTCCGGATCCCATTGCAGAGTTTTGATCAACCTGCCAGCGTTTCTTTCTCTGCTTCGTATTTCACTTTGCTTTTCTCCAGAGCAGCCTCTGCCGTTCGGATCTTTGCATCCAGTGTGTTCTGAAGGACCTTACGTCTACCGCGTGCCATCTTGCTTTCCTCCAGGTCCTGGGCCTTCAGCACCTTCGTGTTCAGCTGGTCGCCGATCCCTGGGTTTTCTTTTCACATAGTTCGTGTCGATCTGCAAACGCTTTCAGTATCGTTTTCGCTGCCGTGACTGCAGTGATCGCTCGGTACACACCGTCTGCCTGGCGGATCATCTTCATCTTTTCAAGCTCCCCGTATGGATGCCGGCACGTTCATATGTTCAGTTTTTCCAGGTTCTTCTTCCCCTACTTTTCAGCTTTCCGTGCACATACGGTTCTGGATAATCAGCAGGACAAAACGCGATCAGCATCTTTCCAGAGATTCACCCGTATATACCCCTCAGACCTGTTGCCTCAGGAAGCTCTATACGCTTTTGAACAGCTTTTTCTGAGACGTCCCTCATTTTATAGAGATCAAGGGCTTCTTTTGCAGACATTTCAGTCTGAAGTAATGATATGAAGTATCCGTACATCTTCAGTTCTTCTTCTATGACAGAGTTTTTCTATCCTGCAGACAAAACACTGGTCATCTTTTTCCTTCGTGATAATACTCATAGGCTGAAGTACTCAACTCTTATCATCGATGACCGGCTGTCCTCTCCTGTTTTTCTGTATGCTGTGATCCGGTCGATCTTTGATCCCAGGTCTTCACGCTCGAAGCAGCTTTTACTGTAGCTGTAATAAAATGTGCAGATACCGGATCCTTTTCTCATCCGAATAGAAGACCTTTGTCTCTGGTCGTACACATCACCTGGTACCGACGGATCGTATACCGCCGTTTCTCCTGAAAGCTTCCTGGACTCCCGGATTTTATCGTTCAGACAAGATCTACCTCGACGCGATCACGAAATCATAGCCAAGATGATCCATGTACCGAATGTTCTCTGGAAAATACCCTCTGTCCAGGATAAAACCGGCATTCCTATACCCATACGATACGGCCTTGTTCAGCATCAGCTGAAGCTGAGAGATATCGACGATACTGCCTGATAGGTCTCAGAACAGCGGCCCGGCTGTTGCAATCGTACGCTATGGAATAGTTGAAGATCGGGAGCCCCAGGGTCTTCCTTGGCATGTCCGAATTCAACGATCTCGATATCACCGGCCTGGCAGTTCTTGGTTGGTAGAATCATAGGAAATATAGATCTGTCTCCAGTTTTTCTTGACCGCGTTCCATTCGTTCTGGAAAGCGCGTCCTCCACTGAGATCCGCTGATGAAGGTCGATACGGTGGAGTCGCTGTAGATCTTATATCCGAAGTGAAAAAGCGGATGGTTCAGGCATAATCCGATAGTACCGTCCGGCATTATTCTCTCGTAGTGAGATAAACGCTGCCAGATCAAGAAACAGGCCTGTGCCGCGGTCATTGCCATAAAGTCCGCTGACGATCTTGTCAAGAAGGCTTTCCACCATCAGCTGATCACGATCCATGTCCTGATGCGCAGGCAGCTGCTCCTGGCATCTCGCCCCTCGATCCTCCGGGCAGTTCTGGCGTCCGGAAAGTAAGTCAGAAAGTTTGATTCGATACATCATCGGATCGCCCTCACATTTCTTACCGATCGCAGTGCGTTTGGGATGCTGTACTTCGTCCGGCTTATAAATCCGGTCATATCTAGACTGATGTAGACGACCCTTTGATCGTCCGTTCATAAATCTCATCCTTGACCTTGGGTACTTGGACCTGAAATCGTAGCATTTAGATTGTTTAACCCCTCAAAAATAAAGTGCATGTATACTCTACTCATTAATTATATTTGAAGATAGCCTCGAAAATCAATAGAAACGTTGATTTTCCAAGCTTTTCAAAGTCTTTATTCGATTGAGTACAACCCTCATCGGAAGTTAAGAATATAGGTCTGAATGGGGGAGTCTCACCCAATACTCACTGAAAGCTAAGTGAAACGAAGGTTTGAACTAGTATTGCATAGGGTGTACTTTTTCGAGTGCACTCTGTATGTAGACCAACTTTTAGGTTGCTTGTAAGAGAGTGAGCAGTGGTTAACAAAAACCACTGCTCAGTCAAGGCGAAGCTAGTGAGAGCGTGCCCTCTAATTCAGACCCCATATTGCTTTAGAAAAATTATTTTCGATTCTTCTTCCACTGTCTCTCACTGTCGCAACAAGCTTCCAGCGTCCTTCTTCTTTTTCCAGCCTTTTGTAAAGAGGAGGAACTCGGGCAAAAGGAGATACAGTACTGCAAAGAGGATATCTATTCCTCAAGAAGATCTTATCCATATTGCTCATCCCTACCGGTGGGGGTCACCGTTGTTACAGATACCGCTGTTGGCTCACCGTATAAAAGAATGTCTCTTACATGCCTTTCATGGCAGCAGCACAGTGGTCGCACTCTTGTCCTGTAAACTTGTTGGAGTCCGCCAGCAAAGCCCCAGCATCAGATCATTTGCTCTGCAGCAGACTTATCCGAAATCATAGCAGCTGTAGGGAGCTCAGTCATAGTCGGTAATGACCATACCTTGGAAGCCCCACTCCGCACTGAAGGACATCATTTAAAAGATTGGGGCTTGCACTGGCACAACAGTTCCGATGAAGATAGGAGGACATCATAGCTCGAATATTCCCTCTTTCATACTTCTTTAGTCCGATTTCAGCCCTTCAGATAATCCTCACGAATCGTCTGCTCCGCAGTCAAAGGTTAAAAGAAAGGCACAACGGTTGGTTCTGATCGTTTGATGCAAAATGCTTTAAATACGGATATACCTGTGCTGAATCGCCCCATCTTATTTCCCGCCGCCGCAAGATTTCCGGACAGAACAGCACTCTTCAGAGTAATACTCGAAATTTCTTCCGGCATAGGCATCTCTATGGGTATCGCTGCATAGCAGTACCAGCCGCAGTAGCTGCTGCCCTAAATCTGCCGCAATGGCTTTCCAACTCTTCCCAAAAGCTCCTGGATTGAAAACCTCCAAAGCATCAGATTTCTCCTGGAAGGAAGTACCGTAAACTGGGTACAGTTGCTCGATCCTGCAGGCCGTCACACTCCACCGCTGCTGGCTTACTGATAGACTTAATCGCCGCAGTCTGCCAACCGCCCATTATTGATTGATGTAGCTATATCGTCAAAGCTCATCTGGTCTAAGAGCTTGTCCCACTTTTCATCATCGTAGAGGCGCCCATAAAGGTCATAGAGCTCAGACCGTTCTTTGCTCCATATTTGCATGGTGTCCGTTGCATTATCATACTTTCGTAGGGTCATAAGTAAAAGACTGTTTCTTCTACTACCTTTTGCGGTAGCATCGTCCATTACATAGGCATCCTCGGAAAGAGTACTCGCAGGCCTTCGCGTAATTGGCAAAATGATCCTTTTCGGAAAGAACGGTAAACTTTCCCTGGTAGTCGTCTTCAAATGGTTAACTGCAGAAACCTTTATCGCTTTCTCTATCTTTCGAGTAGTCGAAACTCCTCAGCCACCGTAAAACTTTCCTGATGCACTTCTGGGAATTTCTCCGAATAGAGAGTTTATATTCTCCTGCTTCCAGAACATATCCGCCACCTTTTACCCTTTGATGCCTCCGAATCAGAGGCAAGGTCTTCGTTAATGGTATGACACCTCCGACTCACCGGGCAGAAGCTTCGCTTTTTCCAAAATCACAAAATTGACTGGTGATTTCTTGATACCGCTGTTGTAGTAAGGAGGGGTAAATGAAAACCTGTACCCACTCTTTCCGGCTAGCTTACTCGTATTTTCACCTCACATCAAAGCTCAGCTGATTTCTGCTATCCTGAAAGTTCTCCATGGACTGGGCAAAGGAGGATAGGAAAGGCTGTGTCCAAAGGGATACTGTATGGTGTCCTCGCAATTTACAGAAGCCTTCTTCCGCTGCTGTCCATAGAACTTGTAGCCTGTGTAAATGCTCTTCCGCATAGTTTACGAAAGAAATGTTTCCTTCGTGGATCTGTCTGCCACGATTGCCTTCAACTCATCCATTGAACAGGGAATGATTTCCGATATTGTTAATGTAGGTGCTCCATGCAAACTCTTCACAAAGGTATCCACTGGTTCTTCCGGGAAGCGATTTTACATCCCCTTCAAAAATCTCTCCCCAGAGCGGAAAACCTGTTACACCTGCTCCTGGAGCCCAGATCATGGACTTAATTCGACTATAGAATCATCTGCAAAGCCAAGTTCCATGGGTTGTTGGCATTGACAATCGGAACTCACCTTTGATCGAAATTTTTACAAACCGTATCCAGTATGTCCTTTTTCCGGCTTGAAAGCTCAGATAAGACTGTCCTTCCTCAAAGTCCGGTGTAGAACCGTTGTTCTTATAGGAGGCACCGAGTAGCTGTATTTGTCCGGATTCACTGATACGTCCTTCGCGATATTGTAGGTTCCGTCAATAGCGCGCATATCCATGGGAAGGTCTGCAATCTCTCCGCCGGATCTGCCCAATACTACAACAGCCACATCGGAAAAAGCTCTTCTGCCTTGTTCATCAAATCATCCGATAGTAGTCCGCTGTAGGCTCTGGGAAGGCTCCAGTCCCGTGCTCTTTCATATTTAAGCCATTGGAAACTCTGCATCCTGATACTTCTTATACATTTCCGTAAGCTCTGGAATTTAATTCATAGCCGGCATTCGTAAGAGAATCCAAAATGCCCTCATTATTGGTGGTGTCGAAGATCCGGAACCTGTACCGCTGTAAATCGAGTGCGGTGGACGCCCAGCCGAAGACATTTAACTCTTTTCGTCTTGCAGGGAAGCAGGAGTCATCATTCTTCAGAAGCACAAACCTCTTCTCCTACCTTCTTTACTACCTCTTTACTGTAGGTTCTGGTATCTTCCGAATCGTCACCTTTGTTGCATTTAAAGAAAATCCGAGACATTGCTGGCACTCCAGTCATAGGCAATGAGATTCACTATAAACACCAGCACCAGGAAGAAGTTCTAGCACTGCCTGAGCTGCACAAAAACGCTGTATGCTGTTTTTGATGATGCTCACAAAATCAGGATAACGAAGCACAGAATGAGGGCAATCAAAACGGCTAAAAATATAGCCCTGCAAGGTGATAATGTAAGACTTTAAATCCGCCCTCACTTACCCCCAGACCGAAGAAAAACTACCCCATTGCTTTTTAAGAGAAATCAACCATTCCTACTCCTTTCTTACGCCTTTTGACTCTATGCAAAAACTTCTGCATAAGAGATACTATCTTCACTATCCGGTGCCTTTCTCCTCTCCATAAAAAGAGGCTGTACATAAGATAGCTTTCTTTTTATTCATCTGCCACACTTTTATTTTTCCTTTTGGCATAATCCAGAACTTCATCGTAGGTAGCTTAAAAGTATTTCTTGGACAAGGATATTTCACAATATTGCGCTAGAGCAGGAGCAGCCGAAATCCCCATCTTGATGAAAAGACTTTGGCTATAGCCCTGGTAGTGCCGCAGAAAGAAGCACCAAGAAAATAGCAAAAACAACATACTTCGAATTGCCTTTTCGAAGGCTGCATCGGACTTAAAACACCAGATTCTTTCTGCACAAAGAATTGACTGCCTGAGCCAATGCCGTTGCCAAAAGAAAGCTTAAAAGCCAGCAAAAGCATCAGGCTCGGAGCTGGTGTAATCGAAGACAAAAAGCGAAAGGGCGTCGTCTTCCAGCTTGTAAAAAGTACTCCTGTGCATAGCTACATCACGATAAAATTCAGTTACGGTAGCGCAGTTTGGAAAGCAGGTTAAAAGGATAAATTCCCAAAGATCTCGGATGCGCGGCAATCCATTTTTATGGCATCCATTCTTTTTCCTCCTTCCAAAGCTTGTTCTATATCTCTATTCTTTCTGATTTCTAAACCATCCGCCAATCACTCCGCCGATACCTTTTTAAAGAAATGACCGTTGACTCGAAAGTATCTGCCTGGCCATCTCCATGCTGACATTTCCCCTCGCCTCATTTTTGGTAATGCTACCGAAAGGCATATTGTAAATAAAAAGAATATTCAAATCCGGCTTACCTTACGCTCCGCCTTTCTTCTTTCTCCGTCTAAAATTGAAAAAGAGCCTTGCCAATCCGCTTTTTGCATAATACATCTGGCAAATGGCGTCATTTTCATCCAGTTCTCCGCTCCACCTGCTGTCCGGAATCGGATGTCCCAGAAGCTTTTCGAAGCATGCATCGGAAATATCGGTGACTTTTTCCGCTAGAGTAAGGCTCCAAGCCTCCATCCTGATAGGGAAGCTGTCCGTACTGGCAGCTTTTTCTATGCTTCCTTCCAAACGGATATCCGTAAGAGAAGCTCCCACCATAATCCGGTATACTCTTCTACTTCAAAGCGGCTCTGTTACATTGTTCCAGTAGCGGAAGCTCTATCATCAAAGGAATTCCACCATTTTCGCTTCTCCGGCTTTCAGAAAGACCTTGTAAAGCCCTTTAACTCTTCTTTGCCCTGAAAATCTTAGAGTCCGGAAGGCCGATATAGTTGTGCGGATTTCCGCCCTGTCCTGCTCGCTTGGTCTCTAATCTGAAAACGAACCCCTCTTCCGTTACTTCCAGCTCGCTGTACTGAAATTCCGTATGGGAAAGCTCTGTAGCCAAGGAAATGCACCTTGGTATCCGTTGTATCTGTAGTAGCGATAGCCCACAAAGATGCTCTTCCTGATATTCGAAGCTTCTCCTTCGCCGGATAATAATGATATTCCTACCGTCTTCTCCAGTGAATCGGATAGGGTTTCAAGCTTTCCGCAGGGTTCTGCTCTTCCGATTAAAAGATGTCAAAAATAGCACCTGCCCTGCCTGTCCCCCTAAGTAACTGTGCAACAGTGCCTTAAATGAACAGTATGTCCCATGGTTACGGCGGCACCGGCACTTACAGATCCTCTACAACATTGGGATTCACGGTCTGCAAACGGGATAGAAGGCACCATCTGTTGATTTTATGTGCTCTCTATCCAGCCCTCCTGACTCGCTCATCCTCATCCAAGCCGAAGAAGAACAGCACAAGCTCGGCACTCTTCTGCAAGCTCCATAGCTTCTTTTTCCAGAGTCAAGATCCTCGCCCCCATGACGGAGGGAAGCCTAGCCATACCCAATACTCCATTTCAGTACTCTGCATGCAGTTCTGCAGCAATCTCCAGCTTTGTGGTATTCACCACGGAGGAACCTGCCTGATACCTGTAAAGTGCAAAGTCTCCGATAATGGCGACCTTTGCTCCTCAAGGAAGAAATTTTTCTTCATTCTTTAAAAGCACCGCAGTTTCCAAAGACGCTTTTCTGGCCAGGCTGTGATGTGCCTCGACATCAAATTCCGCCTTCTTATCCTTCTGCGCTCTCTTGCTCTCAAAAATTGCGGAGAGCAGCTCGTCCACTTTGGTCAACTCCCGCTTCCGTGATTTCTCCCTTCTTCACTGCACGAAAAGAATTCTTGCAGAATCCAGTCCGGATTCGGCATTTTCCAGATTGGATCCCGCCTTCACCCTCTTAGTGTGGTCGTTGGATCCGCCCCAGTCCGTACATAACAATGCCTCGAAATTCGCAGTCCCCCGCAAAATGTCCTTTAACAGATGCTCTGTTTTCATTGGCATAAATACCGTTCACCTGATTATAGCTGGTCATAATCGCCTTGGCTTTTTCCTCTTTACCGCAATCTCAAAGCCGGTGAGATAGATTTCCCTGAAGGTTCGCTCATCCAAAACGGCGCTCATGGCCATTCTTCTGGTCTCCTGACTGTTCACGGCAAAAGTGCTTCACGCAGGAATAGACTCCTCACTCTGGATTCTCTTGCATAGGAGGCCGCCATCTTTCCGGCAAGGTAGGGTCTTCCGAAAATACTCAAAATTTCTTCTGCAAAGCGGACTTCTCTGATATTTAAGCCGCTGAGGGCACATTTACCCCCTGTACCTTCAGCTTCTTTCTTCGAGCGCTTTTTCCAACTTCTTTCTCCTAAATTCACGTCCCAGCTGTTGGCAATGGATGCCGCTGTAGGGAAAGTAGTAGCTGGAAGAGAAGCATTAAGACCCAAATGATCTCCTGCTCCCTGCCTGTCTTTCGGATAACGTAAAGGTCCGAACAGCTCATGGACGGAATGTCGAGCTCTTTTACCTCTCTTGTGCTCCACTCATCCTTTCCGCTTAAATAGCGCACTTCTGCTGTCAAAGTCATCTGCTTAATTACTTCGTATATTTCATATCTTTTCCTCCAAAAGAAGAGACACCCTACTCTATAAGAGGCTAAATTTTAGCTTTAAATCTGCCTGTATTTTATCAAAAATATATATATACAAGATAAATCTGCGAAATGAGTTCCTGTCAAATACTCGTTGGCAACCTTTTATCATACAGGCTAATGAATGTCTTTGGTTAGGGTTTGCCCGCCTCAAAGACACACTGTGTCTTTCTACTCGCTGACTCGCTTTTTCACTCAGGGCTCCTGCGCAACCTCGCCCTTTGGGCTCAAACATGCGCCCGCCTTCGTTGCTAGGAGTGCAGCTCCTCCGGTTTCTTCTTCAAATACAGGTATGTGCAGTTTCTTCGTCACCATAAAGCTTTCCAGAACATTTCTTGGCAAGTGATTTTTGCCAAATGATTTCCTCCTCTCCGTTCACAGAATAGTACATATTTGCTATGATTGCGAAATACTTGAGACCATTTTCCATCAAATTTTGGAAATCATCCTCGATGTTCCCGGACATTCATGATAGTATATATTAAAATACTATTATTGTACTGAATCAAACAGGTCAGTGATTTTGACATCCAGTGCGATGGCTATTGTCCTAAGTTGAAACAATGTCGGTAAAACCTTTCCGTTTTCGATATTGTTGAGCGTACTCTTTCCGATTCCGGATTTTATCGCCAACTGTATCGATGTGAACCCTTTTGCGGGTTTGTGTTTCCATAATAGAATTTTTCGCCTTGCTCACCTCCTTTCATAAAGGAAATTTACAAGGTTGAATCAGATTATTAAGAACGGAGGTATGTTGTTATGAAATTCAGTCTCAGAACTCCAAGCATCAAAAGAGTGTAAAGCACATGAACAATTGGAAAAGTCAAAAAGGCAAGTGAAAAGGCTGTCAACCCTCTTCATGGCAAAAGGAATGGGTCTTGGTGAATGACCCGAGACAGTGCTTATAATGCAGTTTATAGTAGAACGACCGTCGGTGTGTCCAATGTTATCAAGCGTAACTGCTGTCATCCGGACAAGCATCTGTTCCCCGTCACCTGCTCCAGTCAAGATAGAGTATTCCGACCAGACATATAAAGTGTTTGGAATCGCCCTCATTGTCATCGGTGTTATTCTTGTCCTCTTGGGTCCCCTGCTACTGATAGCTTCTCCGATTTATGGAGCGATTGCTGTCTTAGGTGGTGCTTTTGCTTTCGTTATTGGTCTGCAAGTATCAGAAAGATTGTAAAAGAACCATCTGCAAAATAAGAATTGATCGCATAAAAAGACAGTCTCCGCTGCAACGGAAACCGCCTGGTGACACATTATCTCATACTTATGCGAAAAAGCGTTTTGATAGATGTGCAAACATATAGCTGCTTTTCTGGCGGGGATTAAGGAATCTTTGCGAGGCTTAGCCTGCACGAAAAAGACGGTCGCGAGGCTTCCATAGTGAGCTGCACTTCGGCAACAGGCGGGCGCATGTCTGAGCCCGAAGCAGTTTTACAGGAGCCTGAGTGAAAAATCGAGTGCAGCGAGTAGGAAACGCAGTGTGTCTTGAGGCAGAGCCTAAAACTAGCAAGACATCTATAAGTTCATGATGATGGAGTACCAACTACATTTTGACAGTACCCCCCTATCCCTATTTTACCGGAATCCCGATGTCCTTTCGATAACAGGCTCCCTCAAAATGGATTTCTCCGATATGAGCATAAATCTTTTCTCTACAAGCGGACAGGCTGTCTCCCATGGTCGTGACAGATAAACTCTTCCTCCGTCGGAATGTTTGCCACGCCTTCCAGGACAGTATTGTTATGGTAAACAAAGACTGTCGGATCACTAATTCTCCTGCAATCCGCTATGCTTCCTTAGGCATGGGGATAGCCCCTTCAAGTCATGACCACCGTCATACATCGTTTTCCTGACCACTGAAAGTCTTCCTCCCGAAGGCTATGGGAAATCGCCTTGTCCATAAGAAGCAGTAAATCGCTTTGAAGCCTTGGCAAAATTACTTCCGTCTCCGGATCTCCAAAGCGTACATTGAATTCCAGAATCTTCGGCTCTCCCCCCATAATCATAAATCCACATAAAAAGTACCTGCTATACTCCAGCCCTTCCTGCATGAGTCCATGGGAGATCTCCGAAGAACCTTTCCAACCTTTTTCCTTTAATGCAGTATCCAAAAAGCTCATTGGAGAATAAACAGCCTCACCCCTGCCGGTAGTATTGTCCCCTCAGGTCGCCGTCATAGATCTCGTTTTATAGTCTCTCGCCGATTCCAAAGGAAAAAGCTGATTTCCGGATACCACGCAGAGAAGGAAGCCTCTTTTCCATCCAGAAATTCCTCCATAACTGCTCTCTCTTCGCTCTCGTCTCCGAAAATTTTCTTCACAAAGAGATCTTCTAAACTACTGCTTTTGCCGAAGCTTCATCCTGCATCCGACTCTTCCGGCGCAGAGTCCGTCCGTCTAATCACAAGGGATAGGAAAAAGTCCTGTAGCTCCACTGCTTCTTCATAAGAAAAACACTGTTTTGTACCGGGCAGTGGTAGCTCATATTTTCCAAGAAGTGCTTTGTAAAATCCTTGCTTCCCTCTAACTCTGCAGCTTTCTTTTCGCCAAATGCTTTTACCCCGCCCCTTCCAGCGCATCCACAATGCCCTTCGCACAAGGGTTTTTCCATGACATAACCACAAAATCCACATTTTCCTCGCAAAGCTTTACGATCTCTTCGTTAGTCCTAAGGGAAAGATTCTCCGCATAGCGGGCTGTTCCTGCTTTCAGGACAGCAATACAGCTTTCATAGAGTCGGACTTTCCTGCAATTTACAAAAGCGCATCTTCCCTGACCGCCGTTTCCACAACCAATACACGCATAGTGCAGCCCCTTCCATTGACATGCTATGAAATTTTCGTTTCTTGAATCCCGGGTCCCATAGAACTTCATTTCTTTGAAATCCAGTCACATGGAACCCCTCATTTCAAACTCTTTATTTCTAATGTCTCAAAATGTCGAATATGGGTCATCACCAAGGCAATACCATACTGACTGCAGAGGGCACACTCCGGATCCTTCACGGAGCCCTCCCAGCTGATTGCCCGCACGAATCCTGTGTGTCTCTGCAAAAGCTCCACTCGTATCGGTAAAAGAAGAAAGCGTCGGAAGCAAGCACAGCCCCTGGAGTGTTGTACTTTTCCCTGTGGGAAAGAGTATCCTCCACTGCCCAGGTACGCTGCACCTGCCCCCTGTCCTATTCCAGGGTTGCCCTCGTCCTTTACCAGTACAGCCCCATTGAGGCCACCATTTTACCGCCTTAAAGCCAAAGAGCATATCCCATTTCTTCTTCTGTGGGCTTTCTTTTGCGACCACTTCCATTTTCTTCCTGTAAGATCCGTATTATCACAGTCCGTACGCAGTATGCCTCCTAGCACTTCTTCTCTCCGTCTTCTTCTGGAAGGAGAAGGTGGATAAGTTCTGGGCATCGCGATAACGCGAAGATTCTTTCTTTCTTCCAAAATCGGAAAGAGCCTCTTCCTCAAATGCCGGTGCTATCGCAATCTCCACAAAGAAGGAGTGTAGAACCTCACGATATGTTTCGTCACCGGTCGATTCAAGGCAAAATCCCTCCAAAAAGAGAAGTTTGCATCACATGGAACAGGCCTTATCAAAGCGCTCTCATCAATATTTTTCCCTGATGCCTATTCCGGCAGGATTATTATGCTTTGTACCCACCCACTCGCTGGCTCGGAAAAATTCTTTTACAAAAACGAACCGCATTATACATATCCGTAGCACTATTGTAGGACAGTTCCTTCCGTAAAGTCTGCTTCCACTCCACGGATTCTCCTCGTAAACCTTCTCGTAGAATGCGGCATTCTGGTGATTCTCCTAGCGTAAGGCTTGTCCCAAGACGATAGCTTGAGGTCAGGTACTCCGGACAGGATATGGAAAAAGTTCGACTATTAAAATACCGCAATCAACGCATCATAATAAGCGGTATAGCGGAAGGCCTTCGCCGCCACTTTCCTCGATAGGAAAAAGTCATTTCCTTCCTCCTGAAGACGAAGATAGCCTTCATAATCTCCGCATCCGTTACCACGAGAACGTCCTGAAAAATTCCTTGCCGCAGCGCGAATCATGGAAGGTCCGCTCGATATCGATATTTTCCACCTGCTCTTCCTCACTCTGCCTTCTTTTCGCAGTACTTTTCTCGAAGGATAGAGGTTATTTCAACAAGGTCAATAGAATCAATGCCCAGTTCTTCCACGGCTTTTTTGATGCAGTACTCTCTCTACGATACAGGATTCCGGCATGAATACGGGGATGCAGTGGTCTTCACCTCCCATCCAAAATTTCGAAAACTGGCTCGTTCGGAGACCTCCTTCACTTCCACTTCTTCTTTCAATAATTGGTAGGTTCCCTGTGAAATCAGCTGACAGCCCAAGTCCTTTAATCCCTCACAAAAGTCTACAATGCCATTCTTGCCAAACACACTGGATTAATGACAGTTTTCATACTCCTCCTGAATAAAAGACACGTTCCTCCTGCCAAAGCACCTGATCTTTCCAAACAGGCTTTCACTACAGAGGGTAGGAATCTGAGTGCTCACTTCAAAACCTTTCTCGCAATTTCTTCCGGCTCAGCTCTTCTAAAAATAGGAACGACATCCCGTAGAGGATCTGCCCTGCCGTCCACTACTTCACTGACGAAATGTACCGTCGCCCTGCTCCATTTCCTACCCGGCTCGATATACCGCCTCATGCACCTTCCTCCTGTAAAACTCAGCTCTGAGAAAGCCGGAATGGAGAGAAGGATGAATATTCAAAGTGCCTAGGAAAATGCCGGATAAACACCGGAGAGAGAATCTTTAAAAACCCAAAGCACAATCCACTCCACCTCTTCTCTTAAGCTCTTCCAAAACTATACTGTCGTAGTTTCCCTTGGAGGCACCATGGTCTCTATGCCCCGAGCCTTCGCTCTTTCCAGGGCCGTAGCATCCCCTGACTGGAAACCATGACACCAACCGCCAGCTTTTGGTCCATGCACCTGTCGATAAGGGACTGTAGATCCGTTCCTCTCCTGAAATAAACTCTGCTATTTTCTTCATTTTGCTCCCTTTAAAATGCATGCACCCGTTGTAAAACAGATTCTGGATTCGGAATTGACGATTCCGATACAGTCCTGACCATAGCGTTCACTATGTCCCATTTTCCCAAGAACTGCCATCCTCCGAAACCATTCCTCGATACCGCACGAGAACCGTTGAGGTTGAACTCTTCCATTCATGCTGCTTTTCCGTCCAAAATCCGCATACTGGAAGGCGCAAGATGCTTCCACTTCTCAATAGATTTTCCACCAGCTTCCTTCCCCATGGGAAAAGACCACTACCATGTATCTCCCCTATGCGAAAATGCAGCGTCCATGCACTGTCTCGTATGGCCACCCTAGTAAAGGCAGTGGGTGGATACATGGTATACAGTCATTGTGATATAGCATGAATCTTCCTCTGTTAAATCCTGAATCTTCCATGAGGCAGTAAGCCGGATTTTAAGAGAGCCTGGAAACCGTTGTATATCTCAAGGATTAGGCGCTTTTTCTTTAAATGCCCGTGGACTGCCTCTTTTTGACCCTCTCATTTCTAAGAAATTTACAATAAACTTGGCAGAGCTGTCCGAGTTCATCACCGCTGAAAAGCCCCCACAAACATCAGGGATATGGGCGCTATCCAGCTTCTCCACGAAACCTTCCACATGCTTTCCTGTAAATCACCCTCTCTTTTTATTCCGGATAATGACTGTTTCCACCTCTGCTCCCTCCTTTGGAAGGCACGGGCACTGTCATACTCACAGTTCGTCTCGGGAAGACAGGAATCAGGACTCACTTTCCACCTTCTCCGGAGAGAAAAACGCTCTTTCCTTCTCTTTAGATAAGTTCTCGCATTTCCCTTCCAAATTCACGTACTCGGGTAAAGCTTATCGAAGGTTCCGTATAGGCTTGTCGTAAAATCTCCTTATCCAGTTTTTCTCCATTGGCAGCGATCTCCTCTTCCACTGTTCCGATCTTACGGTGAAGGTCGGCATCCTCGCTTCCAATGACCATGGAGCCCGGCTGAAAGTCCATAAGTGTCTTCCATTGTGGCGTGAAAACCTAAGTCATTTCCCACTGCCATCTTGTACAGAGGCGGAAAATGCGGAGCTTCCTCCAAAACGTAGACGGAGCAAACCTCTTTTTCTGTAATATAACGGTGCAGGAGATCATACTTTGCTACCGTCTCTCCGATGTCTGGAAAGCCTCTCATCCCTAATAAACCGGAAGGAAGTAAAGGGTGTTTCCGTGCAGTTTTTCAACCTGGTGTAAGCACCTGATTCACCTTCACCGTACTACAGGCAAAAGGAAATCAGGTTTTCTACCACATGGAGATCATTAGGTGCTACCGGACATACTGTCCTTGCCCCCGATAGCAGAGAGATCTCCCAAGGCTCTCTCGGCATGCAGGGCACCCAGCAGGCTTCTGCTGCCATGCCCCATTTCTTTGCATCTTTTCCCAGCTTCTCGAAGTACTCCTGACAGAAAGATAAACTGTCTTTCTGTCTCCTCACTGTCTGATAGACCTTGCCACGAGAGAAGAACCGAATAAACTGCGTGGATAAAAAGGGCGAATAGTGGGAAATCTTAGGAATAAAGCCATAGTCAAAATAGTCGCCACATCACTATCAAAAGCCCAAGGTGGGAAGAGCCTGCACGGAAGCCCGCACCGGGCTTAATGCTTCTTTTCCCATAAAAGGGCATAAGCACCGTTGTTGCCCTGATACTGCTGTCAAAGTTCGTAGCCAGTCTTGAGAGCTGCCATATTTTTCTCTGAAAGCTCTTGTACCGCCCGGTCTTTATGAAAAACTCTGATGGAGAAAGGATTTTCCTGCTGATGATCCGTTAAACAGCCTCTCTATGCTGCCTGACCCCGGAAGTCTCCAGGAATGATACCTTAAGTCTCACCACCCTTTCTTTTCCCATATACATTTCCAGTCGATTTCGATCGGTCACAGTGGCTACATGGGCATATTCGATATTTTCTTCTTCGCAGGCTTTTATGAATGAGGCGTGGTCCTTTTCCGAAAGCACCACCGCCATTCTTTTCCTGAGATTCGCTGGATGGCGATTTCAGCATTTAAGCCCTGATACTTGAGAAGCACTTGTCCAGATGAATCTCCATTCCTGGGCTGATTTCTCCGATGGCAACGGCAACCCGCCAAGGCACTGGTCATTACATTTTTAATCAGGCGGGAACTTCCGGACCTGGCGGAAAAGTCTTGAATCTTCCGTTCTCCGGTGCGTTGCCTTCTGCACCTGGGACGCCATGGTGCGGAAAGAGCTACTGTATGTGCACACACTGGAACTGGAGGCTCTCTGATGCCATCTCGTCCGGTCTCGGCCACCAATCAGCACCACCAAGTCCCCTGGCTCAGCTCTTCGCACATTTTCTGCCGGACTTGCCCCTCACTCACTCGCACCTACTTCCATGTGTTTATCGCCATAGGAACCATCATACATCCGCACAAAGCTTGTTGTACAGACCAATTTGATTTCCATAAGAGGAATAGCCCTGCATGGCTTCTCTTTCGAAATCTCCGCCTGGGGAAGCTTTATTGGGAAGAGTATGCTCCCTGTCCTTCCAGTACATTTCCTGCCCGCTAATCTGCATTGCCTGATAAACGAAGCTTCGTCGGACAGGATCTCGATATGGCGCCGACACATGTACTGGCTCCCCAGCAGGCTCGATTTCCGTGGGATGATTGTGGGTTTCATTTAAACTGAATCAGCCACTCTCTTCCTTCCCACTCGCGTGACGGTCGTAAGAAGGAGCAGCATTGTTCTCTGGAACTGACTTCCACGGTCTGATCCTTTAGAAATGATCTGATGATATTTTCCCACAATGGTCGCCATATCCATATGGGTAACAGGCTCCGTCCCCAGTTCTTTTTCGAAGGCTGAGATATTCCTGCAGCGCCTCCATTTTCCCTTCTGAAATGCTGAGAGTCCACGGAAATCTTATCCGCCCGTTTCAAAAAGTCGTATGCCGACAATGATCACTCCAGTAAATAATCCAATACGAAGCTCCGTTTCGCTTGATCTCTTTCCTCTTCCTGTAAAACTCCTGAATAAAAAGGAGATCTTCCATCAAGAGGGAAAGGTTCATCTCCGTCTTTAAAGCAGCAAAGCTCTTCCTTGCTAAGCCTCCGGAAACCGCTCATATCCTGCATTTTTCTCTCCCATCCGATGAGAAAGAAAGGACAGTGTCCTTCTCTTGCGACTCAGTGATTCACCAGATACTCTTTCAAAATCTTTTCCAATTCTGAACCACTAAGCTCACGGTCAAAAACAGTAATCGTTCCGGAACGCACAAATGCCTTTACTTTCCGCATCCAAAAAGCCGAATACACTGCATCGCACTATCCTGCTCTTGGTCAAACTGTGCTGGCAAGGTTTCATAAGCAAAAATAAAAGCCTTCCCTGAAGAGGCAGCTCTTCGAAAACTTCTGTTTACCATCACCTCGGAAAAATACGGATCTGCTCAGCTCGCTTCAATACTTCTTCTTCAATAGAATACACATCATAGATTTGGTAATGCACACGTTTTCTCACTGGACAGAAAGGTGTGGAACAATTCCTCTACCAGTTTTTCCTTCCTGCCGGTACTGCTCTCTCTTTCGTACACACGTTTATCCATAGTCCACCTTTTTCCCATATGCAGAGTGCCTGGAAATCTCTGGCGTCTCATTCAATTGTCACTTCTCCATTCCTCGAACAACTTCTCCGATCTCGTCCTAAGGTCCGGAAGCACTAGATAAAACTTTTCTCTCATCCTCTTTCTTCACAAAGAGGGTAAACCCACCTCTACTATTGAAGGTGCTGAACATTTTCCTCCCGGCTCAATTCCTCCCCACCCTGTAATTTGCTAAAAAATAGGAAGATTGCGAAACGCCTTTCTTGATTACTGCAGAAAGTCCCTCAGGGTAAACCCGGGCAGATTCTCTGTGCGTCTCCTCCGGTAATGTGAGCCATAGCATGCACATCCACTGCATGGAGAACAAGGCATACTGCACGAACATAGATACGGAGTGGGCGAGGTAAAATATCGCTTAGCTCCGGAAATGCACCCTTTCCAAGTCCAGTGCTATCTTGTCAAAAATGATTTTTCGAACCAGAGAAAAACCGTTGCTGTGGATTCCCGAAGAGGGAAGCGCCAGATATCTATCTCCTTCCTTCACTTGCCACCTCAGTAAATCTCTCCCGGTCTACAATTCACAACACTGCGGAAGATCATAGTCCTCTTCTGATAGACTCCGGGCATCTCCGCCGTTTCTCCTCCGATTGATAGCGGCACCTGCCTTTTACAGCCCTTCCGCCACACCTTCCACAATCCTCGCCATTTTCTCCGCATCCAGTTTCTTGCAGGGTGTATATAATCTAAGAAAATAAGGCTTGCCCCTGACAAAGGATGTCATTCCACACATGGTATACACAGTCAATGGATGGCTTGTGTCTATTCAGCTTTTTGTGCCAGTACGACCTTTCTGTCCCCACACCGTCTGTTCCGGATACCAGAACAGGATGAGAAAGCTCCTGCTCTAGAGAAAAACAATCCTGAAAAACCGCCCAAAATCCGATAAGACACCGTATATAGGGTCTCTTTTATGAACTTTGATGAGTCCTACTCTTTTATAGCCCTGCTCCTTGTCTACTCCGCCTCCTTATATTATGCACATACCGCCTCCTTGGAAAAATGTCTACTCTGGTAAAATATTTTTCAGTAATAGCCCCTGACACACAGCAATCTTCCAGCCCTTCAAGGCTCAGATAATAGAGGCTGTCGCATCCGATATAGTCCTGAACTTCCTCTACCGTCTTGTTGCAGCCGATGAGTTGCTCCTCTTTGGAATATCAATGGCATAGATATCATTGGAAACAACCTGGGGCTGGCATATGCGTGATATAGGGTATCCTTCGCCCCTGCATCCTTTAAAATCTTAATGATTCTCTATCGTCGTTCCCGAACGATAGAATCATCCACCAGAATGACCCGTTTTATCCTGTAAGTCTCTCTTTGATCGCATTTAACTTGATATTGACACTGCTGACTCTTTTCTTCCTGGGTGGGTTTAATGAAGTTCTTTGAATGTAACGATTCTTCGACATTCTGTCCACAGAGGAATTCCCGATGCCTCTGCATAGCCTTTCGCGGCAATTAAGCCGGAATCCGGAGAGCTCGAGTAACGATATCCGCCTCTGTGGGACACTCCTCATAGAGCCGCTCTCCTGCCCTCTTATAGCGTGCCTCATGAAACGCTCACCCCATCAATCCCTAGAGTCATGACGGGCAATATAAATCATCTCAAAGAGGCAAAGAGATGGCGGGGCTTTTTAGAAAAATGATGGGCGAGAATAGTCCTCATTTTCTACAAGAATGATGGTTCCCGGCTTCACATCCTGCAAAAACTCAGCATTCATCGCATCCAAGGCACAACTCTCGGAAACGGCAATAAAAGTATCCTTCTCCTTCAGCTTTTCCGAAACACATCGGCTTTATGCCGTAAGGGTCTCGGCAGACCAGCATTTTCCCCTCATCCATGTAGATGAGTTATAGTCCCTTTAAGCTTTCCATATAGTCCTGAAAGCCTCCAGCACTGCATTAATTTTATTCACGAGTTCGCAGAAATTAAAATTCTGATTTAAAATTGTGCCGTCCAGGGCAATCATCAGTTTCATGATCTGTCTGATACATAAAAGGGCATCATCGGCTCATATTTTTGTATTGTGGGAAAAGAGATATTCCACAAAACCGATGCGGCTGACCCGCTGATATCCTCGATAATTCTGTTGATTCAGCTACTTCAGAAAGCATGCCCTTCCGCTTTAATTCCTAAACTCTTTGTCCCGCCATGAGTGGTGATACCGAATCCCTCCTGTCCTCTGTGCTGCAATGCATAAAGCCCCCACCTCCAGAAGGTCGGTAATATCGTTCTTTTTATCAAAAGATGCTGCATAATCCATCACTCCCATACCTCCCTAGAGAAACCGCTCATTCATCTCCTGAACGGATCAGCTTCATTTTTCCTTGTATTGTCTAAGCTTTCTCTTTTAAATCCGGATTGGACAGGTAAAGCATCTCTACAGCAGAATGGCCGCATTCTCCGCTACCGTTGATGGCAGCGGTGGCACCGGAACCCCCTTTTCGGCATCTGTACCCGTACTGAGGAGCATCCATACCGTCAGGCAGGAGGACTGCGCGGTACGCCCGATCACCGGTTTTATTGTTGACCAGCCAGCACACCGGCCAGATGGGCCGCCTTTCCTGCAAAAGGCAATAATCAAATCGATCTTGTTCTCTCATGCTCTCCACGTAATCACTACAAGCCCCAAAGGGCGATGAGCTGAAATCACACGGCATTCATATTCCACAGAAAAATCCTTCAAAACAGCGGCAGACTACACTTCTTCATCGGATACTACCCCATAATCAAAGCAACTTTTCATAGTTCTCCTTTCAATACTCTTTAGAAACAAGAAAGAACTGTAAAGAGAGCTCGGACGGTCCTTTGTACAGGGCTTCTCGGGAGATCCCGATATTGACCCTGTACAGAAGAAACCCTGTTCTTATTTCATCTCTTTATACAGTTCCTTTTCTAAAACTACTGAATATATATTTTAAGGGCTCTACCTAGCTGTCTCCCGGGTCAATCACGCATATTTCCGCCGGATAGTTCATCGATTAAATAACTTCCCATTACAGCGTCCAAATTCCAGCGCAGTAATCGTAGAAGGTCTAGTCCTTCTTCGCTAGATCCTCTTTTAATGATTCCGGCAATCTCTGGTCTTTTCTTTCAGCTCTTTGTACTCTTCCTTCGTAAGAATTCTGAGTAGTGCCAAAGCGTCGCTCGAAAATCGGCGGGTCATTTCTTTGATCATCCTCTTCAGGTAACTTCCCACGAGTCTCAGGCAGCGCCGTTTTGTCCTGAATATACGCCCCGTACCTGCGAATGAAAGACCCTGTTGCAATAAAGCGGGCAATGACCTCAACCCTTTCCCAAAAGACCTCCCAGGGCAGTACAGTCATGGTATTTTCCATACGTTTGCATCCACATAATGGGTCTCTACGCCGTTCTTTCTCAAGAGCTCAAAAGAAATACCTGCACTTCGTAAAATCCTCTTTCGACGCCCCTCAATGGTTAGCGCAACAGGCATTTTGCGGATCAAAAACGCCGTTTCTCCGGTGACATCGTCTTTTAAACTTTAAAACCAGATTGCCGTCTTCCAGTTTAAAAACATCCTTCGTTTTTCCGGTGTAAATCTTCTGCATAATTTCCTCCTTAAACTCGCGATGTTCTCCAGAAATGAGATATCGCGCTGCGCACGATCTCGTTATGAATAAATGAAGCCTCGGAAGTAGGCTTCAAGTGCTCTACCTCCGCTTTATCCCTGGGTGTCATACTGCCTGCAGGTGTGTATCGCTCGACCAGCTTACTCGGAACCTAGATACACTTTCTCCGTGATTTATTCTGTTGGGAATCTCCAGTCTCGAACTATCGTCATCATGCAACATCTCATCTTGACAGTTCTGTCACAAGAGGTTTTGAGAAAATTCTATATGCTAAGCGCCCTATGCGACTCTTCCGTAACTACATGAATCTTCTCCTCCATGCCCTCCGGAAGACTTCCGCTCTCCTCCTTCATAGCAGATGGGCCAGGTATTCAATATTTCCTCGGTCCTTTTGATGCGAGAAAAGCTAAGGCCTTCTACGAAAAATCCGATGCTTGCCGCAAACTCCAGTACCGTGCGGATAACCTCTTCGATGCACCTTTCGGATCCGCACCACACCTTTCTTCCGACCTGTTCTCTTCCGCTTGCAAACTGCGGTTTGATTAGGCAGACCACTTCTCCTGGGAGACTTGTGAGGCTTTTTCTACCAGGGAGCACGAGGCTTTAAACTGATAAAGGACACATCGATGGAAAAAGCTCGGTTTTTCTCCCAGATCCGTCTCTTCCACGAAAACGAATATTGCACTTTTCCATGCAGTGGCACGTCTCATCATTTTCTAAGCTTCAGTCCAACTGCCCGTGTCCCGACATCACAGCGCAGCTTCCTTAGCCCCATTTTTGGAGCATACAATCGGTGAAGCCCGCCTGTAGAAGCGCCGATATCGCATACAAATCCCGATCTTTTCAGCGCAATCGGGAAGCTCTTCAGTGCCTTTTTCCAGCTTTAGGCCTCCACGGGAAACATGAGGGAAGGATTTCCCTTAACTACGATTTCCGCAGTAAGGAAAGGTCGTTCCCTGCCTTATCTTCCTTCTCTCCATTTACAAAACAAGACCTGCCATAATGGCACGCTTCGCTTTTCTCCCTACTGTCAAAAATGTCCTTTCTCCACTAAAAGTACATCCAAAACGCCCCTTTCTTCTCGCCCATCGGGTGTCTCTCCTTCTCTCAATATAGTGGCATGATCCACATGATTTTTCTATTTTGTTTATCCCTTCTCCTCCAGCCCTTCTATAGTGCTGTCCGGGTCGATTCTCAACACCTTTTTCTTGAGTGGAAACATCGCCCGTGCTCACATAGGCGTCAGGGAAGGGTGATATTTTCCTACAACTACCTCCTTTTGTGATTCCGCTCCATGTAGGAGATACCGCCTCTCCGAAGCCTCCGGAGCGCACGCCCTCTTCAACGTGAGAATCTTTCCATAGCCTTTTTCGAAAAGTTTATCCAGCATTTCCAGTTCAATCGGCAGCAAAGCAGGCATTCACGAGCTTAATTTCACACCCTTTTTGCCATTTTCTCCAGCAATATGCTCTCCGGTTGAAACCATGGTAAGGCAGGGCGAGAGCGCTATTTTATCGTTCTGTTTCTCGTTCTGGCTCCGCTGTCTGTTCTGTCGTATCCATTCCGTTGTCCTCTACTGTCTGCTCCTCCGTCCTTTGATTCAGCTCTTCGATTAATATCTCCGCCTTCCCATACTCTATCGGCTCCTGTTTTTCGAGCCTTGATAGGCTGTCCTCCTCAGATAGTGAATCGCAATCGATCCTGAAACTGCAGGCAAAATGCAGCTTCTCGCAAGCTCCTTTCGCATTCTTTCAGTGCCATGACCGTCATATTCGGAATACTTCTCAGATAGGAAATGTCGAAAATCCCTGGTGCGTTTCTCCATCCGCCCCTACCAGGCCGGCTCTGTCAATCACAAAGACAACCGGAGCTTCTGAAGCAGACATCATGCACGATCTGGTCGTAGCTCTGCGGGAAAACTCGAGTAAACCGCAAAAACCGGCTTTTAAACCCGCACTGGCAAGCCTGCTGCAGAGAGGTTACCGCATGTTTCGGCGATTCCCACATCAAAAAGCGATTGGAAATGCCTTTTCAAACTTGTCGAGGCCTGTTCCGTCCGGCATGGCGGCCGTAATAAACGATTCTCGAATCTTTCCCCTCTTTAATCAGACTTTCCGCAAAAATATCCGTATAACTCTTCTCATGCCTTATCTGTTTGCTTTTTCCCTGTAGCAATGTCAAAGCCCACGCCATGGAAGACACTGGAGTTTTGCTCCGCCGGACATAGCCCTTTCCTTTTTCGTAACCATGCGTATCAAGGACTGCATGGTCTGATTCAGTACTTCATGGATGACCTGCTCCAAAAGCGTGGAGATTGTGCCCATCCACCGACTGAGATACGTTAGTCCCATATTTTCAAAAAGCATACGGGCACAAGCTGTTTAATGGAGTTCTTTGTATTTTTCAGACGCTCCACCAGTCAGATCTCCGACCACCGGAATTTTAGAAAGGCTACTCGCCCAGATTTTCCTTAAACCGTGTAGCCCTTTGCAGCGAGCGAATGCCGTTCAGATATGTGGACATTCCGCCCTACATTTTTCGCAATCGACATCTCGTTATCATTTAAAATGATAGTGAGTCTTCATCTTGGAGGCATTATTCAAAGCTTCATAGGCTATCCTCTGTAAGTCTCCCCATCTCGATTACGGCAAGAACGGTATAGTCCTCTCCCAAAAGATCTGCCCCTCCGCAGTCCCGGGTGCCGCGGAAATAGAAGTCGAGCTGTGTCCGGTGTTAAGCTGTCATACGGACCTCCCTCCCGCTTCGGAAAAGCCGCTTATTCCTTTGAATTTTCGAAGAAGTGCAAAAGTCCTCCCGTCTTCCGGAAAGAATTTTATGGGTGTAACACTGGTTATACATCCCAGACAATCTTGTCTTCGGGAGATTAAGCGCATGAAATAAGCAATGGTCAGCTCTACCACACCTGGAGTTCGAAGGCAAGATGACTCGCGATTGTCCGCCATCTATGATAAAGCGTCGAATTTCCTTCGCTAAGATTTTTGCTCTTTCAGGGACAGCCTTGTCATCCCTCCGCCCTCGCTGATATTCTCCCAGTAACATAAATAAAACCCTTTTTTGTCCCTCTATCCCGGTCTGTATAAGACAGCCCGCAAAAAGCTGGAAATCATTTCCATAATAAGAACTTTCGACTATAAGAGTATCGCTCGCGCGTGGAGCCGTTTTATTTCTTTCTACTCGCAAGGTAAACCGCCAGTTCCTTCGAAAATGTAAGCGTTGTCCGACTCTTTCCGCAGTGCTGCCCTGCTCGGTCTCTTTGCTTACAATCTGTCTCATCGCTCCGGCTGTATGTGCTTCTTCTAAAAGCTTCTCTCAGCTCTCCAGCAGAAATCGCCTTTTTCGTATCTCTTCTACCTTCTCTTCCTTTTCTCTCCCGTAGAGGATAATGCGTGTTTTTCCTTCCTCCTATCGGAAGATACCGGCCTCGAGTTCCTCCGTCGTAGAGATTTCATCAAAATATCATCCCGAATTTGAAGGCGAGACGAGGTTTTCCCCGTAAAGGGGCAATCTCCTCCTGCACTTTTTGCTCTGCACCTCCTCAAAGATGGCACTCTAAGAGGGAGAGAAGCCCTGAAGCAGTGCGCCGTCTTCTTCTCCATAATAAAGAGGCTCCTCTTGGAGAGAGGCTGTCCCTCTTTTTCGAGGTCTGACCTGATCCACCCACCATGCAGTCTATGCTCGCCTCTCTTGAGTAGTCACAAAGTGCCGAGACACTCTTCCTTCATAACGGGAAAAGCGGAATTTTTCCTCTTTCTTTCTGAAAAGTTTCGAAAACCACTGAAAGGCATGAGAGCGAGGGCGTCCCGCAAAAGATCTCCTGTGCCTCCGAAAATGTGCCCCAGGTGGGTCTGCCCTCTCCGCACGTGGTCATTGTCCTGTGCAGGCAGTCATCATGGCAAAGGAAAAGCTGTGAATCATTCTATGGCCGCCATGAAAGAATGCAGTACCGGAATGGAAAGACTTTCTTTCTCTTCCTCTTTGCAGCAGATAGCTTCCTCCACTAAGAATCCGACGATCACTCTTTCCCGGTGCCATAAGACTGTAGTTGATCGCCTCTCTGCCGATCCGGTCAAAGCCCTTTTTCTTCCGGTAAGAAACTCTGTAAAATGCCTTCCACCGCTTCTTTCTTTTTCCGAGTGCCTCTTTGATACTCATTATTTTTCCCTCTTCACCGTCTAAATACGGACTTGCTTTTCTGATTCGATCAATACAGAATTCGCTTCCTTTAAAAGTGCTACTGCTTTCATAGATGTGACTTTTTGAACTTTCCTCACCCTCCATCTTTTAAAAGGCTGTCCAAGTCTAAAAATCTCGCTTAAATCCTTTCTTTCTTCTCACCTTCAACCTGCCTTTTGCTTCGGAGTAATTTCATTTGTCCTGTCTCCCGTACAGTCATTTCCTGTCCATTTCCTCTATCTTACCTAAACGTCTCCTCTTGTTGTTTATTTTATCCGATAGTTATTCTTAGTTTTTGAGCTATTTTCTTATCTTCTACAAAAATCGAGCATTGTAAATCCATGCTGCCTTCATACTCTATCGGACTTTTTATTCGTAATCTCTTCCACCCTGGCTTTCGCGGAGCCGTCCGAGAAAATGCAGTCCCCAGTTCAACTCTCCCTTTTGAGCTTTCTCCGCTACTTACCCTGAGTCCTTCTTCGTCTGGAACATAGAGTAACCGTTTCGAAAGGAGACGAAGGAAAGCGCTAAACCGCTCTGAAAAGAAGCTGCTAAATTGATGCCATGCTCTGCAACTTTCTCATCCATAGTGAGGAAAGTCCTGATTAGCCTCTAAGACTGTGCCTTAGCCTTTAAAAGCTTTTCCTCCATAGGCTGTGGAAAACTCTGATGCCGACTGGCGTGCCCCATCTTTGCACTCGGTCTCCGCTCCATCATCTTCTTAAAATTACGTAATCTTGCAATTTTCCTTGGCACTCGTGAGAGCTTTCTCATCTGATTTTGCAAGCGATTTCTGTAAATCCAAGAGCCGATGCTGTTTTCCTGTAAATGACTTTGGGATGCAGAACAGAGAATTTCAGTCTCTTCCTTTCAATCTCTTTGCCTGGGAAAGAGTTTTCTTCTCGATTCGCTCATGTGAAAGCTATGCAGTAGTAGGAGCTAAATCATCTACAACTGCATATGGTCAAGACCATAGCTCTGCCGCGGGCGGACAGCGTCGATGCATCGTAAAGCGACAAAATCACAATGGTCATGTCTGTCTCATGTCCGACTGCGGAAATAATAGAGTCTCCGCATCAAAGATCGCCTTCTACTGCCTCTTCATTAAAGGCCCATAGGTCTTCATGAGACCTGCCTGTCCCTGATAAGGAACGTCCAGAGCCAAGTTTGTCCCAGTCTTTCGTGCCCACAATGGACGCGACCCACCTCCTGTAGCACAAGAGCGGGAAAGCGTGATTTCCGCAAGGGATTTTCCGTCTTGTAACTGCACTAATATCCTCACCGCCGCGCGCGGAACTTCGCCTGTAGCCACGCCGATACGCCTTGCGTACTTCTGAATGGAGACTGCTTATACGTGGGATCAAAGAGGTCCAGCTGCATAGCTCCTTCTTCTCAGTGCCTGCAAAGCGGTGAGGTCGCTCTGCCCTGCAAGCTGGAAGGAATCTGCAATCTGATAGCTCTCTGCTCATGAGTCCGATTCTTCCCATGCCCGAGCACCTTCAGCCATGTGCCAAAGTCAAGCTCCCGCCCTTTCACGGCAAAACATGATGCGCTGCGAAACTTGATCGCTTGATAAAATAAAGTATGTCCCGACAGGGTGCATTTTCAGGTTGAAATCTCTCGGAAACAGTAGGTGGGAGATCCTCCTGCATCATTCTCAGAGTGATTGACCTGCGAGACCGTATGTTCTTTCTTGAAGCTCTTTCCATAAATTAATCTTTCTTGTTCGAACTGATGTGGAAGAAGGTTCCTGCTCTTTCTTTCCCCTTCTTCTAGCTCTTTTTCCTTCATCTCTGCCCTTTCGGAAAGTTCGGGAGAAAGCTTCGGAAGAATCCGCGCAAGCACAGTTTGACAAAAAGACGGAATCTGCACGCCATGCTTCTTGCAATTCCACACGCCTCGTTGTAGGACTACCTTCTTTGATTTCCTCTTGGAATTTCAGCTCGCTAAAAGAAAAGACAAGCCACCGTGAGATCGCCCTGCCTCATTCTCTTTAGTAGTGGCTGCTTCCATATCCGCATTAATCGTCTGTCCAGTTCAGAAGCCGCTCCAAAATCTTCCAGCACCTCCGCCTCTAAATATCGTCCTCTTCAGTAGACTATCAAAAGGCAATGACGTCCTCATCCTCTTCCTCTTTCTCAAAGGAATAGTGGCTAATCTGCTCCTCCTTCTCTCTCACAGAAAAGAGGTGGAAAATAAAACTAAACTTATGACTTCTTTCTTCTGTCTCTTATTCGATTCTCTACCACTCGAAATCCCGGATATTGACCTCGAAACATTGAGTCCATCAATGTTGATACTTGGAACCTTATCCTGCACAGGTCAAAACCTTCGGGATAGCATATCGTATTCCATATTGAGGCTTAAGTCTACATGACCTCTCCTCTTCTACCTGCACCTTGACCTCCTCTTGGAGATCCTTGATCCCAAGCTTGAAATGAAACTCCCTGACCAGCCTGCCATCCATAGAATGCACGCCTTCACCTCAGTTTGGCTGCAATCCGGCAATAATGGCGAAGCACCTCATTGACAATCACTACATCCCCAAAACTTTTCTTCCTCTATCTGAATGTTCTTCTCGTCTTCATATAGCCCTCCTATCGTCTTTTTACAATACTAAAGCTTGCAAAATTCTATGATAAAAAGTAGGAAAAGATTTAGACAGCCAGACTTTTGTAAACGTAATGTGCTTTACCGTATTTTAACATCGGATACTGTTTGATTTCTTCCGGGAATATACAGGCTTCCGTCTTCTCCTTTGAGGACGATATTTTCTTTTCAAAGTGAGCACTTTTGCCGTCACGGTTCTCCGCATCGTACAATGTCTTTTCCATGGCTTTTTCGCTAAAGAGACAAGTTCCGTCTTTCCCAACTCCCGCGGATACATGCCATACCCCGTTTGATTCTTCCGGAAGCATTTTTCCAAAACGGAGACCATCTCCTCACAAAAACCGAATTCGTCTATTTCGGATGAACCTCCAGATCTGTTCCTCCTCCAGAATCTCTCTATAAAGTAAGTTCGTCCATCTTCCCTGAGGTAAATCTGATAACTATCTCTCTCAAAGGGCGGACAGACCAGAGTCCCAGCATATTCGAGATCTTCCACTGCCTCCCGGTCATCAGGATATTCAAAATGAGAGGTCGCAGCGCTGGGAATACCGCTAGATGCGCTTCAATCGCCGTATGCAAGATATGGGATCAGGCGATGGCGAGAGGCGTCATATTTTCTGCAACCTCAGACATTCTCGAAATATTCCAGGGCTCTCTGCCCGTCTTCCATGAGCTCTTACAGAGCGGCGAAACATACCCAGTGCACAAAGACGTAAATGCTGCTCCTCTGACGGAGGCATTCATTTCCATCCAATCCGGTAGAGCCGCCCGCGTCATATCCCCAGTAAGGTGTTCATGCAGAGGTCCCAAGCCTCCATGAATCGGTGCGAAAGACCTGCACTCTCGGAGAGTCTCGCCCAAACTGCCCGGAATGCGGTGTGCTCCAAGATACCGCTTCGACTCAGATGAGAGGATTTTCTCTGTACCCTTTAAAAGCTTCCCTTCATCGTATCATAGATTAGATTCGTATACAGGTATGGAATCTTGTTATGAGCCTCGCTGGCATACTACTGCGCAAATAGGATGACGTCTTCGGGAGCGCCCTCGGAGAAATCGTCTTAATAACATCTACCCGTCTCGTAGAATGGCGAAAGATACGTCACATGATACCAGAAACAAAAAGGCAGAGTTCGTAAAGTCATAACAAGCCACTTTTATTCTTTGAATCTGCAGTCGCATAGAAAAGTGCAGTCTCTCCCCGGGTATTCCGTACAAAAATCCCTGCTCTTCGAGTTTTGGAAATTTCCGGACAGTTATCATTCACATAAGGAAAGGTTCAGACACTGGGAAATGCATATGCTTCCTCATGCAGTGTATGAATCATTCCCGCAGAATTTCGGAAACGTGCCTTATGCACTTTGAAAGGTACCGGCATTGATTGCTCCTGCCAGTCATCGATATGGATAACATCATCAATGGGAAGATGCAGCTTTATCAGCCTGCTCAGCGATAGCCATCACTTCATCCTGTGTATGATAAGTACACTTCTGACTGCAAGTACCCCATGTGCCCACTTTAGATAAAGCGGCACTTCTCCCGTCAGTTCTTATATAATCCTCTATGATTTCTCGATATTTTTCCTTTCCTTCCAAAATCAGAACAGATCCAAGTCCCATCTTTTACTCCAATTTGAAGACTTAACATGGAGAAGCTGACATCAAAACATGCTCTCGAAAAACTGGTTACAAAAAGACCGTAGCCTTTACTCGAAAGATAAAACGGTTCTCGAGATAAGCCTTTTCCGAATCCGTACTGAGGCATCCACTCTAGCGAATATGATAAACATGCCCTCTTCGATTCATGGATGTATGCTTTCTGAGACCCCCAAATTGCCTCATCGCTTCCCTAGCGAAAGTTCTCCCGAACCGCTACGGCTTTCCGTCTTCAAGGTGAAAGCGCAGGCAGCATCTTCCATCGATTGTCCACATTCGCATCTGTGACCCCTTCTTCCAGAATCTTTATTTCTAACGAAAAGGCTCCCATCTTTCCAGTAGTCTTTTTCTGAAGCTGGGAGAACGTCCCTGTTTCCCGCAATCCACGTACATTGTCCTCATCCCGAAAATGTCATCGAGGAATATCTCCATTTTCGAAAAAGGGAAAACTTCTGTTTTGTGCTTCTAATCGGAAAGAGGCCTCCCTTCAATCGAAAAAGTGAGATGAAGTTCCACAATTTTTCGGACAGAAAACGAAGCTTCATACAGGCATTATTTCCATTTGCAGTCAAAAGAGGCTGATTTCCCTTTTTCTTTTTTGAGAATCATCCGCATGAATCGCTTTTAAAATATAATCCTCTGAGGCCGGATAAGCTTTCTTCTCTTTCCGGTCTGTTCATTGTAATCAACCTTTGGTGGCATGTTCAACATTCCTCCTAATCAGATTCTCCGAATCGGCTGTTCCATAATACTCATCCGTTCTCTTGTATCCAGTCGAGGAACTTCGAACTTCAAGATCCTAGAATGCCTATTCATGGCCGTATCCGAAGAAGATCTCCTGCTCGATTTTTCAGTTTTTCCGGAAAACTCATTTCTGCAACACCTCTGAAAAACCAGTCTTGCTTTTTCAGAAAATCTTCTGTCCCAGTAGCAGTAGTAAAGAGAAGAGGCGTCTTAATCTTCCTTGCTCTTTTGCAAAACGCCTTTTGATAAGCAGTTTCCGGTTCATAATTGTAGATTTTCAGGAACAATAGGATCTTTCTCATCTTCGCTAGAGTGCCTATGGTTGTGGTGGAGAAAAAGCACCGATTGCGTAGAAAAGCGTCTCAGGATTCAAGCCATTACACATCGGCTCATATCCTCATGGAAAGTCCGGCTAGGTAAGTATCCTTCTAGTTCTCGTGACCGGAAACATACTGGTCAAAAGTCAGAAGCTCCTCTAAAAGGAGCTTTTCTATAGATCGAGCAATAATCCACCCCTGACGTACTTCACAGCCCTGTGGAATTTTCCGACATTGACATGTGCTGTTTTCCGCGAGAGATCGTATGATGGCAATTCGAGGTTCTTCCGCATAGTCGTTCAATAGAGTGTAACGTTCAAATACTGTAGTCATTGCAGTAACCATGCAGTAGATAGAGCACAGGATATTTTGTATTTCATCCGGTGCGTGACATCGCTTGTCGGCTTCCTGTGGACGTAACACCGGGAATGATAACATCAATATTGAGTTGCCCCTATGAGAGTATACGATAGAAAATTACAGGTAAAGTATTTCTTGTCCTTTTCACAGCACCTGCCAGATACACCTTCAATGATGTACTTCTGGCAGGCAAAATAGAAAACAACAATGGGAATCAAGGCAATTACAATGACCGACTTAAGATGTCCATAGTCCACGAACCATATCCGCTCTTTTAAATATTGTATCGCAACCGAACGGTCTTGTACTTTGTCCCAATCACCAGATAGGAAGCAAAAAGTCATTCCAGATCCACATTGCGTTTAAGATAGCAACCGTAATTGTAATAGAGGCTTCATGACAGGTATACAATCTTAAAGAATGTCTGGAAAGGATTGCATCCGTCAATCAAAGAGGCTTCTCAAGCTCGATAGGGATACACTGATAAAACCGCATAAAACATGAATACCGCCATTCCGACTCCAAACCCCAAGTACAAAACACAAATTCCGACAAAAGTTATCAAGTGAGTGTGGTGCAACCTTCGTCATCGTATACATTACCATCTGAAACGGGATAACCATACTGATAATAAACAGATAATATAAGACGATGAAAGTTTACCTTTTACACGTGAAATCATCCAAGATGTCATCGAGCAGAACAGCACGATAAGTACAACGGAAACGACTGTAATAAAGACCGAGTAGCCTATGCTGGACAGAAAATGTATTTTCGTAAGGCCGTCACACATAATTTTAATATTGACGATAACTTTCCGCGTCCGGGAATGCGAACGGTGTGGTAGAGATATACAGCTTTGTTCTTGAAAGAATTCATCACAACAAGTGCAATCGGAAAGATGACCGCCAAAAGCGCATGATGCTGTAGAACAATACTGCTGTAATCTTTCTCATTTTCTTTCATGCCCTCCTTTTACCTCCCTCGATCTCGAAAACTCTCAGCTGAATGATAGATATGGCAAGCACGATGATTGTAAAGATTACCGCCTCAGCCTGCCCGATACCCGCAAACCCTTTTCGATTGTATACGTATTGACATATTCAATGCCAGCATAGTTGTCTGGTTAGCAGGTGCTCTCGGTTAACGCGAGGTTCTGGTCGTACATTTTGAAAGCAATCCGTCCAGGACAAAGAAACATACAATTGTGACGGATCCTAAAACCGGTGAGAACAATAATCCGTCGAAAGAATCTGTTTGGCATTTGCTAACATCGATTCTTGCCGCCTCAATAGGATCTCCGAGATCGCTTGGTTCCTGCAATATAAATAATCATCAAGTAGCCTATTTTCTGCCATTGTTGTACAAAATAATGATCAATAGCCATACTTTGCGTCAAATGTAATATCATTTCCCGTCAGTCTGATTAGAATCCCGTTCGGCAACAATTGCCAAATGTAACCGAGAATGATTCGCCGATGAGATTAGGCATAAAAATGATAGTGCGGTAAGTATTCGTTCCTCTTCGGTTCTTGGAAAGAATTAAAGCAAAGTGCGAATGCACAAGATTCGCACTAATAACAGCCAACTACAGCAAACTTTTACTGTAAACCACAGTGAAAGAAATCCCTTGCTATCCGTCAACGCATAGATGTGGTTGGTAAAGGCCGACAAATTTGGCATTCTTTAAAGTCTTGAATTTGCAAAAGGATAATCCACCCCAACAACAGACAGAACAGCAATACCGTACGCAACAAGAGCTGTACAAACCAAAATACTTCTTATATGTTTTCTCCATAATTTCGTAATCCTTTCTTCTATACGAATACACGTTCTTTTCTAGAGTAGGTAAATGTGCTTATCAGATTTCTATCGGCAAGGCACATCCATTTCAAGAAAGTGCCCTCCGTCAGGACATCACTGCACTTATTTGCTGCTTCGTTCGTAATTTTTCTTTCCGTCTCCCACTCGTCAACTGTGCATCGAAACGACTGCATCCCAGTCTTTTGTCCCTGCGCATACTGCAGAAGACTTGCACCGTAATCATTCTTCCACTGGTCATCCGGAATCAAATTTCTGCCAGCAATAGCTTTCTTCCTTTTTGACGTGATATCATTTTCACTTGTGAGCGAGGTTCGTATATTCCGCATCCGCCATTGTCGTGAAAGGTGTGACAAGCTGGAGCTTTTGCGCAACAAGCTGTTTACCGGTATCGGAACTGAAAAGCCACTCAAGAAATGCAAGCGCTGCATCCTGATCTTTCTGGTCCAGCTGGCTATTGATACACATATACTGAGATGCACCAACGTTCAGACCCACGCCTTCTCGCCCTTCCCACACCGCAGGTAATGGGATAGACAAACATCCTTGTCATTCACTTTCTCCGTCCGTTCCGGCAATTGTGCTCCATGCCCAGTCTCCATTCTGAATCATAGCGCACTTGCCCAGTGCAAACTCCGCCATGGAATCATCAACTGTCTTTGTACCTACCAGACTCTTGTCTATGACACTGTTATTCAGATACAGGTCCAGGATATCCTTGAAATTTTATTGATTCAAACTTAAGTTCGGGAATCTGTCCATTTAAATCAATCTTATCGTTTCCGCCCCTCCCCAATACAGAGGCTGGTTCATCAGATGTGTCTGATATCTCCAGTCATCTCCGGCCTTCAAAGACGTCGAGCCAAAAACCCCCTCAATGCAGGCTCATCCTTCATGGACTGCATATCCTCTACAACAGCCTTCAGTGCATCAAGGTGTAGAGATCATCGAGAGAGGTATATTCTGTCTTCTTGTTGGGAGAAGCAAAAGTAAGCATCCGTGATGGCTTTATTGACAATAATTCCCCATCCTTCCAGTGCATAAGAGATACCGTAAACTTTACCATCCTTCTTGAGTGTATAGTCTGATCAACAATAAAACTGTTCAATTTTGTATTCGTTAGATCCGCGCAGTAGTCCTGCTACACTCGTTTAACATCTTCATACTCGTGCAAACGAAAAATCGTCGGTGCGTCTGGGCCGTCCATTCTTGCTGTTAGTGTCTGCTCATAGGTGGATGCAGCTGTCTCAACTTGCACGTTAACGGTCTCGTCCGTATAGGGCCTTTGCAACCTCAACCAACTGATCCGGCAATCTCGGGCTTATAATTGAGCCAACAGATCGTTCTCAAAATCACTCGCATCTGCTTTAGGAGCATCCTATAGCGGCCCTCTCTGTTGTCAGAAGCGGTTGTTGAAGAAGAGCTGCCGCAACCCCTGCAAGCTTGCTGCTATCATGAACATACACAATGTTGCACCAATTAGTTTTTCTTCATCCTACCCTCCCCATTTTTGAACTTTCCTGAAAATGTCATCAGTCATTTTATTGTTTTTATGATGGATATATCTTCTAATTGCGCTTATTATTATATTATTTTTAATCGAAGCACAAGTATATTGTGTATTCTTTTTGTCAAATTAATTTGATATTGTTATTTTGTATATATATTGCCCAAGAATCCTTTTCAATCCAAAGATTGGCTTCCTTTCACTATTCCTTGAATTTCTTTACCATCCCTGAAGTCGTGATTGTACTCTGTCACTTAGGCTTTCACCTTTATCTCAGGTACGTCCACATTGGTTACCCCGCAGGCAATGGCATCCACCGGCAGGCATTCTTACATTTTTCCGCAGCGGATACATTCCAAATCATTGCGGTTTTGTACCGGATCGCAGTTCATTTACAAACCGCCGCATCTTCACAGTGAATGCATTTCTGATGATCAAAGTATAACGAGAGAGACACGGAATTAAAGAGAATAAACTCGCGCCCAAGGGACAGATATACTTTACACGAAAGGTCTGTAAAGGATTACAGAAAGGAGGATGGTCAAAAGATCAGTCCCTTCCATGCATAGAAAGCCTACGGCTCCTCGCATACTTGTGTTCATCCACACCAGAGAATTCTCCCTCCAGCATTCCCACGGACAAATCCAGTTTGCAAAAGTAAGGCGCTCCTGTCCTATAATATCCACCAAAAACAGAGGAGAAGAATGACGAAGACCAGTAAGATAAGATACTTCATTTTCGTAAAGGCTTATCCAACAAATGTCTCTATCTTCTTCACAAAGGAATTTTATGCAGTAAATCCTGTACCAGTCAAGGGACAGAATATCCGCAAACGCCTCTTCCAATCAGTGCCCCCACAAAAAGGAAGCCTACAACATAGTAGCTAAACTTAAATGTCGGGCTGCCAATCACCGCCTGTAAGCTCCGATTGGGCAGGAACCCATAGCTCCGGACAAGATAGCAATTCATCCCGGAACACAAAGCTGCTTTTAATTCTCCACTATAGATTTTTCCTGTTTTAAATCCTCAAAGAGAATTGGTCACTAAAAACCAAAAGTATGAAAGATGTCGTACATTGATCTCTGCTTTATATTTGTCTTTTTGATTTTTCCGTTGATGAATTCTTTTAACTTATCCAATGCCGATACACTCCATACAAACTCTGATTGCCTTATTCATTACCACCACTGCTTCTCCCCGATGGACGCCTACGTAAATCATGGCAATGCCCACACAAAGAAGAATCAGGGAACTCAGCCGAGACTTTAAAATGATCTGTTTCATATTCCCCCTTTACTGCTTTACTTTAGCCAGTTCTTTCTCAATGATTGCTGTCCAGTCCTTCTTATTGTGGGAACTCGGAATAGGTCTCACAATCTGTCCTTCTTATCCACAAAGAAGGTCTCCGAGAAGGCCTGAATCCCGCTGAGTCTGCTGTTAAAATTGCTCTTATCCGGCATCAGGAAGGGATATTCCGCCTTACTTCTTTTCCCGAATCAGCTTCGCCTTCTCCAAAGCCTCTTTATTTTCTCCGGTCTGATCCACTGTATCCGTCACTACCCCGACGATTGACCCCTGTCCTTCATTTCCTTCTGCATTTTCTCCGCAAGGTGGAATTTCCTGCACACAGGGACTGCACCAGGTGGCAAAACATTAACCATGAGTAAGCTCGTAATCGGAAAAATCCTTTCCGCTGAATTCCTTTCCGTCAATGTCCTTGGTCGAGATTGCTTAAGTCCGTAGCTGCATTTTGAGGAATCGGCGGAAAAGCCATGGTATTTTTCAAAGTCGGACTTTTCAGACAAAACGAAAAGCGTTTTCCGGACGTTCTCTACTCCGTAATCTCTACCGTCGTCTTTTAGTTCCTCTATCGTCTCTGCATCACTGCTGCGCTGTTTACACTAAGGTAATAGCTGTGTTCCCGTCTTTAGACTCCTCCGAGCTTCATATGACGCTGTCACATTTGTAATCTTCGAATTCTTCCTCGGAAAGGCTCTTTTCAAACATCCCGATAGGTGCCGATTCGATGAAGACTCTCCTGCATTTTTCAATGGCACAGTCTCCCCATCTTGCCCACTTCCCGCATTTTTCTGCTCTTCTGTGTATGTACTAAGCTCAACAGTCGCGTACTTTAAGTCCTGATCGATGGGGCTTTGATCGTCAACATTACGATGTCTTTTGCCTTCATCGCTTCTTTTATTTTCGGAAAGGCTGAATTGCAATCCCAAGTACTCATAAACATGCTCGTCTTTTGCGAAGAGTATAGTCTGCCGGCTTAAAGCTGTCTGCGGGTACTGTCCATATTGCAGAGACACCCGCGCTTCTTCCGGAGCTTGGCAGCCCTCCTACTGCTCCCCAGCGGTACCTTCCCACCTGCCAGGAGTCGTTTCCATCAGAAGTCTGCTCTGTAGATCCCTTATTTTGAAGCATGCATGTAGCTCAAGCTTACCACCTAAGCCAAGTAAAAGAAATGCTTCGCTAAAGTTGATTCTTAACCATGAATCTTCCTCCCTTGATCATTTTATCATTACACCCTAGTTCTTAAGCTATCTCTCTCGAGCAAAAGTAATTCCTTTTCCGACATAGCGTTTCTATAAAGCAGAGATACAAAGCATTGTAAATGAATATGAAATAGAGGAAAAATTCTTAAAAGGATTTCTCTACCTCTACAAACGTGTGTACACATGCTCACTTTGAGTCCTTGTTATTATAGAAAGAAAACCGCGAGCTTGCTGCCGTTTTCTTCAACTTCTTTCTTTGCTTTTATTTAGAAATGCACAAAGTGATTATATATTTAAATTTGGATGCTGCCTGTTGCAGCTCGGCGAACATCTCCGCAAGCATTGTCGTAGAGTTCGTAATTTCGCACTCATCGCCGCTGTCTGAGACTCGGAAGTTTGCTTAACACTCTCCCGATATTATTCATGCGTGTTGTCGGACTTCTCCACAATATCATTAAAAGCTAATCTGCAGAGTTTCAATCTTCGTAGATCTGTTCTACCATCTTGGTGATATCCGTGATCTGAGAAACCACAGCTCGCCTCCGTAGCTGAGTGCACCGAATGTTGCCTTGGATTCCTGTGGCAGTTACTCCTGTATCAATTTTCGTTATTTGCCATACTGGAGACCCACTACGCTTTGTCAATATATCCACTTGAATTTCTCGGTGTCGCAATGGAGTTCGTGAAGTCTTGGACTGGTCAGCCAACACTCACTTTCGCTTGCTACAACTGCGAGGCTCTTCCCGCCTCTCGCACGTGCAGCTTCTGTAGAAGCATTGAGTGCCAGAATGTTAGTTTCTTCCGCAATGCGGCGGATGAGTGTGAACAGTTCTTCAATCTTAACCGATCCGCATTTAGTTTCTCCAATTTTAACGTTATTATTCTCGGAGGTTTTCCTGCACGTCCGTCTACTCTCTTCAATTCTTGCAGAGACATCTGTTCCTTCATTTGTCGAAGTGATCACACTGTCGATGAGACTGATTAATCAACTCTACTTTCATTCAACGCATGAAATCCGATCCGCCATAAACTGTTGCATCGGCTTTGCACGCCTCCACAGAAACATGCTGCTCGGAAGCCAATGTGCTCGCATCCACCATTTTTGGAATACCTCGGTTGGAGGCGAGCTATTTTTGCTCTTTTGAGGAAAGAGATTCAAAATTAAATATAACAAGGACATGACATGAGAGGCATGCAATATGCCTCTTAACCATCTCACTCTATATGGTTTCACTACTGCAGTTTATTTCCAAGCTCTCAGCACTGTTAAAAGCACTTTATGAGACTGCTGCTTCTATTTTTGTTCCTTAATGCCATGTTTTTCTGCATAACCTGTCAACGCATGAGAGCCAACGCACCGTCTCCGGTTACGTACAAGCTGTTCGAAAGGAATCCTGAAAACAAAGATAGCCAGCATAAGAGCTGTTCCCGTCTCATCAAAGCCCAGAACACGAGTAATCAGTCCCAAGGAGCCACCAACCGTTCCGTCGAACACCAGATCACCAATTGCGAAAACACTTCTAAAAGCAGGCAGGCGAAAAGAATCATCTTCTGAACCGAGGGGAACTCTCCATAAAAGCATCTTGGAAACCGCCATTACGAAGAAAGTTTCCGTCATAACGGAGACCGCAAGAGTGAATAATGGCAAAGGAATGACCGAAATCTACCGTCTCGTTACGAATAGTCGGTACGGACTTCTTAGCACTGAGTTTAAAGCGGCGGACAGAGTTGCTGCGGAAGACATGGTTCCTACCGCTGTCATATAAGCCGGTGTAGTGCTTCAGGATATTCGTATCGGGTTTCTTCGGAATATGCTCCTGCAAGAGAGTAAAAGCAATGCAACCAAAGTATAATGTCCGATCATTACGATTACAATGATAATCAGGAAAATCAGAGCTGCTGTAATGGACTTTCCTCATAAGCCAAAGTGCTGCAGAAAGTGGTTCCGATCAGAATCAGAGAGAGCGGGACAACAGCGGTAACGATGGGCTCAATCTGCTGGAACTCCTCCAGAACACCGGTAACGGGCTTGTTCTGTTCCATGCTGCAGCACGTCCGATTAAAACCGAAGAAAGGGCGGACGCAACCGGCATGATCTGCGGAATAGTCAACTCAAACACCACCGTGAGAGTTCCTTTAAGCCGTCAGCTTTCGGATTGATATTCAAAGTGCGGTAAAATGCTGTCTCCTGCCGGTTGGCGACAAAAGGCTGCACCAATCGAAACATAGGCAATAATAAGGTGCCACAATCAGCTTATACGGGAAGCATTGTTCTGCAGGCGGGTAATAGAGCAATAAAAGCCGATTACGATAAGCGGTACACAGAAGCTGATAAACTGTCTACGATAAACTTCACCGTAACCACAATGTTCCAGAAGTGCCTGCCCTGTTGCCGGCCTGATCCGCAGAGTTAGCAATAGACCGAAGCAAATGCCAAGAGCAAGTGCAACAAGCAGTTTTAAAAGGCAAGCTGTGAATAAAACCTTTCTTTTCCATAAGATTCTCCTTCAAAAATATATGAAATACGGCCCGGCTCAGCCATTTAGTAACCCTAAGCAGTTCTATCAGGATAATACTTCCAGGGGTAGACTATAAACGAGGAATCTACATCTACTTGGTCTGTCATAACATTTAAAGATTTCTACTCTATCCATCGACAGCATACCGACCTTTCCGATATAGCCGATATTCTTAATGGTGTTCTCAATATCCTCTCCGACAATTCCTTCTCCGCCCTTAAAGCCTTGATCCTTCATGCTCATGGAATGCGCTAAAATTGCTGCATGAACAGAGGAAGCAATCTTTGCCGCACAGCTGGGCTTAGCTCCGTCGCATACGATACCGCCGACATTACCGAGAGTATTTCCGATGGTCTTTCCAATCTTATCGTAGCCTCCCCCGCACATATAGGTAATGCCCGCTCCGGCACCGCAGGAAGCACTAACCGCACCGCAGAGGCGGAAAGTGCACCGATATAGTGTAATATATGAGACCAGATTACTTGACGATGAGAGCACGATAGAGCTTTTCTTTGGAAACCTCAACGACTTTTGCATACTCCACCACCGGCATACTTACTGCATTCGATTACCGGAACCGGAATTGATGACAACAGGTAATGGGCAACCGCTCATTCTGGCATCCGATCCGGCAGCCGCTCTGCGCAGGCACAGGACTTCACATCATGTCCCCCAGGTCTCCCAAAATAGTCTTTCCCACGCGCTGTTTCTGAGCTTCAGTCGAGACCTTCCTGAAATCGCAAGGTTCATATCAATTTGTCTCTGTAAAAGAGGAGCAACCGTTTCCAAATCCACGGTATCCATATTCCAAAATACCTCTTAAGGACATCAGCATGGTCACCTCCAGTGAAAGGATATCCTGCTTATCCTCTTCCTTATATAAAAGCTCTCATCCTTTTCCATAAGGACAATGTTGGTGTGCTGGTTTGGCAATATCCAGGCGAACCTTGTGATGTTCTCCGCTTGCCTCGATACGAATGTAAAGCTTCGGAACATCTTCCTCAAAGCTAACCTTGCAAAATCCGGTATTTACTAGGGATCTGCATTTTTCCCTGTCTGCGTCCGTTACGGTACTTAAAACTTCCAGCTTTTTCTCCGGATCACCGCCGAGTGCTCTAAAATTGCGGCTACCATTCCCTTCTGGCCACCCGAGTTGGGTACAGTTTACCGCCTTCACATTTTTACGATATTTCCCGAGCAACATAAATCTATATGCTTTACATCTTCGGAAAGCAACTTGCGGGCAGAAGCCGCCGCATAAGCAATCGCAATCGGCTCCGTACAGCCCATTGCAGGAACCAGCTCATGCTCCAGGATTTCGGTATAATTCTTCATTAAGCTTGCTTCCATAGCATACCTCTCTTTCTTTTTACCTTTTACTAATCATATCAGTAATGCTATTAATAGTCACTATGCCAATATTTCGAAATCATATTTTATTTTTGTGCATTTTTATAAAAGCCCTGAGAATCTATTCCACCTATTTTCCAATGCCTCCTAAAGCTTCTTTGTCCCTCTGCTTCACTCCTTATTCTAGCCGGAAAAATGCAACTATGTGCGATAGGCACTGTATTCTCCGAAGGTCCTGCAGATCCTCCCGCTAAAAACTCCACCGCCTTTTCCAGCTCTCCGCTTCTGGCGGAAACGATGTCCACATGATGCTTTCGTGTCCATGGAAAAAGCATTTCCTTCTCTTTTTCCAATAGTATTGAGAATAGGCTCTCTAAGCCTGCTCCTCACAGTTTTCCAGCTGTTCCACAACATAGCCGTTATGACAAAACCGAAATCAAACGAAGATGGAACTCGGTATTGTGCTTCAGTGCGTCATGGCATCCGTTTCATTTTCATTGCGAGCATTGTTAACTCCTCCAACTCCAAAAAGTCACGCTCCATTATCTCCTTCCGCATTCCAGGAGTACTCCGCGCTCTAAGATAAAGCGAAGGCAAGCATGTCATAAATATCATCCTTACTGTATTGCACCACCTCATCCATAGCGGGAATGTTATTTAGCACTCCGTCAGCACAAAGCGCCATCAGTGCTTCCTTACCGGAGACTTACTGCACTGATATTTTTCCACAATTTTCATTGAGAATCTCTCCTGAGCCGATATTTCCTGAAAACACAAATCCTCCAAGATGGATTGATATACTTGTTCTTTTGTAAGCTCTTTTCTCATACTACTCCTTAAATCCACTTTGCTTTCTGCCAAGAGAAGCAAAGCATTTTGTTTGCTCAGCAATTGTCTTTTATAAAAATACCATATCGACATTTTGTTTTGTATACAGTTTGATGGAGTTCTTCAAAGATTTCTAAAGAGATATTCTTTTTGATGTTCTTTCTTGCAAAAACCGAGTTAGTACAGCTCCGGTTTTACCGGAAGAATGAGCCTTTTCTGATCAATGGAAAGCCCTTCCATGCGCTATCGATACTGCTGAGGGGTTAAAGTTGCGAGATTCACTGGTGCTCCGTGGCCACTGTAGCTTTCCATCTGTAAACGTCGTTTATAGCAAAAAGCCAACCGTCTCCCTCATAGAGGAGAGCTTTTTATGCGATCGCATCTGCGGCCGCAAAACAAAAAGATGGAGCCTGATTCCCTGGGATCAAGTTTAAAACCGGCATTAACTACTGCAATCAGACCATCAATACCTCGTCTAAAGGCCTGTATATCCGGTACAGAGATAAATGTTTTTGAATCCAGAAGCATCGTTAAGCATTTTTCAAGACCTTTTATAACATTTGTCAGTAAATCCATCAGCGTGTTTCGTCAATCCCCTAGGACGATTTCATTTACGGACGCTGTTGACTTTGGAGATGGATAGCAGGAGGAAACTCCACTTGTTGCCGTACTTTCACAAATCCACTCTGCGTAAGGGCAGCTTTCTTTACCTTTTCGAAGCCGGTAGAAGTAGGCATTTCTGGATGAGGCCATGCTGTGCACAGTATCACTGTGACCACTCTTTCAATAATGTCAGCCCATTGTCCTGTTCGCATCCTGCTTGTAGCAGTTTTGTGTTCATCTTGAATTCCTTCCTGAGATAGTGTTGCAAAGTGGGAAAAAGTTTGTAGAAGTGGAAAAAGTGCATTAACTTTTGCACACTTTTCACGATTATCTCAATTTTATGGAGAGAAAAAGATGACGGGTTATTGACCACTTTACCATGATTCTCTCTACAGCATTAATAATCCAAGAATCTACTGCGGGAACACAATCGAAATAAAGAAAACTCTCTCGAAAAATGGGAGCTTTTTCGGGGAGGATTTTGAATCTCAATTTTAGCAAAGCTAATCTATTTTATAATCTCTTTCTCTATTGACATCTAAAACAGTACCATCTCTATATTCAACAATGCACACATTCATCCTTTTCTTGAATTGGTTCAGGTGTACCCGTTAAAGCTTTCAGCTTTCAGCTGTAATTCTTCAATCGAAATCAACGAAGGCCTGTGGATTCTAAATCCTCCTTTAATTCATGATAGTGCCTATGTTTAGGGTTTTATCGGAAATGCCCTAGTTCAGTAACAACCGCCAGTAATGTCTCTCGGGTTCACATGTGGTTTGAACCCTCTTTACTATTAGTGAGAATTCTTCCGCGTATAATTGGTACTGTAACAATGGAGTTGCAGTGAGAAGCTGCAACATCCAATCATCTCCGTCCTAATCCCCCATCATATTTCCGGTAATACCGGTTAGAATATTCACATTAAATTTCCGTATCTGTTCCAATGCTCCAAGTATGCTAAAATCCTCTTTTATTAAGAAATCCTCCTTAGTAAGCATTGGAATAGTCTGCATTATCAATCTCAACAACTCCCAGGCAGTAGAAATAGCTTTGATGCATTTCATCAAAAGACTGACTGCTAACAGACCGAACCAACCCTTTATCATACATATCTATAATTACCGAAGGAATTCCGCCAAGTCGCAAAACTTGCTTTTTATCCCCCTCTCTTCCATCTTGAAGCCGAGATAGTTTGTTGTTGCAATAGATATCGCACCGGCTCCTGTTTGAAAAGAGAATCCGTTCTGAAATCGACGACTCTGACGCTATTAAAGTCCGCGCATCGCTTGGCAATAACCAAATCTCTGGGTCTCTTCTGACGCGTTGCTCCCGAACTAATTTTTCAGAATCACCTATCGAATCCACTTTTACAACATAATCCACATACTGTTGCGATATACTTGTTGGAATGCAGGATACTCAACAAGATTATCTGTCACAACCACAACACATGAGCATTCATAGCATCCGTAAAGGAGTAACCCAATGCTACACATTCTCCCCTATTTTGTCCGGTGCAATTCTCAAAAATCATCCGATCGGAGGCTCCGATAAAGCTACATCTAGCTTAAGTTCTCCTTTCATCAGACCCTCGGTCTGGAGCCGTGAGGACGTAAAAATTTTCAACTCTTTCCAGCGCTCCTTGCAAAATCGCATCCTAATTCCTCTGATTCCGCTTTGCCCTCAATTCTTGTAATTGTTCCATCCTTAATGAAATCAACTATGGATGATTCATCTAAGTTCACAACAGCACTGAGCTGCTAAAGAGAGATTTTTATTCCCAACTCTTTTATGACCGTTAATACTTGAGAGATAATTTTATCCTTCCCGAAAAGCAATGATGAAACGATATCGTCATTCCATCCTTCAGTCCTGATGCATCTATTGCTGTTCGTAAGCTTGGTAAGCTTCTTCTCTCCGGGCTGTAATCTTCTCCACAACTCTTTGGCTGACAACCGGATATGGAGAAGGAGGTAGAAATAAGCATCTATATAAGGCTTCACGATATAATTGCTAATTTTATCCGGAAGCTCGACCAATTCCATTAATCATGTCAAAAGTTCCTCCTCACTTAACAGTCTCTAACTTCCCGCCTTTTTGCAATGTACGTTTCTTGTTTTTCCATAGCTTTATCTATCATCACCCTTCTAATAATCCAACTCCTTTATTCTCATTTTTCAATTGAGTAAGAGTTTCAAAGGATTTTTATCGCTTTAGTAATTTCATCTTGTGTAGGCGCTTTAGTTTTGATTGACGATCTCTACCTGAAGGGATGTATACACGTCTTACCGTCAAATCCTAAGTTTTTGTCATAGGTAAATCTTTTCTTAGTCCTTCTACATCACTGATATCCGCTAAAAACGCTATCAATCGCTAAAATTTCCGCCTCTCGGCATGCGACAAGCGTTCATTCCTTGCGCTAGAAATATTTCCAACCATCTTTTTGTTCTTGAAGCACCTATACCTTGTATATCTTCCGCTCGAGTGCCATTGCTTCTACTCTTGAACTGGCGTGCAATCTCTGGCGAAGTATCCCTAAATAGGATTCAATATTGCACCAAATTTTGATTTCTCCTGCTGAGGGAGACCCGCTGCCTTCTCGATTGCCGTAATCTATCAACCGCTGATCTCTTCTGCTCTGTTCAACTTTTTGGAATTCAGATCGCATCCGGCCTGGTCTCTACAATAGCTTCCCAAGTCTTCCTCTATTTCCTCAGAATATATTCCGTTAACTTCCACAATAACATATTTATTTTCCGGTCTTTACGCACTTTCAACAAACAAAAATCATTTGTCTTGCATCCTTTTTCTACCTTGGATACCGAATCCTCCTAAATCATACAATACAATCCTCATCATAAAACGTAGCTAGAACCATTCTTGAGGGCTGTTCCATAAACATATAAAGAACTTCTAAACAATCTTGGAGCTTGGCTATTCACTATTTTATTTACCAGTTCTTTTTGAATGTCTCTTTTCCAGTCAAAATGTATTTCCATGGCACGACAAATAGCTATGAGACATCTTGTCAACAACGAAATCAAGAGCGCCTTGATCCACCTGTATATTTAAAATAGCCTGCTCGATTCATCTCTTTTAAAGTTATAAATTCTATCTTCAATCGCTTTTCCAAACACTTTCTTTGTGGACTATGCCAAATTAATTTCCGGCCTTCTTTTAGGATTATGAGATATTTTGTATTTGGATATCTCCTGGGTCATCGTCGCTAGCTTCTTTCTTCAATTCCAACATAATCACTCTCAACACGAGCTCATTTTCCTACATGGATTCATTAGAAACATACAGTTCACTTATCTTTTTACAAAAACCTGTCATTCATACAAAAGGGATATGAGGCATGATCCTTTTGTGTCTAAGCGTTATTTAACCTTTCAAACATATCCGTTATCTTTCTGCATAATCTTTATATCTATTCCTTTTGGTAAATTGCAGATATGTCCCGGAAGAAATCTTGTTTTTCAATCCAATGCCGGAATATGATGTGCTCCATATTTGCTTCAGGATTACCCCCAGCGAAACTCCAATGGTATCCGCATCAGCCACAAATAGTGCACGACTGATGCCCTTTCCGAAAAGTATCATTAACAGCTTTCAGGCAAACTGAATGAAGATGGCGGTCAGCCCTGCGTTGTCGCCCATGCAGATGTTCTTAATTCATCCATGCCTCATCGTCATCCAAAGAGACTTCATGATTTTCAAGAATACGATAGGGCTTCCGTTAAATTCTATACAGCCAGGACTCTTCCGGAATAACAGCCATTGCAGAGTCAAGGAAATATCCTCTATCGTAATCGTCAACCATTGCAATCGCAGCTACTGCTGCGCCTGCGCTCCCCAGACCCCATCTCTGGAAATGTCTTCTTTCCGACTCAATACGAGCATATTCACTCGCCTTTTAAGGTCTCCACTAAAAATGCCGATTAGCTGGAATTCTCATACACCATCACTTTGATGCAAATGTATTATACTTTCCCGAGGGAGACGAACTTTTCTAGGTTTTGAGGCAACTCCACTGTGATGCGCCCGCCTCTATTCATCTTGCTTAGCACCGCTTCCATCCAGGACCTAACACACACTCTTCCGTGGTGAGTTGCTCTGGCATCGAGATGATTGTTTTTGCCGTAAGGAGGGCGAATGACGGCATCATCCGTGCCAAGGAAGAACCTTTATTGAGAATCTGTAACCCTGGTGATTCCGCTCTATTGTCTGCCAGCCTGGCGGCGCGTCGCCAAATGGGTACGCCTGCTAACGATCTCGCATCAGAGCGCCACTGAGACTTTCTATCAAACACACGCCTCTGTCAGAGATGAATTCAGTTCTGCTTAACATATTCCCCTCCTTAATCTTTTCACCACTACCCAAATATATTTTATTCCCTATTTGAATTTCTCCAAGCTAAAATAGACTCAACATGCATCACCACCGGCTTTTATCCCATTCCGTAGCAAATTTATCAAAACTCATCAATAGGGACGTTCACCACGCACTATATCGGATGCGTATTCATTGTGGAAAGATTATTCATTGCATCCCACTGTGCCGCCATTTCTTCCCGGGAATCGACAACCATTGTGATCCAAAACCATGTGCTCTTTGACTTTATCCAGAGAATCTGCGCTGCAGCACTAAAGGTACCGGGTTCCACGCTGACAGGATTTTCAGCGTTAAAATGATTAGTAGTATCCCAGAGTCTTGCCCACGTCCGGCAAACGCGTCCTCGTAAAAACAATAGTATTATTTTCAATCGTATATTGTTTTCCTTCTACTCCAACCTTATCCAATATACGCCCTTCGGGACTCGCCATAAAATCAAGAAGCGCCGCAGCAGCCTCGCTTTATGTTCAGTCGTCCGAGTTCGCATTTAAAGCAAAACCTCTTCCTTCTTTCGTGACGTCAGCAGCCGATATAAGACTGAGATACCCCTTAGCCGGAGTGAAGAATCAAAAGTTCAGCCTCTTTACCACATTCGTTTGAACGCTCTTAGTGTTATACACTTGAACACCCGACTCGGCTGTCCCGCAAATAATCCGTTTTTCCGTCATAGAATTTCTTTGTTCCATAACGTCCTATGTCCGTCAAAAGATTCCGGGTCTAGCTAAACCATTCGCGCCACAGCTTCCTTGCAGTAAAATGCAGGTTTTCTTCTCCGCTTTATCTGCCTCGATCCACTTTCCATCTTCCTCTATGCAGGTCTGGGTTCACCCACAAATGCATGGTTGTTATGCCACTATTCAGCCGATCGAGAACCGTCCATATTCATAGCATACTTTACAAGGCGCCTTTTGAACCATTTCCTGGAACATAATAATTATCTACCGTCGAGTTACTGCCACAAGCGCATCCTTATATGTGACTTTAGCTGTGCCGCCATATCGAACGGAATCGCAGGTGTTGATACACGAGGAGGTGCCAGCCTGTAGTAGATATGGATAATTTTTCATCTTTTCAATGTTGGTCGTCCGCGTCAAAGACGAGTATCTTTGCTTCTCTTTAATATGCGTCCAATCCTCAATCAATCCTTGCGCAGAAACCGCCTGATCTCACTCCCCTGAAAATAAAATCAAACTGGGCATCGACTGTCTCCGTATCGCCTGTTTTCAACGTGGCATCAGCTGGCCTGTAACTATCTGCCGGCGGCTCTTCAAATCTTAAGCTTAATATACCGTCAGCATGTGCAGCCATCTTCTATGGCCTTGCTTAGAGAAACAACATCTTCTTCATCCGGAAGAGATCCTTTCATTACTACCTTTAGCTTCAACAGAAGCTCATCTTTCTTCCAATCGCCTTCCATCCTCCCGCATCGCCTAAAGCCACCGTGCTCTCCTCTGCTTTTGGTTCTGTTTCCGCCGGAGCTGTCGTCGATTTTCTGGAACTACTTGCGCATCCTTGCCAATGATACGTAGCAAATGACGGTTACATCATCATGGCAACATTTCTTTGTCATCGTCGTCCTCCCTTTAATATCTTATCCTTTCACCTCCTCGCACCAAGATGTCCTCGTTATAGAACCTCAGTACAACAGGACAAATTAGCAAATGGAAATGATTGCCACAACAATGGTTGAATATTGCAATGCCGTATAATCCAACTTTGCAAGCGCATTGTGACCAGTTCCGCCTAAGATTCTGCAGGTGCTAATCAATGTTGTAATATCTGCCAGGAAACAACAAACTTTCTAAGTATTACTTGTAAAGGTACTTTTAGAAATCGGAGGAAATATAAATACCCGAACGATTAATACTCATTCCACCTATACCGGGTACATAAAACATGGTAAGTGTTTACGATTCAGCCTCAGCAAGCGGAGAAATAATCTTCCACATAAGAATTACAAAATGTCCGGCATCCATCTCCGCTGCTTGTCAATTCTCCTGGGAACAGCTTCAAAGTATCTCATTAGGACAAGGTAGTATACATTTGCTGTGCCTGGGAAAGAATTACCGACCATTGGCTCCCCATAAGTCCAAGCTTCCCGAATAATAATGTACTCGGAACAATACCGGGATCGAAAAGCATCCACATAACGATAAAAGAAACTCATTAAAACTTCTTACCTACAAGTTTTAGGAGGGCGTGTCAAAACGTAGCAGCAGTTATTGTCAGCATCATATTAATGCAAGTTCCTATTAAGGTTATAAATATGAGTTAAATATTGGAAAGGAACAGATGTGCGTAAAAATGACCTGATAATTAATCAAGAGAAATCTGAATGATTTCCATGCCAAGGACATTTCTGTTGAACGCATGGGGTCAGACCGCGATCTTGCCAGAATATGCGGTAACGGAATAAGCATTGTAAAAAGTAAACAAAATGAAAACTGCCGCAGAAGTAGCTGTCCAATTCCATAATGTCATTTTACCACACTTTACCGGTCATTTTTGGATATGAGGTAGGAGTTATGTGACAAACAAGAATCACTCCCTACTGTTCCTTTTTAATAAGGAAATAGCGGTTCCAATGAGAGTACTGAGCATTTTCAATACCAATTCTATTGTCATATGGGTTCCAGAATGTCACTGGACTGTTTACTGCCGCATTTGAAAAATTGCAACTCGACTGAACCACTGCGGACATACCCAAATTCAGAATAAGCATTGTCGTCATCGGCACAAGTAATTCAGAACCATAGAGGATAATGTCTTTTGCCGATCTGCGCTACCCATTCGGTGGTCGTTGTTGCTGTACCATCCATTGATGGTTGTGGCAATACAGAATCCCATCTGAGACCTCCACCCTCAAATCATCAAACCATCGAATGGCCTTTCTTACTGTCACTGGTCAAATCTACAGGTTCTAAACCAAAAAATCCTGAATTCATTTAACCTCCTGCTTGACGTGAGCCAAAAAGGAGAGCCAGATTCCCGCAATTACGACCCAGGAAAGAAAATGTAAGATACGAAACAACCTGGAATATACTTCCTAAACGAATTTAAGAGCGTGAAGCCTGCTGCAGCAGCCAAAGCACAAAAAATGAAACAAAAGAACATATTCATAAACTGATAATCAGTGTATTCTGAGAATATCAGCAACGGGTGTGAAAAATAATCTTAAATACTTCATCTGCAAAAGTCCAAGCACTCTCTTCGCTTTATAATTATAAATGCCAATCTCATGTTTAATATTGGCCATACTGAATATATTAAAATATAAAATCGTGAAGTAACATAAGGTAAAGAATCCATTTTCTTTATTTGTTTCCCAACGTTGTACTCGGAACCTGCATTATCTCTTGATTGCATTTTTCACCTCTAAACCCGTTTCTTCAGTTGACTCCTTTTTATGCAAAATAAATGTTTTTTAGTAATCATCCAGACTTCAAGTTTTGTTTTCTCAAATAGGAATCCGTTTTTGTTTTATACTATAGTGCAAAACCGAGTATCATGTCAATACGCACAATATTTATGTCGCGAAAAATATGGCTATTTTCTTTGTCTTTGTGGTTTCACGAATCACCAATTGAGGGTTCCACAACAGTATGTGCCAGTGTCACTTACTGCTCCTCGAATCGCATGAATCAGCTGTTCCGAAAAGATGATAAGCCATATCATAATGAGGCTTGGGAAATGGTTTGTAAGCAGGTGGATGCTAAAATGTCGCGGAAAGATCAATATTATCAGCCATGACTTCTTTATCTCTGGGACTCTAATCCCTCTTCCTCAGTCTTTGAAACAACGCCAATAGCCTATTAAATCGCTTCCTGTCATAATGGCGTCAAACCCTATCTGTTTATTTAATAACAGCTCCATAGCTTCTCTTCCAAATCTCGATGTGTATAATCCGCCACATTGCTGAAATCAGAGTCAAATTTCACCTCAGCTTCTTGAAAGTAGCTTTCTTGTTAGCCTCGTAGCCTCTGAATTGATCCTGAAATTTCTGCTCCCTTCCAAATATGCTACCTTTCTCACCTCCGGATAGCAGGTAGCTCTGCGGACATAAATCCTGCCAATTTCCTCATTATTACCCACGCTGTACTACGCTAAGGGAACCATCGAAACGATCTCCCCAAAAGCCCCAGCGGTACTTTTATATAAAATCTTCCAAAAACACACTATTATTTCCTCACACTCAGAGACAAAAGAATAATTCGTCCACTCTATTATCAATCATGACATGAGCTGTCTCCGCTTCTTTCTCTCGGATATAATCTGACTTCCTAAAACTAACTGGATATCCAACTGGATCCATATAATCTATAGTGCGCGTATAACAGCTTTGGGATAAAAAGAAATTAAAGAGAGACATCCGGCAAAGATGCCCTCACGGTTGAAAGATCCAGCAGCTGCTACCCTAGCCAGCCAATATATTCGGACGATAATTCAATTCTTCTATAACTTATGTACCACTTTTCCTGTGTCTTCTTCTGCCAGACACCTTTGTTTTATGATTTATAACTCGAGATACTGTTGCCTTTGAAACATTGGTCTGCTGCACTTGTCTTCTATGCTATATTTATTTATATCTCATGAATGTCGCCTTTTCTGTGCACTAATTTCACTTTGAAAATCGTTTTTCAAAGTCTATAATCCGAGTGACCGGTCACTCTAATTATAGATATTAAACCACAGTACAGCACAATCCTTGCTTTCCTGTATATATATCAACTTATCTGGAGAAATGATACATGAACGACATCTCCAAGGGAGGATGAGGATGGTCAATAATTATGCTGGTGAGGTACTATGCCGGTTTTGCATGGAATATCGGTATTCGTTTAGGAGCTCGTGGAACCAACACCCATTTGCATGTATAGTGGATCTCACTTATGGCGAAATCATTGACTACGGCGTCAAAAGGAATACAAAACTTCTGGTGGCAGATGACGACGTATATTATGGTGGTATCTCCGTGCCCTTTATTGACGATGCTGCAAAACAGAGACATGTCCATTTGATATTGCCAGCAGTGGTGCAAACAACAACTACACGAGAAGGAAAAGGAATGCTTCTGGTGGGAGGATGCAGTATAAGCACGAGAACATACCGCTTATTTAAATCTAAATCCGGAATTCGCTCCACAATCCGGGTTCCATAGCGCAAAACCGGCATTGTCCTGGCTAGCAGACAAAGTTGAGGACAAACTATCGATACATGGGTTGTCAATCCCGGACACCCTAGAAAAGCCGCCGATTACGGAGTGACTGCAGCCAGTGTCAGCCACGACGGCAAACGGTATCTATGGCGCCTCGATTTATGTGTGCCGCAATTTCACAAGCATTTATCTCTTCTGCATTCTTCGGAAATAATAGAAACCGAAGTTTAGTAGAAACTCAAAGCTGTGCATACTATGAAATCAAGTTGAACTGCGTCATGGCATTCCATAAAAGTCCCAAAGACTGGAAGATTGCCAGTATTTAGTCATGTTGAAATGGGTATGGACCGTTATCCGGAGTATGCCACATCATCCTAATGCAGGTGTATGCGTGGCTACTTGTTATACGGGTGAGCACTCGATGAAACGTGTATAGAAAATTGCATGCATGGCCGGTTGGGATACTGTGCAATGCAGGAGTGTCGCTCTCATCACCGGGTGTCGTTTGTGGTTTGTAACTCCGCAAAAGTACCGTTCACCCCATCAATGATGGAATTATGCTCGTCATCTCCGGCTGTTGAACAATCTCATTATTCTAATTAGCGTAAATGAGTTAGTCTAACTAGCCTGCTCGTCTTTGCTGTGAGAAGACTCTCTTCTGATAATAGAGCTTTATGATTATAATCCAAAAATCAATACTATTTGATTTTCGAACTTCCTCAAAGTACTCATACATCCGTATTTTCCGACCCCTATCTCATGTCGTATGCAGCGGAAACAGAAGATAAAGCATTTTCAGGAAAGGTTGCTTCATTTTAGTTGATCGATTTGGTGCGCGGTAATCAGTCGTCGCACCCGCATATAAGCCCTTCTATGAGTCGTGATGAATTTTCCGACGGGCGATGGCAGTCGGCCTTTTCACTCTGTTTATAGCGGTCAAATCCTTGTCCTTTCAAACTATCTCTTAGAGCAGCGGAGAAACGAGAAACTCCCGGGAAATTGTGCCATGCACTGAAACCGGTACGATGACTGAAATCCCCAATGGAGTGACATACACAAAAGCTCATTAATAGGGTCGGTGGGTGGGACTCGTTCACCATGCTGCTTGCATAGCGCGTTATAGATGAAGCGGGCTTATTCTCGAAGGTTCTCCGGCTTCCATGAAAACCTTAGGCTGTGATCTACTTGGACGGGTTTCTCTATCAAAGGCAGGCATGCTACTCCATTGACACACACTTTTGTCACAAAGAGTTTGCAACCATCTCCTTTACTACAGGCACCACGGCGCTTTGGGATCTGTATAATAACAAACTCCACTTAATGTGTAATGAACTTCCATAGCCTGTTGCGTAATTATTGCACGAAAATGACTACCGCATCTCAGCTGCTGTAACTCCGCCTTCTGGAGCCATTTGCTTTTCGTTAGCCCATGTGCTCAAAAGGTGTAAAGTTATATACCGTTTTAATGGAGAAGAGAAACTATAATAGGAGAAAAAGTGACTGGCTTTTCAACACTGTCAGAGATACATGGTTCTTGAATCATGAATACTATTTTCTATTGAGGTATGGACGATAAAATACAATTCTTATTGATGGAAACAGTACTTCAGGTTGAGGATAGCAGTTTTTATACGGAATGTTCGGATGTGGTTCCATTGGTAGTGAAGATCTGCATTTTAGTGAATTTCGATTTGAAAGAACTTTTGTAACGATTTTTCTTGAAAATGCATTCTTCTGGAAGAGTATTACTTTTAATTGATTTTTCCATAGATACTAAACTTTAAACCATTGAAAAATAACTTGACTTAAAGTTATTTCTTCTTTTTAAATGGAGTGTCACTAAACCTCATGACACTATCAAACTTTATATGACAGCTCATTTCACTATTATTACTAATTCTCTTTTGCTTTCTCTTTCTCACTTTCATCCAGTGCTACCGTCCTTGCTTCGATATTAGCCACTACCTTGTCTTCATATTCCGGCTTGGCCGGCCTCCGCAGATTTGTGGGCAATCGCACCTCTCAATGCTTTTACCGGAGCCATGGCGGTTTGCAGCCTCCAAAAGCTCCGGACGGTGGGATTAATGGCACGCCGCAGTCGGTGACAACCACATCCGGAGTTTCCCAGGAGTGGCGCACTGTGGTTACCTCATATTTCTGAATAGTAGGAATTCTTCCCTCGCACCAATTGCGGATGACACATGATGCATTGCGCCGGCAGTCGCGTGTCCGGATGTCCACCCTGATGCCTATCAATTCTCCTTCAGAGCTCACCACACCCATTGCGGTGCAAAATGGATATCTGCTTCAGCAAGTTTGCTAAATACACAAAGTCCACTGTGCTCTGCACCCAACTGCACTTTGATAGGATCACGCATATTCCCTTAGTGCATGATGGAAAATGCTTTTGGATGGGAAATGGAGTACTACTCGATAGAAGGCAAATCAAATCTTGGGTATCCCAAGGCAGGAAACCAATCCCTCATCCTAATCACGTCGCACATGGGCTTGGAGCATTCCTCCGGCTGCAAATCCCATATGACTGTTTTCTCCGCATTTTTCTCCGAAAGACCTTACAGTGCCGTGGCACTTTCGCTGCCCCGCCGATTCCGGTTTTCGAAAGGTAAAAGCCCTCCTTGAAATAGGGGCTAGCAGCTTGTACTGCATTTCGCACAGCTCTCGCACATCATCAGCTCTTCTTTTCATTGTGTTACCGGACGAGCGTGCCCGGTAGCTGATTTTTCAGTGGTCTCCACCAGCATCTACCTAGTTATTGCATAGTCCACGCGTCAGTCATCTGATGCCTGCCGGAAAGATCTCGAAAGGCTACAAGACAATCTGTTAGTACCACCATACTCGGCACGCCTCGCATCAATGGCGAGTCAGGACAGCTTACCGCGGTTGCTGCGCCCGCCTGTCTGGCACTTCCGTATTCATCACGCTCGGGGGCTCCGATAAAAGCAATGTCGACTTTTGGTTTCTCTCCTGTTTCGATAGCCCAGCGAACTCTCTTCCGCCGTGGGAGCGAGAATAGCGTCCTTGCAGCTTTCGCTTCACTGATGAAGCTGTCCGATCCCCCGAACAGAGCTTTCAATCCGGGTTACGGTACCTGCATCTTCTATCATGTTCAAGTGCATCCTGGGCTTTGTAGAGTTGGCTAGCAGATGGTAATGTTCTTGAAAGCTCATCTCATGAACAGCCTGCATCACCTGCATAACGACCCAAGTCTCCTTCCCGAAAATGATGGGTAAGCTGAGTGGTCGTATGCGTCGCGTACGCGTTGCATTTCTGCAAAACATCCTGCAAATTATCCACTCATCTCATTGCCTTCACCGCCAGTCCGTGCTCTCGTGCTCTACTGTCTGTTCTTCATAAAGTGGCAGGTCAAAATGTCTACTTCCCTGAAATACTGTTTTCCCCGGTTTCCGCTAAAACCGCATCCGGAATATCTTTCGCTGCATTAATCACTTTTGCACCTCCTCTCAAAACGCCGGCAGCTTTGGCGAGAGCAATGGTCTCTTTAACCCCCGTAATAAAAAGCGAGTGTCTCATCATTTTCCCATCACGGTAAATACACCAATGCCCTGACTTCCGTGTCTCATCAATTTCGTTTCTCACTTTTTCGGCAAGCTAGTTCACTCCGCGCTTGGCGTATAAACAGCATGCACAACGGGAATTTGTCTTGGGTTTATAATAGATTTTCCGTCAAAGCCTGTGTGTGAATCAGTTCCGCTTCGCTTCCGAAAGCCTCTGCATATCCTCCAGATTGGTATAAACGGTATCAGCACTGTATTCCTGCGGCTCTGGCATGAACAATTCATCAGTTGTCTTGCGCCGAGCAATACGTAACTTC
>BNJU01006162.1_pt1 | contig 75672 bp, 105 predicted proteins | sample 8539281 | NCBI WGS metagenome assembly BNJU01 (sample SAMD00202456, study PRJDB9452) | human saliva metagenome | isolation source: human saliva | place: Japan
TTTTTGAGGAGTTTACTCGCGTGTGACGGAAAAATCCGGAGGTTTGGTCATGTTCCTATTTGAGATACTGTTTTTATTGCTTGTGATGGCAGGGTGCCATTCTGTTGAGTGCAAGGTACACGCAAAGTGGTCGTGCAGTATGCAAAAGCGGATTATAGGCAACAAGCAGTACGGTGGCGCACGGCAATATATCCCTCTGAAAGTAAATGCCGCGAATGTGATGCCGATCATCTTTGCTCAGGCGATTATGTTTATTCCGATCTCGCTTGCCGGATTCTCTAATTCCGGAGAGAATAGCTCTTTTTATGCGGGCTTTACTGGATAATACAGGCTGGTACAACTTCGTCTTTGCACTGTTGATTATCGCATTCACGTATTTATACGGCTATTACGATTAATCCAACGCAGATGGCGGACGATTTGAAACGTAACAATGGTTTTATCCCAGGTATAAAGCCGGGACGAGCTACGAGGGAATATCTTGACGAAATCATGAGTCGGATCACATTCCCGGAGCTATCTTTTTGGCCATTGTCGCTATATGCCTGCATTTGCACTGGATATTAGGAATCAGCTGGTTTTGCTCATCCTTCGGTGGAACTATCATTGCTGATTTTTGGTCGGAGTCGTGCTCGATACGTTACAGCAAATAGAGAGTCATCTGTTGATGCGTCATTATGACGGCTTGTTAAAATCTGGTCGTATTAAAGGAAGGACAGGAGCTATAGCTGCCTACTGATATGATATACATCAAAAACGGATGAAGAGATAGAATTGATGCGGCGAGGCGAACCAGTTGGTGGGAAGACGCTCGGTGAATTAGCTAAGCATATCGCACCGGGAGTGACAACCCTGCACACTGGATCGTATCGCCGAAACGTTCATTCGCGATCATGGGGCAGAGCCGGCCTTTTTAGGTTACGGTGGTTTCCCACCTCGATTTGTGCCTCGGTAAACGAGAATGTGGTACACGGTATACCGTCCGATAAGGTGATCCTGAAAGATGGAGATATTATATCGGTAGACTGTGGAACAAAGCTGAATGGCTTCGTAGGTGATTCAGCTTATACATTTTGTGTTGGAAACGTTTCAGAACCAGTTAAGGATCTGTTGCGTACAACGAAAGAGTCCCTTTATAAGGATCGAACAAGCACAAGTCGGCCGTCGGGTAGGTGATATCCAGCCATGCTGCTGCAGGAATGGTGTGAGAAGAAGAACTATTCGGTGGTTCGCGAGTTGGCTGGACACGGTTGCGGGCGAGGAGATGCACGAGGATCCGGGAGGTGCCGAATTATGGCCGTCGAGGATGTGGACGCACTTTTTAAAAAGTGGTATGTGTATTTGCATCGAGCCGATGATCAATCAGGGAAGTAAGAACGTCGTCTTTGAGGCTGATGGCTGGACTCGTAAGGGACAAAGGATCGCAAATGCTCAGCTCATTTTGAGCATTGTATTGCGATACGTCCTGAGGGCCCGCTTATTCTATCATCATTCGAGTATTTAGAAGCGGTAGTAGGCAAAGAGATATAAGCGAGCAATATGGCTAAGCAAGCAGCAATAGAGCAGGACGGCGTCATCGTGGAAGCATTATCGAATGCCATGTTCCGCGTTGAGCTGGAGAATGGGCATGAGATCACGGCGCATATGCGGGAAAGATGCGAATGCATTACATCAAGATTCTACCCGGTGATAAGGTGCGTGGAAATGTCTCCCTATGATTTATCGAAAGGCCGGATATCATTCCGATACAAGTGAATAAGAAGCTGTTTGCGATTATTTCGGAGGATGTTTCCGGGTTATTTTGTTTTTCATCATCTCTTTCCACGGGTCACAGCGAGCTATGTGAGGATTGATGATGAAAAACAAGGCTTGAAAACAGACTTGGATAGCCTCGAAATAGAAAGAGCAGGATGCCTCCGCCCAAACAGCTCCTTGAAAAACAATCATCCAATAGATTTCAGAACAGCTTCTAAAATAAAAACGAGATAGAACGATGAAAGTAAGAACCTCTTTGAAGAAACGGACTCAGATTGCAAGATCGTGCGTCGTCAAGGGCGTCTGTATTTGATTAATAAGAAGAACCTGAAATTTAAGGTCTCGGCAGGGGTTGAAAGACCTGTATGTGTGCGTAAAAACGAGAAGTGAACAAATTACTAATAAACGAATATGGCGATAAGAATAGTAGGTGTGGACTTACCACAAGACAAGAGAGAGAGGAAATCGCATTGACCTATATTTTTCGGTATCGGTCGGAGTGCGTCCAACTCGATTTTAGCGAAAGCTGGCGTTGATAAGAATATCGCGGTCAAGGACTGGACTGATGATCAGGCGGCGAAGATCCGCGAGGTGATCGGTGAAGGATATAAGGTCGAAGGTGACCTGCGCTCGGAGGTGCAGTTAAATATCAAGCGTCTGATGGATATCGGTTGCTATCGCGAGTACGTCACCGCATCGGCCTTCCGGTCAGAGGTCAGAGCACGAAAAACAATGCTCGCACACGCAAGGGCAAGAAGAAGACGGTTGCAAACAAGAAGAAAGCCACAAAATAATCAGCAGTAGAAATGGAAGAAAGTAGTCGCAGCAAAGAAGCGGGAAAGTCAAAGTGGAAGCCGTTGGGAAGCCCATATCCACTCATCGTTCAACAATATCATCGTGTCGCTGACCAACAGTGATGGTCAGGTCATCAGCTGGTCGTCAGCCGGTAAAATGGGCTGCAGCTCCAAAAAGAACACACCGTGTGCCGCACAGATGGCGGCGCAAGATTGTGCAAAAGGTGGCCTGTGACTTGGGCCTACGTAAGGTGAAAGTGTATATCAAAGGTCGGGCAACGGCCGTGAGTCAGCTATTCGTACGATCCACGGTGCAGGTATCGAAGTAGCGGAGATTATCGACGTGACTCCGCTGCCACATAATGGTTGCCGTCCGCCTAAAAGAAGGAAAGTATAACAGACAGAGAGATCAGAATGGCAGCACATGGACGTGTGAGAATCTGCTTTTTCGGAAAGGGGCGTGATAGAGTGCACTATCTGCACAACCCTCTCTGCAATCGCGGCTGAACAGTTCCCCTCCGAAATCGCCTCACCACGGCGCTGCTAATTCAATAAACAAAGAAGAAAATGGCAAGATATACAGGACCCAAAACAAAGATCGCTCGCAAATTTGGCGAGCCTATATTCGGCGCTGACAAGACCCTGTCGAAGAAGAATTATCCTCCCGGACAGCACGGTAACAACCGCAGACGCAAGACCTCAGAATACGGCATTCAGCTGCGCGAGAAGCAGAAAGCAAAATACACCTACGGCGTGCTCGAGCGCCAGTTCCGCAACCTCTTTGAGAAGGCGGCGCGCTCACGTGGTATCACCGGTGAGGTGTTACTGCAACTGCTGGAGTGCCGTTTGGACAACATCGTGTTCCGCCTCGGACTGGCCAAGACGCGTGCCGCTGCCCGCCAGTTGGTGCTGCATCGCCACGTTGTCGTAGACGGTAAGGTGGTCAATATCCCCTCCTACAGCGTAAAACCGGGACAGATCGTTAGCGTACGCGAAAATCGAAGTCGCTCGAAGTAATCGGCGACGCACTCGGATACAATCACGGTAAATATTTGTGGATCGAGTGGGATCAGAGCGTGATGGGCGGCAAGCTGCTTCATTTACCTGCCCGCGAGGATATCCCCTGAAAACATCAAGGAACAGTCGATCGTCGAGTTGTACTCTAAATAATGATCTCATGGCGATATTAGCATTTCAAAAACCGGATAAAGTATTGATGCTGGAGGCGAGCAGCACCTTCGGGAAGTTTGAGTTTCGTCCTTTGGAGCCGGGCTACGGTATCACGATCGGTAATGCGTTACGCCGTATTCTTTTATCCTCACTGAGGGCTATGCCTTCTCGTCGGTGAAGATCGAAGAGTGGATCATGAGTTTGCTACGATTCCGGGGGTGATGGAAGACATGACGAACATCATCCTTAACCTCAAACAGGTACGTTTCAAATGCCTCGGCGCTCCTCTTAGCGAAGAGGATGACGAGGAGGAAGAAGCGGAAACTGAAGAGGTAGAAGCTGAAAAGGCACCGGAAGAAAAAGAAGAAAAGAAGACAGAAGACGACGACGAAGGAGAAGAGGCCGAAGAAGCTGGAGAAGATAGTCGTTGAAGAGGAAGACGAGCCGGAAGCCCTGCCGAAAGTTTGGATCAACGTATCCGATACGGACGTGTTGAAGGCCGGTGCACTGCAACCGGCAGGCTTTTGAGGTGCTCAATCCCGAAATGGAGATCTGTCACCTTGCCCCGGCACTTTTTCCAGATGGAACTCACGCTCAGCAAAGGCCGTGGCTATGTGCCCGGCCGATGAGAATAGAGATCCATCCACTCAGATGTGCAAGTGATCGCCATCGACTCGATTTTTCACCCCGATTCGCAACGTAAAAGTACACGGTCGAGAATTTCCGTGTCGAGCAGAAGACGGACTATGAAAAGCTCGTCCTCGAGATCGAAACGGACGGCTCCATCCATCCTAAGCGACGCCTGTGAGAGGCCGCCAAGATTTTGATCCATCACTCATGCTCTTCTCTGACGACCGCATCGCGGTGGAGACACCGAGCAGCCGGGAGGCGGAGGTACGGACGAAGAGTTCGACGAAGAGCTGGCCCGCATGCGTCAGCTGCTCAAGACGAAGCTGACCGACATGAACCTCTCTGTGCGGGCGCTCAACTGCCTGGAAGTCGGCCAACGTAGAGACGGTCGGCGAGCTGGTGCAGTACAACAAGAGCGACCTCCTGAAGTTCCGCAACTTCGGAAAGAAGTCGCTCACCGAGCTTGACGAACTGTTGGATAGCCTCGAGCTGTCGTTCGGGATGGACATTACAAAGTATAAATTAGATAAGGACCAAACACGATGAGACATAACAAGAAAGTAAATCATTTGGGGCGTACCAAGGCGCATCGTGAGGCGATGCTGGCGAACATGGCCTCGTCGCTGATCAAGCACAAGCGTCATTCACGACCACGGCCAAGGCCAAGTCGCTGAGGAAATACATCGAGCCGCCGATCACCAAGTCGAAGGACTCGTCGGTGCATTCGCAGCGTATCGTCTTCTTCTTCGTTGCAGGGACAAGTATGCCGTGAAGGAGCTCTTCACCGAAATCTCGTCCAAGGTCATGGATCGGCGGAGGATACACCCGCATCATCAAGACCGGGTTGCGAAGGCGATAATGCCGCCATGTAGCTTCATCGAGCTGGTGGACTATAACGAGAACATGCTCAAGACCGCCAAGACGCGTAAGCAGTCGACAAGGACACGCTGCTCGCGTAAGAAGTCGGCTGTTGATGCCACCGTCGAGGCCGAGACCACCGAGGGCGCAGCCGAATAACTCCCCTCGATGAATGATAATAGCTAATAGACCATCTGCCTCGCTCACCGTTAGAGACGGACAGAAGCAACAAGGCCGGGGCTAACATTCCTGAAACAGTGGAGTGTGGTCCGGCCTTCGTTATGTCCGGGGCGGGACGGTTAGATAATAGAACAGCCCCTCCAACCGGCAGGGTAGTGGCGTAACGCATACGCCCCACATGTACGGCCCTGACTCTACGCTCCCTTGCGAGGCGTTCCATGCGCGTGTGCGCGCCCTCACCTCCACGTGTCAGCGCGCGTCGGCCAACCGTTTTGCTGCTATGGTGCAGACCGGCCACAATGCGCCTGCGTTGTCGGGCCCTGGGGGTATCGATCGCCATCGATGTAGTGCGACAGCTGATCGGGCGTTGATCCCTGTGGCGCGACTCATAGCGCTCAGTGCGACCACGTCGCCGTAGCACGTGAGCAGGGCCCGGCGGTAGAGCTCGAAGTCGAGGACATACTCCCGCGCACGATCCATTCGCGCAGCCCGCCCTCGTCCGCCCCTTTGGCGATGGAAAGTCCAGGGCCGAGGCGTATGCGCCCGTTTCGACTCGCTCGACGTCTTGCCGGTGGCCACACGACTGACACCTCCGGCGCCGATGTTCGCAGTTGTCGCCCGTCCATTCCACAATCACGGTGCCGCTCTCTCTGCCCGCATCCTCATTGTTCTCCTTTCTTATGTCGTGAGGATATCTTCAGCGCTAATCAACGCCATCCCGCCTGTTTGCTGATGTTGCTTTATCATGAATTGGCCTCTGCGTTTCGCCTCATCTTCCGTTTATCGTCACGGCGCCCTTCGTCGGATGCTCGAACTGTCGGTGACGCTCGTTGCCTAGCCAGATACCATCCATCAGCCTTCTCGCGCGCGAGATGATTTTTCGACGTTTTCATTCTATCCATTGCCGTCTATTCCCTTCGTGCATTGTCCTCTCTTCAGAGGCAAAGACAGCCCGTCGCGCAATCTCCGCCGCCATATATATAAATGTGTCCCCGCCTCCCCGAATGATCATTAAAAGCGGTAGGTTGGTCGTTCATCGGACAGGCAGCGCGCGCAAAGTAAACAGGAGCCATTCACGCGAGGTTTTTACCTTTTGCGGCCGTTCCGTTATGATTGACAAGGGGAACGCTTTTATGCATATCACCACTCACCACATCCCAGCGAAGAGGCGGCACATCGACGCCGAAACCCGCTTACGCCGTCTGTCGCACGTCGTGGCTGCGTCCACACGCGTGGTGAGAGGTTGCAAATTACCCCCCGTTAACGAAAAAGAAACACTCCGAATTGTTTTATAACTGCGCTCGGATCGGATCGTTCCGGTCTGTGCCCTGCAGCATGCTACATGCGCGCCCCTCGGCCCCACGGCTGCGGAGCGTGGATTTGCGCGCGCTATGGGAGCACCCTCGAGGCGAGGCGCCTTGGGGCTTTATCGCATCTGTTTTAATTCAGCCCCTGACACCCCGCCGTCCGAGCGCACGTTTTTCCCCTCATGCCGAGTTACGCCGTCCCCGCATTCTCCGTGTGGGCGGTCGACTCGTCATGTCCCTATCCTTTCGTCTTTGGAAGGTTTAGCAGGAACTTCCGCAAGTGTCAAAATGGGGAGAAATGGCTTTGCGGAACTTCCGCAAGCGTCAGAATGGAAGAATGGCCTTTTGCGGAACTTCCGCAAGCGTCAGAATGGAAGAAATGGCTTTTGCGGAACTTCCGCAAAGCGTCAAATGGAGCAAATGACCTTTGCGGAACTTCCGCAAGCGTCAAAATGGAAGAAATGGCCTTTGCGGGACTTCCGCAAGCATCAAAATGGAAGAAATGGCCTTGCGGAACTTCCGCAAGCATCAAAAATGGAAAAATGGCCCTTGCGGAACTTCCGCAAGCGTTGCAGTATTTATAGTTACACCACACCAAACATTTAGAACCACGCATTTATGCCAGAATTAGAGCAAACGGTACAAACAGGTACCACAAGGAGAACGAAATTGGGACGATAGACACGACGCACCTCAACAACGGCGCACATTTTCAGTTCGTAAAGAATGTGCATCAGAAACTCGTACCGAAAACGACCATCCTCGACAAACCCTATCGCCAAAGACGCAGCGGGACAAGCTGGGCAAGGCGCTTGAGGAAGAAGATCGTTGCTACGTCATCTCCCAGAAGAGCCTACTGACCAAGCGTATCGCCGAAGCCGATCACCAGCGCGACCAGATGTTTATGGGCTATCGAGCGCTCGTCAACGCCTTTCTCCGCAGCCCCGACACTGCAATGGCCGCAGCCTCCGAGCGCCTCTGGGCACACCTGACCGACTATCGGATCAGCACCGGTTGGCAGTTCGACCGCGAAACGGCCGCCATAGCCAATCTCTTTGAAGGATTGCGAGATCGAAGTATGCCGCCGACGTCGATAAGCTGGGCGTCAAAGCCTGCGTCGACGCCTGAAAACGGCCAATGAAAAGGTGGACGAGCTGCTCCTAACCCGTACTACCGACCGCGGCGCAACAGGCGGCTGGTGCCCCGTTCAGTGCCGCTCGACGCGCTTCTGACGCGGCCTATATCCGCCTGGGTGAAGGTGGTCAACGCCCTGGCAATCCTTCATAACGACACCGCCAAAGCGCGACGCTTTCATCAAGTTTATGAACGCAGAGATCAAGCACACAGGAGCAGAGCCACGGTTCCTCGAAAAAGAAGGACGAACCCAAGAAAACCCGCCGATCCGAAGGATCCGAAAGATCCCAAGAAGCCGGCCGATCCGAAGGATCCGAAAAAGCCGACGCCCCTCAAAGCAACCGGACGAGAAGCCAAAGCCCGGTGGCGGCGACAGTGGCAACCCTCGACATCACGCTTCCGGGAGGAATGATCTGGCCGAGAGAGAATTAGCATAGAATGATCATCGTGCTTCCTCATCAGGGGGCACAAATACTCATCTTATTAAATACATATTGATATGAAAGAAACGACTTCGATTAGTAACAACCATCGCCATCCTGGCGGCCCTATTCGGCTCCGGTGGCGGCACAGCGTGGGAGGGCAGGCCTACAAGAAGACTATGTCTTCTCAGGCAATGAGCAGCGACAAGCAAAAAGCTGCGAGAGGATGCCAGTCGCTGCGGTAAAGGTATATCGGCAATGCCAGTAATGTAAACAACGAGTTTCGCTGGCGAATCGGCCATTGTTCGGGCAATGTACACGTTCCTCACTACGGGCTCAATACGACGAATCCTCTGCATTGCGTGTAGGATCTGAGTATTCTCAGAATGTCGTGATCAATGTGTATGATAATGGTGGTGGAGCCAATGGAGAAATTCGCAATGTCTACTTTATGGATGAGAGCCATACCTCTGTAAATGATACGGCTCATGGATATCGAGGGCAAATTGGAACGAATTTATCTTGCGATGCTAGCCACGATCCAGGTTCGCGCTCAACATCACTAACTTCATCAAACACCTTGCAAATGCGCTGATACGACGGGGAGGTGACGGAAAGTGTGATGGTCTAAAACAGAAGCAATATGATCGTCGCCTATGTGGAATCATGTCCATTCTTGCCCTCTTTCAGTTCCACATTTCCCATACGCGGTATGACGATAAGGTATATACTTCATCTCAGGAAAGCGCCGATCACGATGAAGTAAAGATCGTGTATTATACGATAACTGGTGATGAGCCGACGAATAGGGTGCCATATCAGCGCAACGATTACGGTAACGCGCTCATACGTCCGACCGACGACTGTCATGGTCGAAAGGCACCAACGATTTTAATCTGCGCGATGTCCGATATCGGTTGGTGGTGATGCCCAAAAACATGCCACGTTTGCTTAGAGCCAGCAAATACAGGCTAGGACTACACAATGCCTGAGCTGGACATTTTAGCGGCAGCTGTTATGCAGATATTTACAAATGCCAGTTTTGTCGACTTAGGAGCACAGTACCATGATGCTTATGTGAATGGTGCGTCCGCTTCGACCGGTTCATACTTGCGTTAAAGGGGAATGGGGAGAATGATACGCATACGGGAAAGTCGGATGCTTATTTAGTCGTTCGGTGCTAGCTCACAGCCATTTTTGGGTTGCGTGTAGGGCGGAAACTTCGATAAATTCAACTGGCATGTGGCCCCAGCTGCCGAAGCCGAAACTAAAGCGGGTGGTATTCAAAGACGGGATCTCGCGGTCTCTAAATACCCTACCAGCCCTAAAGCTGACATTTACCTGCAAAGGTACCTCCAGTGCATGGGGGTACAGCTGAGAAGAACTGGGGCACGCTGACAACGAATCATGCAAATGGCATCAGCGCCCATCTGGCTTCAGCTACAAACGTTAAGGGGCGGTATCTTCGGTGTGAACGGCACGTATGACGCTGGCATATGCCACCATCCATACGGCTGAATCGAAATGCTTCCTCGCTGAACTCAAAACAACACACGCTGGATTGAAGTCGGAGCCGCAACGAATGCCACTTACGATAAGTTCAAGATCTACTCGGCGGTACGTTCAAAACTTCCGCAGCACTTGCGTATCGCCGATCCCCTGTCAAGCGATTGACATGACGGCCGGCAAGTCACCCACATTTACGATCAATGGCACGGAGCCGTTGAACATCTTGAACGATGGTGGTACGGATGGTAATAACTGCTGTGCAAAACGATCTTGCTCGGCGCCGCCGGCGCAACGGCTATCGGATCAGCAGTATCTCAGTGCGAGTAGCACGGGTGCGCTACACGTGCAAGCACTCGGCAAAATTTCAGCTACAGGTGATATTGCAATGAATGCTACGGGACAGAATAACAACGTAGCTTCATCTCCCGGAAAAGTCATCGATTGAATTGGGCCAAAGCTGGAATACCAAGGCGGTACGGGTGCAGGCGCTAATAAAGACGCCAACTTGACCGTTTGGGCGCAAGGCGACATCGGTACCCGTGGGCTGCGGCGGTTACATTTATGCCACAGGCGATGTAAAAGTCACTTCTCAGCAAACAACGAACACCTTCCAGAACTTGATCAATTACGTGCCCGAAAAACAGCGGCAACCTGCGCTATGATCTCTGTTGCGACAATCAGCTCAGTACTATAGCTGCAGCATCGCACAGGTCTGACTACGCCATTGCAAACGCGCATCCAGTCTGATAAGGACTATGTACGCGTAGGTGGCGACTTCAAGTATGAAGGCGTCAGAGGCGCCCTGTTAGTGCAAAGGTGCAGGCGCCGTGAAATTCGACAAGAAGGCTGAAATCAAATTCACGGACGAAGGTGATGCAGCTATTCAGTCTCTCCGTAGTACTGTAACCGTAGGACAGGACTTCAATTACGAATCCACCACACGGCCAACGACCTCTTCGTGGACGGTTTTGGCGGTGTATACTTTCAATGGTGGCGGTAAGGTAGAGATGACATCTGCTACGGGATCGAACGTAGCCTTCCAGTCGAATACTGGCGATGTATCGTTCAGCGGCGCCTCGGGCAAAAAGTTTGATGTGAAGTTTCCGCTGGTAATACGGGTGATTTGGATGTGACTGGCCGCGATGTGCTGTTCAACATCCCGTTCACTTCTACCGAGAGCAATAGTAAGATCCCTCTCGTGTATTTGCTGGTCGTGACATTCTCCACAGCAAACGATGCAGATGTGAGCTTCCTCAGCACCAACGATAACGGCTCGACGCTGACGTGGGTGGCTCGCCGTAACTATCACCACGAATGGTATCCTGACTGCCTCTTACACGGGCAACACGGGCATCATGGCCTTCCAAGCTGCCGGTGGTACATCACCACGAACAATAAGGTGCGTATCTCTACGGCGAACACGAACTGCGTGCTCTTCTCCGCCGAACAGACCTCAGGCTGCGGCGTGCTGAACGGGCAACCGAACGCACCTTACTCGGATTGTACCCCCGGGCAACCGCAACAGCCAGAATGGTAACATCTACTGGAATGACTCTGTAACGATCACGCGTACCGTAGCCACGAACTCCACGACGGATATCTTGGCGATGAACAATATCCGCACGAACCAAGTGGGTATCACGAATGCTGCTGCTAAGGATACGACGAACGTTACCTCTTACATGGGTGACATCTGGTTGGGCTATAGCAACCCCATCACCGGCTATGAACACGAACCGTTTCACATACACGGGAGCGGGCGACGGCGGTCTGTTGAACATCAAGGCTGGCTATCGGGATGCTACGAATACGAACCACGATGGCGGTGGTAACATCTATTTCACCGCACTGCGTGGCATCATGGCTGCTACCAAGAAGCACGTAACGGAGATCAGTATCCCCTATTCTAACGAGTATATCTGCGGTAGTGCCTGCGACGGTCTGCTCCACGAGCGTAAGGGTGCCTCGATGATGCGTTATGAGCATTCGGGTATTATCGGCGGTCTGGGTGCTTGCCATAGGGATAAGAATATTGCGCAGTATGACGCGGTTGCACAGGGTACACCTACCATGGTAATGGGTACCAACGACACCTCTCTGCTTTACCTCGGCAACACGGGCGATCTGAAGGTGAACGCTGGTAAGCGCGGTAACATCATTCTGAATAAAGGGCGCCCTGCTCAACTTCCAAGACGATAACGGCGACGCTACGTTCCGCACCCGCGAGGGCGATATCGATATGCGCGATCCGTTCGACGCAAAGAAGATGAAGGGTAGCTTGCTCTTCCTGGCTCAGCTGGAGAACTTCAGCAAGCTCTCGGAGATCGGCGTCTGCGGTTGCGACGAAGAGCGTAACAACGTCTCATCTGCAAGACTTCGAATACAAGGCTGAAGGCAACAGCGGTAGCGTGTTCGTAGGTGCGGACAACAATATCAAGCTGAACTATGGCGGTCTGACGAACATCGGTACGCGCCAAGATCCGTTCTTGAGCACCGATCGCGAGACTTATCCGAACGGTGCCGTAAAGAAGATCGGCCGTGGATATAAGCATGGTGGCGGTTGCGATCGCTTTCTATCACTGTGATTTGAAGGCTGACGAGAACCAGGCACGCTGACCCTGATCCTCGACTTCAATGGTGGTGGTACGCCTGTCACCTCAGGCGGTTTTCGCAGCTGTGGCATCGGACATGATCGACGTCTCACAAAAACTTGATCTATAAGGGTGGTAACGGTTCCAGGTCTGAGCACGGTGCCGGAAACCGGTACGCTGCACGGCGAAGCTGTGGCTGGCTATGGTCTTTATATGAAGACGCAAGCCAACAAAAAGAACTGGACGGACAACATCCTCCTGCAGGCACCGAAGTGCTCCCACGACGTGCTCCGACGGGTTGCGGCGGAGGCGGTCGTCCCTGCTACGGCTTTTCTTGCACAACACGGTTCGCATGACCTTCCACAGCGACGCCCGTTTCTACGCCGAAAACCAACACGTACACCTCGAATCTCCGGTGATCGAGACCTTCGGTGTACTGGAATTGAATGCTGAGGATAACGCCGGTGCCAAGGCGATGATTACGATCAAGACGGACTCTTGATCTGCCACGATAGCTTGATCCGTAAGGGTAAAGGCAAGGTGCAGCTGACGACATGGAGCGGTTCGCCGAAGGATCAACCGATCATCAAGCTCGGTTACAGCGGTAAGGCCGCGCCGTTCTACTGAATACGCCTACGACGATGGCGGTACGCAGAAGATCTGCCGCGAGTGCGTGACGCACTACAAAGGCAAAGTGTATGCCCCGGGTGAAACGCCGCTCGACACGATGTTCGTGAAGTTTGGTCCCGACACCGAGTGGGAGCGCCAGAATGTGATGGTGATCGACCACACGGTACTCTCCTTCCTTGCCGACTCGTTCGATCATGTGAAGGGTGGCGATGTGCGGCATGCACGCTACTTGTAGATACGACCAAGATCCGCAACCAGGTAGAGTTCTGGACCGACCCCAAGCATGAGCGTGAGGGCCACCTCGAGCTGATCTCTGAGGAGCAAATGGGTTCGAAGGATTACGCTGGTCTTTACACGCGTCACTTGCACTTGGAGCCGATCGGCGCTTGCGGTCGTCCGACGAGTGAGCTGTGGCTTCCGGGTCTTGCACTCGACGTGATCACGACGTCGACGTTTGGTGGTTTCGGTATCCAGTACAGCGACGTGCACGTGGAGAACGGTGCCAACCTGAATCCGGCTTCACTCGCTGCGCCTCCGCGGACAGTGCTACGAGCAGGCTTTGCGGTACGCTGACGATGAAGGATCTCCGTCTCGACGGAGGCTCTGAACTCACTTCTCTGTCGGTACGACGAAGGGTCTGAATGGCGAATACAGCGATGCTATCGACGTAGACCGTCTGACGACCTACGGTCCGGTGAACGTGAATATCGAGATCCGTCCGTGCGAGAAGATGCAGAAGCGTTGCTATCCGATCGATGTACTACAAGTCGGTGACGCCGAACAGCCTCAACAACCTGAAGCTGAACCCGCGTAAGGTGAAGATCGACGGCGAGGGAGTATCCGCTGTCGCTGAACGTATCGACCGACGGCATTGTCTACGTCTGCGTAGGTGACGCAGTGAATCCGACACCGGTACATACCGTGACGATGCCTGAAATAGCTGGCGTGAAAACAACGCCAAAGCAAGGGCATCTGGACACTTCCGACCCGCAGCACTACCGCTTCAGCGCTACTTACTCGGGTGCGAAGCCGCTCGTGGTTCGCACGAACCGCAAGGTCAATGGCCAGCAGGAAGTGCTGAACGGCGTGAAGAATGCAAACGGCGAATACGAGTACATCGTGCCGAGCGTACAGCAAGAGTGACGCTGACCTTCGGTCCGGATGTGGTTGCGAACGAGCTGCTGACGGCTGGTACGGCCGTTTGGTCGCACGGCGAGAAGATCTACATCCGTGTAGAGCGTGCTGACATTGCCAGCATCTACCCGTAGCTGGTCAGTTAGTGAAGCGTTGACCTCGCCCGAAGGCGACACGTCGATCCCGATGAGTCGCGGTGCGTACGTGATCACCTTGAAGGATGGTTCCGTCTCATAGGGTGATCGTGAAGTAACGCCTCCGTTTCTATCGTATGGGTGGGCCCCGGTGTCCGCCCATACATCGAAAGAAGAATCCCCGGCATAGCTGATGAGGCTGTGTCGGGATTCGGTGTTTTGGATGGGGAGTGCTTCTTTCTCTATCTACTTTCTTTTTCCTGCCTTGGATACAAAAGAAAATCAGGGCTTCACCGAGGCCGGAGAGTTTGACCGGATACGTGATCATCTATCCTCGTCGTATGTACCCGGCGAACTTGACAGGCGTCTCTGATGCCTTTTTAGTTTTTTCGCTTCAAACAGCCACTCGAGGAAGTCTGGGCGGCGGAAGGCGTTGTATCAACCGCCATGGCCGACGCCAGGTAGCTCGATATACTGACCGACGCACCTGCGCGCCGCAATGCCGCCGCAGCCTCACGCGAAAAACGTACGGGCACGACCGGATCGGCGTTGCCGTGAATGAGACGGAAACGTGTCCGTGTGCCACGCAGCAGCTCTAACCGGTGCACGTTTACGCCGCCACAGATGGCCACCGCGGCAGCGAACCGCTGCGGCCGACGGCTGACTAAGTCGAGCGTGCCCATGCCGCCCATCGAGAGTCCGACGACATAGATGCGCATCGTGTCGATGGGGAACTGTGATCGTGTGCTCCAGTAGCTCATCGGCCAGCCGCAGCGGACGCGACATAGGCTGCGACAGAGGAAGGGGTTAGCACCACGCCCGAAATGGTCTTGCCGCAGGATGGCCGGCCAGAACTCGTCCGATGGGCACTGCGGAAAGAGTACGTAGGCAGGGAACTGTCGTCTGGCGATGGTGTCGACAAAGCGTGCCGCACCGTGTCTCAGCTGTGCGCAGTTGTCGCGGCCGCGCTCGCCCGCGCCGTGTAGGAAGAGTACGAGCGGATAACGCTGTCCGGGCACGACTGTGTCCGGCGTCAACAGTCGGTAAGGCAGCGAATCGCCGTCGGCTGAGACGTACACCGCGGCCCGAAAGCCAAGGCTGTCGCATTGCGCTGCGACACGTCCGACAGTAGCCGTCGGCCAGAAGGAGTAGGAGGGGGATAAAAACTTGACGTTCATGTGGGGTTTGAATGGGGATTAAACGGTGTTTGAATGGACTGGTAAGGCTACGTCGATCCGATCGACGGGACGTTTCACCCTGAAGGAAGTCGTCGATTCAGTCGACGGCACCATTCTGATCTGAAAATAGCCGTCGATTCGATCGACGAGACCATTTCGATCTAAAAACAGCTGTCGATTCGATCGACGAGGGCCATTTCGATCTGAAAAACCGCCGTCGATTCAATCGACGGGACGTTTCACGCTGAAGGTGGCCGTCGACCCGGTCGACGGAACCTACCGCCAGCATAAAAGCGGGCTGCCCGCCGGCGAAGAGGTGTGAACCTCTCCGTGGCAGGCAGCCCTATCAATACAAATGAAAACAAGTCCGTGGTTAAGGGATGGCCACCTTGCGGCTAACCTCGCCCAAGGTGACGATGTAGAGGCCGCTCGGGAGCGCGATGAAGCGGTCGCCTACGACAGTCTCTTTTGCGGTAAAAGCGCGCCGGAGATGCTGTATACAGCCAGCGTGCGGGCCTTGTCAGACTGTACGCGGAGGCCATCTCGGCGCTCCAGATGTTGACACCGGCAGCGGTCTCAACGTTCGGGCTGGGATCGTAAACGGTCACTTCGCAGGAGTCTTTGAAGCCGCCTTCGAGGCTTGTCACGCTCACGTAAACGGTGCCCGTCTTGAGGCCCTTGATGACGCCGTTAGCGTCGACGGTGGCGATGGACGTGTCAGCGGACAAGAACTTGACGCGCTGATCGGAGGCGTTGGCCGGGCTGAAGGCTACGGCCAAGGTGTCGGTGGTGTTCAGCTTCAGGCGAATCTTCTGCTTGTCCAACTTGATAGCCTTCAGTTCGACGGCATTGCGGACGTAGATGTAGCAGGTGTCCTGAAGTTGCCATCCTCGGTCTCACCGACGATCGTGCCACGCCTACAGTCTTTCCAGTTACAACGGCGGTGGTGTCCGTCAGTCGCTCCACAGCGGCGAAAGAGGGGTTGGTGGAGGTCCACGTTACCTTCTTATTCAACGCTTCGGCGGGCAGGATGCGTGCCGTCAGCGTGTCCTTCTTGCCTACGGGCAGGGAGACGGTGTCCTTATCGATGGTCATTGCAGTGACGTGGATCGGGTCGAGCACCTTGATGACGCGGTTTGCCGTGACACCGTTGGTGGAGGTGGCGGTCAGGCGGGCGATGCCCGGTGTGGCAGCAGATTGGATCTTAACCGTAAGGCCACTGTTGGAGGCGATTGTCACGAGGCCCGGTGTGGCGGGTGCGATCGGGACGATAGACCACTGCAGCGTGTTGATGTTGTCAGCATTGGCCGGGGTGGCCACGGCCTGAACGTCCAGCTCGCTATTGATCTGCATGGGGATTGTGTCCGTAGTGATGGCGAAGTTGAGGCTCTGTGATGGGGTTATCGACTTTCACCAAGAAGGTGTCTGTCTTCATGCCTGCGCCCTTACCGGCCGATACCGTGATGCGGGCCGTTCCGACGGCTTTGGCGGTGATGATGCCTTGCAATCCTACGGTCTGCACTTCGCACAGCGCTGTTTGACGAAGAGTAAAGCACTTCCTGCAATGCTGCGTTGTTGAGGGGCATTGGGGAAGACGGAGGCGGTGAGTGTCTTTTGTCGTTCCGATACCCATCGTCGTGTCGTGGGGCAGCGCCGAAGCTCACGCTGTCAACGGCGTGGTTGATTAGGAGCTTGACGGAGTCTTTTGGCCGTCGCCATAATTGATGACAACCCATCCATCGTAGTTGGGGCCGGCTGCGGGCAGTGATCACGCCCCATGTGCCGTCAGCGGCAGATGCAGCGACGTATGTGGAAGCGGGGTTTGTGCTCCAGGACAAGACTTCGCCCGGAGCGGAGATCGTGGCTTTGACGGAGTCCTTCTGTCCGTAGATCAGTTGGATCGTCTCGTGACCGTTCAGCTGCACCGTGGCTTTGCGCCCGGGCTTCGCTGAGAACAAGGCCATCGCAGCCTGCGACGGCCAGTAGTTGGATGGTAATCTTCTTCATGTTCTTTCCTATTAGGGGGTTTGAATAATCGGTGATGTGCAGTATAAACAACCGCGGCCAAGGATAAGTTCAAGAGAGGGGATCCCAGTCCCCTCTTGGCTGATATGCTGGCTTATTGAACGAGTGATTTTGCGCCCTCGTTCGGTCTATGGCGACACGTAGAGACCGCGGCGGAGCGGCACGAAACGGTCGCCCGGCGTGAGACTTCTCGCGATGGGCCAGGACGCCGGTCAGGGTGTAGATCTCGAGTCGTACGGACGGTCAACGCACCATCACGCCACCCATCGACACCATGGACGGCGATCGTCTCGTCCACCCTCGACGGCTGCGTTGGGATGATGGTTCGGATCGACGGTGAGCACGGTGCACGAATCGCGTAGGCCGTCAGCGGCTTCAGCCACAACGAGCGCCGTGATCGGCTACGGTGGCGCTGATCAGCTCGGCTGCTCGCCCGATGGAATCGACCGCCAAGGCTTTTGATGGCACCGCTGGCGACGGTCCACTTCACCCGCCGATCCGTGGCGTTGAGCGGAAAGATGGAGGCGCGGAGTCGTGTCGGTTTTATTGATGTCCATCCGGATCGTGTCGTGGTTGAGCGTCAGACGCCCACGGGGATGCGGCGGGTGATGATGACGCATGTGTCGCGTTTGCCCGATTCGTCCAGTGCACCCACGATGAGCAGGCTGGTGTCCGCATCGGCCGCAGCAATGACGCGGGTCACGGCCATCCGTGGTGCCGAGCACGCGCGCGCACCCACGGTGGTCCCATCCGAGCTTTATCCGAGGCGTTGTAGGAAGATGCGCCGTGACAGTGGCCGTGTCGCCGGTGCGCAGTCGGATGGTGTCGCGCTTCAGGCGGAGGCTGTCGACGTAGATCTCGGGCGTAACGACCACAATGCAGCGGGCTGCCACCCATTGACGCGCACAACGATGACGGTCTTGCCCGGCTTCCAGGCCTTGACGATGTAGACGGAATCGTAGGGGTTGGTCGAATGGGGCGGGGCGATGGAGGCTACGACGGGGATGGAGACGCGATTGTCCCAATAGAATACGCGGCACTGGGATAGGCATAGGCGCGGAGGAATCTTCCTGGCCGACGTACATCCGCAGGGGAGTCCTTCTCGATCTTGACGATTTGTTGCACTTTCGCACTTGCGCTGAGGCGCTGTAGGAAGGCGCTCGCGATCGCAAAGAGGATCGCCATACAGAAATAAAAAGGAGGTTTTTTTCTCACACTCATATATGGGGCTATTTATGGATTTGAATAATAGTGGATGATCCGAAAAGATAAAGGGGACAGGCATCCCTAAAATCCCCCTATCTGCCTGATTACAGGCTTAACACTGACGCACAAAAGTATCCCTTTCCCTAAGCCCTCGGCCGGAAGAGCGTCTATTTGCGAGGTTTTAACAATCGACCGACATGGATATTCTACCTGATTTTTCCGGCCCACAAAACGCCCTCGGAGACAGACGCGGTGATCCTTGCGGCGGGTGATTTCACGCATCCGATCCCGCTGGGCTACTGGCGAGGGCGGCCGAGGGGCGCATCATCTGCTGCGACGGCGTGGCTGACCGACTGCTGCGCGAGGGCTTCACGCCGTTGGCTGTCGTGGGCGACGGCGACTCGATTTCGCCTCGAGGCACGCCGCCGTTTATCCGACCGCCTGCACATAGAATCGGAGCAGGACACGAACGACCCGAGGAGTGCCGTCGCTACGCTGTCTCTCAGCGGGATGCGCCGCTCACGATCCCGGCGCCACGGGCCGCCGCGAGGACCATACGCTGGGCAACATCAGTCTGCTGGCCGACCATCAGGCGCGTGGGCTGGACGTGGAGATGCACCGACCACGGCGTTCTTCACCCCCGCCACAGGCTGCCAGACGTTTGCCTCGCGGGCTGGCCAACAGTTCTCGTCTTCTGTCTGGACGACGCGCTGCTACCCTCCGCGATGTGCGTTGGCCGCTTGAAGGGCGACGCATCACCCGATGGTGGCAGGCCTCGCTCAACGAGGCCCCTCACGGATACGTTCCGTATCGAGACACGGGGCCGCATCATCGCTCTTCCGTACCCATATAACCCATAACCCCCTAAACTTCATCCATCTATCCAGCGTTTACTATGAACCTGAAAACATCGCTTGATCATCATGAACTCTTGCAGTTCGCCGTGGGGCACGTACCACCTCCATGTCGCGCTACCTCGGGCCTGCGGGCATGGGCGAACACATCGGACTTTTCTATTCCGTGCAAGGTCTCGTCTCCATCTTCATGCCCACGCTGTTCGGCATCCTGGCCGACCGCTACGTGCCGGCGCAACGCATGCTTGCCCTTCGCCACTTAGCCTCCGGCTCTTCACTGGCCGCGGTGGCGCTTATGGGCTCGGCCGGACCGTCCGTCGCCTTTCGGAACCTTCTTTGCGCTCTACACGCTGGGCGTAGCTTTCACATGCCCGACGCTGGCGCTCCTACCCGTGGCCTACAGCCCTGCTTGAACAGGGTGGCTACGACACGGTACGCGACTTTCCGCTCATCCGGTATTTTCGGCACCATCGGCTTCATCTGCTCCATGTGGGCGGTCGATCTGACGGGCTTCCAAACCTCCGCCATGCAGTTTGTCATCTGCGGTGCGCTGGGCACTCTGCTGGCTCACTATGCCTTCACGCTGCCCCATATACCCGTCAGCCGAGGCATGGAACGCAAGTCGTTCGTCGAGGCCCTTGGGCTGAACGCCTTTCCGACTCTTTCCGCAAGCGTCAGATGGCCGTCTTCTTCATCTCTCGATGATGTTAGGCGTCTCGTTGCAGATCACGAACGGCTTTGCTATCCCTTCATCGCCTCTTTCGAGTCGGTGGCCGAATATGCCGACACCTTCGGCGTCAGCACGCCAACATCCTCATCTCCCTCTCGCAGGTTTCCGAGACGCTCTGCATCCTGCTCATCCCCTTCTTCCTAAGGCGTTACGGCATTAAGACGGTCGTGCTGATTGCGATGGTGTCTTTGGATCCCTGCGCTTTGCCCTCTTCGGCATCGGCAATCCCGGTGGGGGCGTCTGGCTGCTCGTGCTGTCGATGATCGTCTACGGTGTGGCTTTTGACTTCTTCAATATCTCTGGCTCGCTCTTCGTCGATCGGGAGACGGATCCCTCGATTCGCTCCAGTGCGCAGGCTCTCTTTCCTGATGACCAGCGGCGTCGGCGCTACGGTGGGCACACTCGGTGCACAGGTCGTGGTGAACGCCTTCTGCCAATGGACAGACGTGGAGACGGCGGGCGGTGTCAAGACGCTCTTGGTGGGCGACTGGTCGACGGTGTGGTACCTCTTCGCGGGTTATTCGCTCCTCGTGACCGTCTTCTTCGCCATCCTCTTCCCTTATAAACATCAGCGCGAGGGACTGATCGGGATGCATATCGCAGAAAAGCCTCCGGATACATGGTGTCGTCCATGCGTCCGGAGCTTTCTGTTATCCTCTTAATTTGGATGCTGGTGAGCTTAGAAGTTTCTTCCACGGTGCTCCCCAACGGCTGCCCGCCCTCTGGCAGAAACTTCCACGGGGCTCCCACCTGCCGTCAGCCTCTGGAAGAAACTTCCACGGGTTCGCACTCTGTACCCTCTGGCGAAACCTACAGGGCTCTCCTGCTGTCGGCCCTGGAAGAAACTTCCACGGGGTTCTCCCTTTTACCCCTCTGGAGAAACTTCGGGGCTCTCGCCCTGCTGTTGGCCCTCTGGCAGAAACTTCCACAGGGTTTTGTCTCTGTTACCCCTCTGGAAGAAACTTCCACAGTGCTCCCAACGGCTCGCGCCCTCTGGAAGAAACTTCCAGGTATCCCAACGGCTGCCACCTCTGGCAGAAACTTCACGGTACCCCACCCGCTGCCGGCTCTGGCGAAAACTCCCACTAGGGCTCTCACCTGTTGGCCCTCTGGCAGAAACTTCCACAGTGTTCCCACCCGTTGTCAGCCCCTCTGGCAGAAACTTCCACGGGGCTCTTACTGCTTTTACCCCTCTGGAAGAAACTTCCACGGGGCTTTCACCTGCTGTCAGCCCTCTGGCAGAAACTTCCACGGTGTTCGCACCTGCTGTTAGTCCTCTGGAAGAAACTTCCCAGCGCGTCAAACGCTCAGAGCATGGCCCGCGCCTGCTCCGCTCTTACGTTCCATCTCGCTGAGGAGGGGGCCAGGAAGGGGTCAGTGGCGATCTCTCGCGCACCTGCTGGAAATCGGCCTGCCGATCGCTCTCGGGACAGTCGGCGCCGTAGCTGATTTGCGACACGCCGAAGTACTCCAGAGCGGCCTCCTTAGAGAGGCGATGGCGGACGGTGTCGAGCGTCGAGACGTAGCGCTTCAGATGCTCGCGGCGCTTGTCTGCGTCGGAGAGGTCGTAACGGTCCGTGACGTAGCGCCCGAGGTATTCCTCATATCGCGCATGTGCCTGACGAAACGCGGCGTCGGCCCCGAAGAGGTCATCGCGGACGATCTCCTCAAGCGTTTCACGCATAACCAGCCCCGACAGGTCGATCCACGGCCGCGGCCCGGCCCCTCGAGTCGTCGATGGCGCGCCGCGGATGAGGTAATCGCCTCACGAAGATGTCGAGCGCGCCCGCGATAGTAGGTGATGCCTCTTCTGCAACGAGTGGCGATGGATGGAGCAGTGCCGAAGGTGTAATACTTGGCGTCGGACTTTCTTTCCTCTTCAGTCGCGTGAGGGAGGCTGACGGCCGCCAGGATGCGGTCGATGAGGTAGGGGATTGAGGAAGTCGTAACGGATCAGGTCGCGCGGACTGTCGGCGGTGCGGTGGTCGCGTTTGGGCCACTTCATGGCGTCGCGGAGGGTGCCCGTGCGGAAGAGGTTGACGGCTGGGATGAGCATCGACCGCCCGCCCTCGTCCATGAGGTAGGAGAAAGGAAGCGCGTGTGTCCGGGTGGTTGCGGTGCTCGCCGGTGATCATCGAATAGGCGCCGAAGTGGGCCGGGGCTTGCACGTAGGAGTTGCTGCCGAATTTCGTTCCGCGCTCGGCCACAGACTGATGGACAGCGCCGAGCTTGTAGGCATGGTTGCTCATGTTTGACCCGCTGCCCATGTTGGCGAACGAGGCTGCAGGCGATCGAGAGGCTCGATTTGTGGTGCGAAACGGTGTGCGGGGCAGCGAAGACCGAGACCGCCTCGCCCTTTGGCAAACATCCCGTTGGCGAACAGTAGGCGGTCGATGGCCGTGAAGCCCTGCTCTACTAAGCAGGCCTCGCCCACGAAGCAGCGTTCGAGGAACGCGCCGTCCACGAGCGCGTGCACCGGGAGCCGGAATAAAGTCGCGAGCCACGACGCCGACGCCTCACCTCTGTCGGTGCCTCAGGCTGGCTCAGTATGGTACCGTTCTGCAACAACGTGGCGCCGCAGACCGTAGCCCGGTCGCCGATGCGCACATCCACGATGCGTCCGCACCCCTCCACCGTAGCCCCCTCGCCCACATATCCGCGTGGCGCGGCGGCGATGGTGGCGGCATAGGCGTCGATGCGGTCGAATGTGCGGCGGAGTGTCTCCGTGCGGTGTCGATGGAAGACCATGAGGTGGGCCGTCTGGGCCGTAAGTCCGTCGAAGAGGGGGACAGCACGGCCACCGTTCTCGACTGACCGCAGCCACGCGCATCCCCGTTACCGGCCGTCGTGCCCGCGCGGTAGTCGTCGTGCCGATGTCAATGAGTCGGGCGCCACGGCCTATCTCATAGCCGGCCAGAGCGGAGCGTACGCCGTCAATGCGTACGCTGTCGCCCACTATGCAGTCGCAGATCGTCGCGTCCCGGAGGTCGACAGCGCTACCCAGGCTGATCTGCCCCGAGAAGCGTACGATGTCGCAACCGTGGGGGTCGAACCCCACATCGGCTACCTCCACGCGCTGTCCCAATCCTCGGCCTCGCGACCACTGGCCACGAGCGCGTCGATCTCGCATTGCGTCAGTTTCTGTACGGCATGGGCCGGAGGCTTTACTTCTCTTTCCGCCCAGCATGCCAGCCAGGTCGTCCATGATGTTTGCCGTCCTCCGTTCTTGTCGATCATGCCGGTGATCTTGTCGACAACACCTTGTGCCTTTGCCGCCGAGGTTGCTCACGACGCCGCTAACCAGTCCGCTGAGGCCCCTCGCCGCTTCCGGCATGTTTAGACACTACGTCGAGGATCATCGGCAGTGCCGCCTGGAGCACGCCTGAGGCCTGCGACTCGTTCAATCCCGTCTTCTCTGCAATCGTTTTGATGATCGACTGCGTGGTCGATCCGCTGAATCAAATCATTCAAGTTCATTGTCGTATGGGTTTTTATGAGTGAATATGTCGGCCAAAAAGTACGGGTGACTTTCTGAATGCGTCGTCGGTAGCCGTGATTGTTAACCATTCTCCATGACATTTAGGCAGGCCTGGGAGCGCTTCCCGCCTGACCTATAGACATAGGCGAGAGAAACTTAAGCGGTGGAGAAAGTGAGGTGCGACCCAAATCGTGTCGCTTCTGGGCGTAGCTTGGGTGCATAAACAGTAAGAAGAGAATAGGTATGGGAACTCAAAGCAACTGGGTTGAAGCTGCCGCACGAGTGGCTCGACGACCGCATCATGGGCAGAAAGGATAAGGCTGGATGGACTATTTTCGAGGGTCATCTGCGTTTTGTAGCCTCATTAGGGTGTACCCTGGCAAGAGCAGGTGGTCGGCTATCTCCACGATGCAAGCGAGGATACCCCGCACACCGTCGAGCAAGTCTTGAAATTGTTGGAAGAAGAAGCTCAAACAGCGATGGAGCCAAACGATAGGCAGAGATCGCGCAAGCACTGAAGCTGCTCAATCATCATACAGCCAGTGACCGCCAGACCTATATCCATCACATCGGCGAGCATGCACTGGCGCGCGCTGTCAAGCTGAATGACCTAACGCCACAATATGGATAGTGAAGCGTCTGCCGTCCCCCACGGAAAAGGATTACCAGCGTTTAGCCCGGTACCGGCAGGAGTACGAATATCTCGTTCAGCGATAAACCGATTCCTCCACTTCGCATGGCTTAGCGTTCTTCTAAGACAAGCCGATTTATAGCCAATCAGAAATACCGCCGCGAAATCATTTTTGTTCGATGATATGCATTAAAAAGAGACCGCCGTAAGCCCAAGATTTTACGACGATCTCATCTCATGCATGAATTGCCGACCCTCATAATGGAGTCCCTAAGTGAAGCCCGAAAAAAGCGGAGAAAGAGGGATTCGAACCCCCGGAACCTCTCGGTTCAACGGTTTTCAAGACCGCCGCAATCGACCACTCTGCCATCTCTCCTTGGTTTAGTTGCTATCGTAGGGGACGCTTCCCCTCCTTGCTAATGCGCCGCAAAGATAAGGCGAGACATTTTTTACGCAAGTCTGGCTCTCGAATGTCAGACGACGATGTGCCGGAAGACTTGCCGCGGTAGGCCGGGGCGAAAGAAGACAATGCCCCACGTGTAGGCGTCGATGCAGACCGTGGCCGAGGGGTGGGCGCAGAAGAGGGTTTGCCAAGTGCTGCGGAGCTAGTGGTGTGGCGTGGATGCACGGATAAGTAACAGGGTCTCCCGTCCGATGGGTAGTCGGTGCAGAGGTGGAAGAGCGATGCGAGGAGATTCAGGGGTGACGTCGAGGACGATACAGTCCGGGCGGCCGTATTCGGTGAGCGCATTGGGGAGTTCCGTCTCGTAGGTGCCTGCAACGCACTTCAATGGGCGACGTGGTGCGGTTGTGGAGGAGCGTGCGGACGGTGTCGGCTGCAGTCGGACATTCCTCCAAGGCGATGGCGTGCAGGGCCGCTTGAGACGTAGGCGGTCAGGCTGAGCGGTGTCAATCCACCACCGGTGCCGACAATGACGAGGCGACGCGGGTGAAACGGTTGGCTAAGCGGAAAGAGCCATCGAGAGTCGCGTAACGGCAGTCGGTCGTGTGGGTCGGCAAGGGCGTGCAGCGCAGGCGGGTGTAGGCGTAATAACCGCGCGACTCTTTCGAGCACGTTCGTGATCAGGTCGAAGACGAAAGGGCGAATGGACGCCGTAGCCCCTTTGCGGCAGAACAGGCGGCGGTAGAGGGGACGATGAGCGTCTCGGCTCTTTTGCCGCAAGAACTCGCCGATGGTGTAGTTCAAGAAACGGTTGAGGGGCTGCAGGAGGCGGAAGTCTTCCGTGGCGCGGTCGAGCCAGTCCGGGGCGGTGAAGTATGATTCGGCTTGACGCTCATCACGACGTAACTCTTGAAGCGCAATAGTTCGCCGCGAGGCGTGTCGGCTGGGAAGCCTTGGGGCATGCGGGTGAGCTGTTCGCCGGTGAAGGTGCCGAACGTGTGGCGGAAGGCGGGCGCGTCGATGATGGCGGTCAGCTCTCGTCCATGTTGTCGCAGATGTCGCGGCGGAGCTGCTTGAGCATGGGCGAGGTGGGACATCAGACGCCACCCGCCAACTGGGGAGTGTCGGGCCTGAGATGGATGTAATAGCCGCCATACGCGCTCGATCGGCCGCCGAAGCCGGTCAGTGTAGGCGCTGAAATAGGTTTTGTAGGGCGTCTTGTCGGGTGAGAAAGCGGAGGTCGCGATAGATGCGATGAGACACAGCTGCGGGCATCCAGTCCGGCGATCTCGGGGTCGAAGGTGGCGATGCGTTGATCAGCTGGCCGACGTCGTTGATGAAGTCGGCTCGCAGGGCGTCATAACGCTTCTTGTTGTCCTGAAACCATTCGCGGTTATTGTTGGCGCGTAGCTCGCGCAGGAAGTCAAATACTTCGGGGGTCATTGTGATGGGTTGTTATACGTGAGAGGTAGAAATTGCTTTAGAGATATCGCTGACGTCGCGGCAAATGCTTTGGAGAGCGGCGCAACCTGCGCAGATGTCCGGCAAATGCTTTGGGAGTTGCGCAACCCGCAGACGTCGCGGCAAATGCTTTGGGCGTTGCGCAGCCTGCGCGAGACGTCCGCGATGGCGCTTTTTCGTTCAACAAAAAGCTCATCGCACGCCCTTGCAGACGGGACATGAGGAGCGTAACTGTTCCTCGGTGCAGACACCGGCCTTACCGTCGGGGGCGAGGGTTGGCAGCTGCTTAGTCTGGCGGAAAAACATATCGGAGACGAACTTGTTCAGTCGCGTGTTCAGGAAACTCATCAGCTTGGCGTCGCGTTTGGGGCGGGCCAGGTATTCGGTAGCAAAAAGCACGGTGATGAAGCGTCTCGACGGGCATAGCCCTCGTCCTTTTCGGCGCGCTCCGTGTCGTTGTAGTGCTCCCAGACGCGGCTCAGGAGAGTCGAAAGCGGTTGCGCTCGGTCCAGAGTTGATAATAGAGCGCATCAGGGAGCGTTCCTTTGGCCGTCGCGCTCGAACGTCCCGGCGCGGAAGCGAGTGAGCATGTCGGTCAGCGCAGGGGCGGGCTGCAGGAGGCCCGGCACGGTCGAAGAGGGCGAAGGCACGGCGACGATCGTGGAGGTGCGACCTAGGGCGGATCCGAGCAAGAGGCAGAACATCGATGGCGCTCTGTGTCACCCTCGAAGCCGACTCTAAGAGCGGGATGGCGTCCATGAAGTGGCCGTGTAATAGCGCGCGCAACCGCCGTATTTGAGCGTCAGTTGCGACGAGATCGCCCTCGGAAGGAGGGCCGCATAGACCGAATCTGCCGCCCCATATTCGTTCATGCTGAAGGCGCTATGCGGTTACGTCGGAGCGCGCGATGGCGTGGGTGATAGGTGAGAGCCTTGTCGCAGACCTCGAGGGCGATGTCCGCCAGCTGCATCGACAGCATATAGTTGGCCAGCGCCGCTAGCCAGCGCATTCTCCAGCTCGACTTGGAACGCCTCCAGTAAGTCACCATCGCCACCCTTCCGCCCCAATTGTCGGGCACAGTCGGCCACGTTGCGCATCAGCACCGGGTTTTGCGGATCGCTGGCCAGCAGCTTCTCATGATACGCCTTGGCACGCTCGGTGTCACCCGCCGGTCGTAGAATCGGGCCAGCTGATGATTGGCGTAGAAGTCCGCCGTGTCGCGCGCACGCAGTTGCAGCAGGTAGCGCTCTGCCTCGTCCGTCTGCCCAATGGCGCCGGCGGTGCGTGCGAGCGCCACGAGCAACTCCGTGCGTGCGGAGTCGGTGGCCGGAGCAACGCCTATAATAATGGTAGGCGTCGCGGTACTTGAGCAGGCCTTCCGAGGCCTGTCCGCGCGGCATAAAGGGCGGCAAAGTCCGTCGTGTCCGGATGCGACTTTTGCCAAAGGCCAACACCTCAGCAAAACGTTTCTGGTCGACCATACGTTGCCAGTCATCGCGCTGCAGCCTGAAGGGTCTGCCCGGCTAAGCAGTGCGGCAAGGGATGAGGAGGGTGAGAATGCTTTTCATGTGTGAATGATGGATGATGCGCGCCAAAGGTGGGGAGGGACGAGAGGTGCCCCTTCACGCCCCCTGGCTCATGCCCCCTGCCTCGACAGAGGCCGCCGAGCACCGTAGACGCTCCGCAGAGCCCCGATCGCCTCCCTTGGAGACGGACGATAGCGCGTGTGGCGTCGCCGCCTTCCTCCTCGAGCAGACTGACAAAGCGGCTGCCGATGATGGCGCCCGAGGCGTGTCGACAGGCATCGCTGAAGGTGGCGCGGTTGGAGACGCCGAAGCTCGATCATACGCGGATTGCGGAGGGGTAGGGCGGCGATGCGGCGGAAGTAGTCGAGCGTGGGCGCGTCGAACGTGTCGCGGGCGCCGGTGGTGAGGCCGACGAGACCATGTAAAGGAAGCCGTCGGTGGCGGCGTCGATGGCGCGGATCCGCTCTCCCGGACGTCTCGGGCGTGATGAGCATGATCATATCCAGCCCGTAGCGTTGGGCCAGGGGCGATAGTCCGTCATATAGTCGGCGAAAGGGAGGTCGATGATGATGCCATGTCGTGATGCCGACCTCGGCGCAGCGGGCACAGAAGGCCTCGAAAGCCGAAGCGGAGGATGGGGTTGAGGTAACCCATAGAGGATGAGCGGCAGGCGGACGTCGCGGCGGATGTCGGTCAGGTCGTCGAAGAGTCGGCGGGCGTCATGCCGTGGCGAAGGGGCGTCGGTGGCGGCGCGTGGATGACGGGGCCGTCGGCCATGGGTCACTAAAAGGGGATGCCGATTTCGATCAGTCGACGCCGTGGCGCTCCAGGGCGCGATGGTGTCATCCGTAGCGTCGGGACGCGGTGTGCCGGCGCAGAGTAAATGGAGAGCAGGTCACGACGACTCGCTCTGAAGAGGGCTTTCTATACGATTCATGTTGTTTGTGGTGATGGGGATGGATGATTTGTGGGGAACGATCTTCCTCAGGTAGCGGGGCGTATTGTATGTCGACTTCTTTTCTTCCCTTGATGGAAGAAAAAGAAGCAAAAGAAGATCAAGGCCTCCTCGAGGCCGGGGAAGTTTTGCAGCGGGTATATGATCAGCCTTGAAAAGTACCAGGGAAAGACTTCCCTTGCCTCGGTAGGGTCTTCCTTGATGGAAGAAAAAGAAGCAAAAGAAGATCAAGGCGCTCACCGAGGCCGGGGAAGTCTGGCCGGGTGCCGATCTGCTCCTGAAAAGTACCGGAAAACTTCCCTTGCCCCGGTAGCCTCCATGATGGAAGAAAAAGGAGGCAAAAGAGTCAAGGCCTCACCGATGAGGCTGAAGTTAGCCGGTAGGGGTGCGCCGTCTAAGCGTTGCAGGAACGTGCGCGCGCCTCGACGTCTTCGGCGGGGGCAGCGTCTCGAAGCGACTGTTGAGGTCATAGCCGTGCAGCGGGATGGGTGAAGCGGCGTGAGGGCGTCGAGGGCATCGGGCCTCAGTCCGCCGCCGAGCAGGAAGGGCGTCTGGCCCACGCAGTCCCGCAACACGTGCCAGTCGAACGTGCGCCCCGAGCCGCCATGCGCTGCCAGCTGGGGGTGTCGAAGAGGAAGAATCGGCAGCCTGACGTGGCATAGGGCAGCGTCGTGTTGCGCACCGTCTCAGGGTGTGGCGGAAAGCCTGATGACGCCCAGCCCTCGTCGGTCAGGCGGCGACTTGCGTCGGGCGACTCGTGGTCGTGCAGCTGCACGAGATGAGGCCGCAGCGATGGGCCGGGCCGCGACCTGCTCCTCGGGAGACGTCGACGAGACGCCACGCGACGCACGCCATCGGGCAACGACACGTCTGGCACGGCTGTCACGCAGCGCGGCGATGCGGGGTGGAATGAAGCTCACCAGATCGACGCTCGGCAGCGCCGCCACTCGCGCGCGCACATTGTCCGCCGCGCGCAGTCCGCAGACCTTGATGAGTCAGCCGCCGATCATGCCGTAGCCTCCGCTCTTGCGCCCACGTCGCGGAGGAAGGAGCGAGCGCTCGCGCCGCGGCTGGCGCGCATGAACGTCTCTCGCCGATGAGGAAGCCACGATAGCCCGCTCGGCGCAGCCGGTGGATGAGTGGCTGGATCCGAGGCCGCTCTCCGAGATGCGCACGACGTCGTCTGCCCGCGGGCAGCAGTCCGCCATGCGCAGCAATGCTCGGTGGGTTTTCGGAGAAGCTGCTGAGGTGGCGGTTGGTTGACGCTGATCATATCCACCTCAGCAGATGTCGCAGCTCGTCGGCCGTATGCTGCGGCCCAGGAGCACCTCCAGCCTGAGCCGATGCGCCACGTCCGGCCAGCTCGGCGACATTGGTCGGGCGAGAGCGCGGCGGCGATGAGCAGCACGGCGTCGGCGCCGATGATACGCGCCTCATAGAGCTGATAGGCGTCGATGATGAAGTCTTTGCGGAGGATGGGCAGGTCGGTCAGCGGACGGACGGCGCGGAGGTCGCGGACGGTGCCGCCGAAGAACTTCTCGTCCGTGAGCACGAGAGGGCGGCGAGCGCCTGCGCGGGCATAGTCGGCACGACGTCGGCCGGGTCGGCCTGCGGGCGATCCAGCCTTTCGACGGCGATCGGCGTTTGAACTCGGCGATGATGCCCGTGGGCGATTCGGCCAGGGCGCGCAGCATGAGTGCGTCGGCCGTGGCATGCCGTCGAGCAGGGCTTCTTCGAACTGTTCCTGGGGATGATGCGCTTGCGGATGTCGATCTCGAAGCGCTTGTTGGCGATGATCGGGAGAGGATGTTCCTGCATAGCGAGTGATTATTCTTCTTCGTTTCCTTTTCTTGCCTTGATGCAAGAAAAGAAGCAAAGAAGACTCATACCAGGGCCGGGGAGCTTTGGCAGGAGGCTGGCTTTATTGATTGAGCTCTACGAATCGCTTGAGGGTTTGGAGGCGCGGCCGCTGTCGATGGTCCCTCGGTGGCTTCGGCGATGCAGTCGGGGAGGGAGGCGTCGGGCGCATGAGGCGGATGGCGAAGGCGGCATTGGCGACGACGGTTGCTTTCTGCGCGGCTGTCGAACGGTTCTCGAGCACGCGGCGGAAGATGTCGGCGGCTTCGTCGGTGTCGCGCCGCCATAAAAGCTCCTCCGGACGCAGTCGCGCGAGGCCTAACGTCTCGGGCGATAGATCTGTTCGCCGTCGGCAGCCCTGACACTTTGAAGTCGGACGTGAGCGAGATCTCGTCGTAGCCATCCGCTGTGGACCACGGCGACGTCGTGCCGGCAGCCTGATAGGTGTAGGTGTAGAGCCGTTGCAGAGCCAGACTGTAGACGCCCACCAGTTGCGCGGCGGGTAGGGCGGGATTGACCAGCGGCCGAGGATGTTGAAGAAGGTGCGACTTGCCGAGGGCTTTCTGCGCACGGGGGCGACGGCCTTCATGGCGGGGTTGGAAGAGCGGGGCGTGGAGGTAGGCCAGACGGCAGCCGTCCATGCTGCGGCGCAGTGCCCCTCGTCGGCCGTGAAGCGCACGCCCATGCGCTCGATGACGTTGCTGGCACCGCTGACCGACGTGGCGCCATAGTTGCCATGCTTTGATTACGAGCAGTCTGGCGGCGGCCGACGAACGAGGCGGCGGTGGAGATGTTGAACGTGCTCGACCAGTCGCCGCCGGTGCCCACGATGTCGATGGGCGCTAGTCCGTGAGGTCGACGGGGTGGCGCATCTCCAAGCAGGCGTCGCGGAAGCCGCAAAGCTCGTCCACGGAGATGGCGCGCATGAGAAAAACGGGATGATGACGCCGTCTGGGCGTCGTTGTAGTGCGCCCTGCGCGATGTTCCAGGATGGTGCGCGCCTCGTCGCGGCTGAGGCAGCGGTGCTCGGTGAGCTTTGTTGAGGATATCTTTCATAAGGGTGAGTAGTTGGGGATTGGGATCTTCTGATGGCAGTTAGAGTTGATCCTTCTTTTCTTCGCCCTTGATGGAAGAAAAGAAGCAAAGAAAGATCATAAGCGTCAGGGACGCCAGCCGTTTGGCCGGGTACGTGCTGGGCGGCAGGAGAGGCATGCTACGCCGAATCATTGGGCCAGCTGTGGATGATCTTTTTCTCCGACGGGCGTCAGGATGGACTCGGGGTGGAACGTATGCCGTGCACGGGTGGCGCGATGGCGTAGGGCCACGATGTAGCCGTCGGGGCTTTCGGCCGTCACCTGAAGCGTGTCGTCGGGGAAGCCTTCGCGGCTGACGACCCACGAGTGGTAGCGCCCGGCGGTGAACTCGCCCGTGAGGCCGGCAAAAGATGGCGCTGCTCGGTGGCGGTGAGTCGGATGGGCGTCTGGACGCCGTGAAAGACGTCGGAGAGGTTCTCGAGGCGTGCCCCGAACACTCTGCCCGATGGCTTGATGGTCGAGGCAGACGCCCAGGATGGGCTTCGACGGGGCATAGCGCTGGATGAGCGGCAGGAGTAGGCCGGCCTCTTCGGGGATGCCGGGCCGGGCGAGAGGATGATCTGTCGAACGCCACGGCGGCGTCGAGGTCGATGCGGTCGTTGCGGACCACGGTGACGTCCTGCGCCCCAGCGTCGTGCAAGGCGTGCACAAGGTTGCAGGTGAAGGAGTCGTAGGTTCAAAAGGAGGATCTTTCATAAAAAGGGGATGAAAACAAACGAAAACTAGAACATGGGGGCCCGTGGACACGATGTTTCGCGACAACGGCTCCCAATCACCCTCGGTTGAACGAATTGTCGTACGACAATGGCCCCAATGGAGGGCTGGTGAGGGTGTTTCCTTGAGGATTTTTCACCGACGACCAGTCAATGGCAAAATACCTCGAGGAAATTCTTTTCAACCGAGGCCGTTGGTCGAATTTCCTTGAGTATTTTTCACCGACGACCGTCAACGGCAAAATTCCTCGAGGAAATTCCTTTCAACCGAGGGCCGTTGGTCGATTTCTTGAGTAATTTTCACCGACGACCAGTCAACGGTAAAATTACCAAAGAAATTCCTTCAACCGAAGTCTGTTGGCTGAATTTCTTCGGAGAAACACCTTCACCAGCCCTCGGGTGGATGAACTTTCCGCGTGGAAAGAGCTATCCGAGCGCGGCGGATTGCTCCTCCGCCCCTCGATGGCGCGGCGGAGGGCGGCCAACTGTTGTTTACCTCTGCAGTTCGCCCCTCGTCGCTACTGTCGGACTACGACGCCGCATCCGGCCTGATACCAAAAGCTCGTTGTTGCGGCTGACGAAGGTGCGGATGGTGATGGCTCGCGTCATGTCGCCATCCAGGCCGATGAAGCCGATCGTGCCCATAGGCGCCGCGGCTGTGCGGCTCGATCTGGCTGATGAGCTGCATGGCGCGCACCTGGGCGCCCCGCTGAGTGTGCCTGCGGGAAGGTGTCGGCGAAAGGCCCCGGAGCGGGTCTACCCGGCGTTGAGGTGCCTCTCACGCGGCTGGCCAGGGTGGATGACGGCTGTATACTGCGGCTCTGTAGAAGACTCACGCGCACGTCGTGGCAGTTGGAGAGAGGTCGTTACGGGCCGTCGACCAGCATGACATGCTCCGCGTTCTCCTCGGGTCGTTCAGGAGCGCCTCGTCAGGCGGCGGTCGGTCGAGGCGTCGCCCGTGCGTCGGTGGTGCCGGCGATCGGGCTCGATGAAGGCGCGCTGGCCCTCGATCTGCAGTGCGTCTCGGGCGATGAGCCGAAAGATGCGGTAGCCGCCGAAGTCGAAATAGAAGGTAGGGCGAGGGGTTACGCGGCGCAGGGCGCGATAGACGGGAAGTCGTCGCCGTCGAGGCTGGATGAAGCGGCGCGAGAGGACGATCTGGAAGACGTCGCCCCGCATGCGGTGGGCGATGCGCGGCGCACATTGGCGCGGCAGCCCTTCGTCGGTGAGGGTGCTCACCGCCGGGCCACGTCGGGCGAAAGCGTAGGGCGGCATAGTTGCGGTTATCGATGGCCGCCTCCAGCGCCGGCAGCCCGCTCGCTCTCCGTCGGCCCTAAGCTCCACGAGTCGCAGCTCGCTGCGGAAGGGGTTGATGACGATGACGTAGCGGTAGAGGATGTAGTAGATGTCCGGGCATCGTTGCGCTCTCGCGGCCTCGCGGACGGGGATGCGCTCAGTAACGGACGGCGTTGAAATGGTGGTGTAGCTTATAGAGGCCGCACACCCGGCGGTCGTCGCCTGAGACGTGGAAGCGGTTCAAGAAGTCACGCAAGGCATCGGTCACGGCCTCCGCGGCCGGGCAGCAGTGTGCTCCTCGCGATGCTCGTCGGGCGGTGTCACCGTCGGCCCGTGCCGCGTTGATGGCGATGACTCGCCAGCGGACGGAAGCGCAATGAACGAGACGCGAGTTCTCAGCCTGCGTGATAACTCGAGGCTCTCTTTCCAGCGCGCGACTGCGGACAGAGGTCGCGTAACTTGAGCAGACAGGCCATCAGCGGCGCATGCATGCGCCGGGACCCGTTGCCTACGCGTGAGTAGTGTGGTTCTGAGCTCCACACGATGTAGACTCAATTAATGAGTGGTCACAGTAGACACCCAGCAAAGACAGCCAAAGTCCAGCATCAGGTACCCGGACAGGACAGCCAAAGTCCAGCCTTCATCAGGCCCTGCCCAGCAAGAAGGCCGGCGTCCCTGACGCCTTGATTTTCTTCTGCTCTTCTGCATCAAAGGTGAGAAGTAAGCGCCCTCCGCCGAGAGGCGGGAGGAGTTTGCGCGATACTAAGGCGTACCGAAAGTCCCCAAAATTGGCCCGGCATCCTGATGCATTGATTTTCTTTGCTTCTTTTCGTTTGCATCGTATGCGCAGCAGCGGGCCGTCTAAGACAGGCCGTTAATGCTTCGCTCGAGAGATACGTCTCCTTTATCCTTATCAGTCCAGAGACAGCAGCACTTTCACCAGCTCATCCGGTCCGAAAACGCAGTCGGCCGAGCGCGCGACGTGAGCAGACTCCAGCATGCCGATAATCCTCCAGCCGAGTCCAGCTCGTAAGCCGCCTCCACCGCCTCCCGATCCGTCACGGCCACCACGCCCGTCCGCGTGAGCAAAGGCTGCGGGCGCAAAATGTCCGGTACGCGGACAGTCCAGCCCACGCGATCCGAATAGGGCTCCTCGACTTCCGTCCAGTCATCGTCCCAGCTGACCAGCGTCCGTCAGCCGTGGATGATGCCCGGCAGACCCAGTGTGAAGCGTCGCCGCCTACCTGTCCGCTCTCCAGCCGCCGTAGCCTGCCGCCCGGCTATACGATCTGCGCACCTGCTCATCGTCCACGAACGGATAGATCGTCCCCGCCGCGTTGCTCCCTCCGCTGACGCACGCCGCGAGTGCAGTTCTGGCCTGTCGCGGCCTCCTGCTCCTGCAGCGTTGCCAGCGGATCTCACGCCCGATCACCGATTGCAGTCGTGCCACCAGAGTCCGGGTAGGGATGCGGCCTGACCGTCGAACTGATCACGTAGTACGTGTCCGACGGTGACGGCACCAGTCGCGGATCGCTTCGTTCGTCGCGTCCTTGAGCGTCATGTTGCCTGACTCCACCGGCGTCACCTCCCCGCCCAGCATACGGATCTTCCACGTTCGCCCGCTGACGCTCCGTATCCGTCCGCCCCATGTAGACTGAGTGCACCCATGCCCATCAGTGCAGACGGGTGGCCACGGGCCACACCAGTGCTGTCCTGCGCCTGTCTCGCTGATCACCCTCCGCCGACCCAGATGTCAGCCAGCAGCACCTGGTCCCAGTGCATTGTTGATCTTTGTGCGAGCCCGTGCGGGTTCCAGGTCTTCCCGCTTGAGATAAGTCGGCATCCGTAGCGTTCTGACATGCTGCCGTGGTAAAGTGGCGACGGCCGACCCGCATAGTCGCGCAGCAGCACTGAACCTGCATGAACGCTTCACCTCGATCACGCGCAGGTAACTCTCGCGAGCCCCTCCACCGCATCGGTGCAGGATCTCTGCACGCATGCGCCATTAAACGCTCCCAGTAGCTCCTCCGGGCTGACCTGGTAATTGCTGTCTTGTCCTTCCATTCTTTTGGGGTTTGCGTCATCGTTCTTTTGGGGAGATTGCATCCAGGGTACGGATTACTCCCCGAAAATAGCAGAGGCCCTGCCGCAAGTCGTGTAGCGACAGAGTCTCCATTCGTCTCTATTGTCAATCGGATCGTTTTGCGACTTATGGACATGCGGGGTGCGCTCCCAATCTCACGACAGTATTGGAACATCATCGGGCGCTACCACCACCTGCACACCATCGTCATTGTATTCACTAAACGGATCATATTTCCTTTCGTTTCCCCGGGCCGCAAAAGATAAACACGCCTGCTAAACACCCAAATTCATGCGCATTTATTCCTGTTATACGGATCTTGCTGAAAAATCCATCTACGTGATGCGCGCGAATGACCTTCTATCGCTGCACAGACGTCTGGCAGAGCATATAGACGTGCCACTTTCCAAACTCTCTCTACATCTGCGCCCCAGCATAAAGCGGCATCGTATATGAATTCCAACAGAAAAGAGAATGGCACAATGGACAACGGGCTTTTTGAGGATACATTTCGGCTCCGTCTGGCTGACGGATTCTATTTTCGAAACGACGTCATCCCTCGCCATCCTGCTCATTGAAATATCGCTTTTTGCTGCCGTCTTCCATTCTCATGTCTTCTGCCCGGAAGATACATAGATCTCCTTTCCGTCAAGGAGCGATAACCTTTTCGATCGTCCCGTCAAGAGCGACTCTTCTTTCGTGGATGCGTTCGCAGATGCTCTCCCTGCGCAATCTTTCTTCTATCTTTGCCGGCCACTACTACCCCATGCCCACTGACGATCTCCGCTCGGTGTTGCTGCCTCGGACTCATCTTCGCAGCCGTCTGGCTTTACCTCCTCAAGCGCATCATCTACTTCCTTTATTTATTAGGCTCGACGCTGGCGAACGGTACGCCATGTGGGATAATCGTTATCAAAGCTCTAACGCATTTGGGGATGCACGCTCTACGTGCCTCATTCTTGGCCTTCTTCGATAGTCAGTTATCCTCATTATGTCATGCCGCTTTCCTTTTGCTTATGCGCTCATCGTATCTTGTTGATATATATCACTATCCGCATATTTTGCAACAGGCGACGGGCATATTGTTTTATGTTCCACCTTGCGCCAAGAAAATCATCCTGATTCTTGGCTTACGAGGGGTTGAGAGCTACACACTCAATTCAACGGATATAAGTTCTTTATGGCATTGAGTATAAAACACTGCGTATCGCAGCAAACTGTCGGAGACCGAGGAAATCACGGCTTCGACATCGCGGAACGATATGGCGTGATATTGACTTTCGCCCCTTCATCAAGGTTGAGGCCCTTGACGGCTAAAAGAGTCTAGAAAGCAACGCATCTGTTATACCAGATTACAGTGCAGTCTATCTTTATGGCCCGCACGGCGTTGACTATTTTCACCGGCACAAAGAATTACGCATTGTTGTTCCTGAAGATGAAATACTTCGCATGACAGAAGCCATTGCTGTCTATCTGTAGAAATACACCGTCTCACTGAAAAGCGCAAAGATCTTTCTTTCGGAGCCACTGGCAAAACGGACGATCTGATTGACCTCATCGTGAAGCATCCGAAAGAAAAGCACCCCTTCCCCGCCTCCGATATCCAGAAAGACTGACATCTCTGGAGGCACTTACGGTAAAGAAGATCCTGCAAGAGAGCTATCATGTATCGCACCGTCTGCAGCGAGTTTTCGAAGACGAATCGTTTGACCATGATAATTTGCATCTCTTTAGCCCATCCGGCATCCTCATCGTTGATGAAGAACTTCCCACAATTTAAAGCAGGACGACATCCGTATCGGATGCTCAGCGCCACCACTGCAAAGCGGGCCCTGAGGCAGGGCTCCGTCTGACATCGAAGCGCCTACGCTGAGCGCCTCCATGACCGCCGCACTGGAGCAATACTTTAAAGAAGCAACTGGAAAACGACGGCCCGCAAAACGACGAATGACAACGGGTGAGACGAAAATCAACTCCCCAGGAGCGACTTTATCTGAGAGAGATCTTGAACGATCTGTTCGCTGGCGAGCGATCGTTCATTGTATCATCCCTTAGGGTCGTCTACTGCTCGGAGCCAGCCATGGACCGTGCGCCCGAGTAGCCATCCTGGGCCAGCGCTTCCCAAACGACGCGCGCCATGCCGTCGATCGGAATCGCACAGCCGACTGCATCCGCGAGGCCTATCGCACACCTGCAAGACGCCCCTTGACCGAACGCATGCCCTTCATGGCCGATGCCTGCACATCGGCTTCATGTACGTCGCAATGACCTGCCCACGCATGCGGCCATCGGGAAAAAGCGAGGCCAAGGCCGTCAGCCAGATCCTCACAAAAACGACATGATCCGCCGTCTCTCACCGGCCTCCTCCTCCTGCCCATCTACTTCTACCGCAGCTGCTCGCTGACGCCGCCCAGCTGTCGCTACACCCCACCTGCCCATACGCCATCCAGGCGCTCCGCCGTCACGGGCCCCTTCTTACGCGGATCGTGGCGCCATTCTGCCGCATTCTGCGCCGTCACCAGTGGGCGAAGCGCAGCTATGATCCGCACCTGATCCTGCCCCTATGACTTTACGACGTTCAGCACCCATCGTCCGCCCGCTGACCTCACCACGCCCGCCGTGGTCAGCATCGACGCCAGTGAGCCCTTCTGAGCCACGGCCCGGGGACGCTTGGCGGTGGGCATTCATCCTGGCATGCCGCGGCGGATCGTCTTCCGCTGTTGCGCCTCCGCCGCCCATCCGCAGGTTTGTGATGATCGGGAGGCCGGCCTCGATCGGTGGCTGAGGCGCCGATGTCCTGCAAATCGAGCTCTTTCGAGGCGCAGGTCAGGCTGGCCGATGAGCTGCGCAAACCGCTGATCATCCATTGCGTACGTGCTTGGGGGCGAACTGCCTGATGTCGAAAACGCTTCGCCCGGATAGCCCGTGGATCGTCCACGGCTTTCCGGGCAAGTCGCCCTGCCACGCAACTCCTGACGCTGGCCTCAGCCTCCCTTCGGCCTCCTGCACCGCCCTGACGCCTTGCGGACGACTTGGGGACCGGCGTCGATTGTTCGTCGAAACGGACGATAGTCCTACCGATCGTCGAAGTTTACGAGCGCATTGCCGGAGAACTCGCCGTCCCGCCGAATCGTTGGCGCATGATGGGAGAAACGATTCGGCAGCGCTCTTCATAAATCCACCTTTGTTTCTATTTCAGCGGTAAATCATCGCAGCATTTGCCTTTGCGATAAATTACTGCAGTATTTGCAAAACCATTTGCGCGATAAAATTACTCCGTAAGTAGTCAAATCATTACATTGGCAAGAGCACTGCCCGTAGGTAGTCAAACTTGTACTGTAACATAAATTACTTTGGTAGATGATCTTACGGCATATGCTTGCGATGAATGGCGCAGCCGCTTTGTTTCACGCAGCCTGTTTTGAAACCTCCGCTCAGCGGAGTTTCTCTGTATCTATCGCAGGAGGATGTGTAATAATGATGTTGTGGAACGCGCCTCGTGGAACAAATAAAAATCTATGACCGGAGAGGGGCAAACAGCTTGAGATGCATGACTCATGCGCTGGCGAAAAGAGATTTTGCCTCTCCTCCAAGCGGAGGGGGACGAACAGCGGAGGCAGAATGATAGCAACAAACCGAATACAATCAATTTCCCAGAAGTTTCTGGCAAAACGAGCGGAAGCTATGCTTTGAGCATCAGATTCCGTGTGACAGATGGATGCATTCCATTTCTCGAACTGGATCAAACGGAGAGGATCCGTGGACAGGGCGACCTCGAAGCAGTCTGAAATAGACTCTATAACCCTGAAACGACGGAAGAATATAAGTGGCGCATCCTGGCATCTTCGCCATTCTGGCGACGTGGACTGTTTACCGACGGTTTGGGAGCGTTATGCACGGCTGGCTGAGCCTGGACATGCGATTGGGCTTAAGCGGCGTCATGGAAGGAGGCGCATCATTCTGAGTCGGAACTTGACGAAAGTAGACGTACATCTCCACTGGCCTAGGCGGCGGGGCGTTGCGCTTCTACCTGCTTTCCCTGCGGTGGAGGGCATGATGATCGAGAGCTATCGGCGGAGACGTGGTGGAGCGTGAGTTCAATTTCGCGCTTCGGCAGGGGCTGATCAGGACATCGAACGCCTGACAATACATCCGGACCATGCTGAATCTGGTGGTGCTGCTGCCCCTTCGTGCGGACCTGAAGGCGGTGCTCGACGGGGTGCTTGGGAGTGCAACCAGTATGGCGACTTTCTCTGCCAAGATGTACACATGTTCGAAGAGCAAGGAGATGAACGAGGAGGAGATCTGCGCCACCATCCGTAGCAGTCGGGGAAGAACTTTTAGACGAAGAACAATGACACGGCGCCTATCAATCATCGTCCCCTGTTATAACGAGGAGGCTGTGCTGGCTGAGTCGTAATGGCGCACGCAGGCTGTGATCGACCGTCTGCCTGCGAGGGCGTGGATTATTTATATCAATGATGGCAGCGAGACGGTACGCGCAATACGCTGAAATGAGCGCTGACGAAGATCCAGGGTGAAAGTGCTCACTTCTGCGCAACTTTGGCCATCAACTCGCCGTATCGGCTGGTATTCACCAGTGCACCGCCGATTGGGCCGTGATTATGGATGCCGATCTGCGAGATCCCCGGAGTTGATCCTCATATTCTGGCCTCAGCGAGCGAAGGCGCAAACAGCGTCTACTGCGTCCGCCGATCGCGCGAAAAGGAAAACGCTCTTCAAAACGCCTTCCGCACGCCTGTTTTATCGCACCATGAACCGCATGAGTGAGGTGCAATTCCCGCTCGATACGGGGCGATTTCGCCTCATCGATCGCAAAAATCATGGACCAGTTCCGCGCTTGCCCGGAGGCATGGAAGTACATCCGCGGCCCTCTAGTTGGATCGGCTTCAAGCAGGTGCCCTTCTACTGAACATAAGGGCGCGTGGCGGGCGAAACGAAGCACTTTGAGCAAAATGCTCTGCTTTCGGCCTCCAACGCCTTGTTGTACTTTCCAAAAAGCCACTGCGACTGGGCTCGAGCCTCGGATTCCTGGCCGTCATCGTGGGGCTGCTGGGCCCTCTGACCTCTCTTGGGCAAGATCTGCGGTTTCAGTCACGCTGAAACGGATGGAGCTCGATCGCGACTGCCATCATCTTTTCTGAGGTGTACTGCCTGCTACGATCGGCGTACCGGGCAATAGCATTGGCGTCCTCTTCGACGAATCAAAAACCGCCCGGAATACATCGATCACGACGTAAACGCCAACGCGCTGATCGCAACCCCCGACCGTCAGCCCAGACTGTCGTTCTCGATCTGGACAGGAACGTCAGACGCCGGCATACCCAGCAAAACACTAACGGATCAGCCTCAGTCCCTCGGGTTGCGTATTCAAAAGAATCTTCCTTCTGCCCTGTATCGGAAAAGGGTAATGCGTATACGAACAAGACAATCGGCATTTATCCTCTTCGATGCCACAGTAGTAAAATGAAGAAAACTGAATGGAAGAAGATTACACGACTATGCGTGCGGTCGCCCTGATGCTTAGCGCTGGGGATCGCGTTCCCCACTGTCATGCGCACAGCGTGTAACACATCACGGTTGAACAACAAACCTGTATAGACTTCCCTTAAACAAGAATATATTAAGAAGGGATTTCTGAGAAAAGTTTGAGGGTGGCACGAGCTACAACCATTGTAGAAAGTGAGGCCAGTGCAAAAGTCGTGCAAGTTCTCGAGCACCTGTCCCTGTCCTGTACCTGATAGACGATGATCCCGCCAGATCTGGCAAAATTATCATCACGTCCTCTACTTCTCCTGAGCTCTTGGCAGAGAGTCCTTTTAGAATCCGGCGCAGTCAGCATCTAGCTTGACTTTTAGAGAGGTATAACTGGAAATGGTCTCAGCTTTGGACTGGAGTTATCGTTCGTTGATTCTACTTTGAGGGAGGTCAGCTTGGGTGGCCTGACCGACTCACTGATTTTCCTAATGGCAAGTTGGCAGAGAGCGAGGATTATTATTGCAACAGGACCTGCACCTCTAGCTGGAAGGCCCAAATTCCTCGGGTGGAGGACTGAGTGGAGGTATAGTCCATAGCCGACGTTGATCTAAATACAATATGTAGCTGTTTCTTCGATCGGTCTTGAGTTTGATTTTTCGTTCCTTATTCGGATAAGGCTACTTTTGACTTTGTTTTTGCCTCAGAAAGAATATGGAATTACTCGAATCATTGCACGTAAATGATGCATCGGATTCTTTTGTTTCAAGGTCAGAGGTGCTGCATTACAAATATTGCAAAGTTTCCGGAACGACCTGGCTGTAATGATCTCCAACTTCTAATTGGGGCCTATAATTCGAAATGAAACTGTGGCTGGCTATGCGGGGAAGCCTGATACGACAGGATTTGCCGCTGCCGCATGAGTGCGCAGCAGGCACGGTTTCCCTTCCTGCTACTAGTCCTATTGCTGTAGAGCCACAGTGGACACGGATGAATCCGACGAACGCCAATAGCTAGGCGGGAAAGTATGATGGTCAAACTAAGGTGTTGATGGGCCGTCGCAGATCATCGGTTCGAGGCGAGCGGTATCATCTCAAAGTCGAAGGGATTTGTAATACAGAAAGATGATAGAACTTTAGTTCTGCGGCATCATGGTAAATCTGGATTTAGGTACACAGAAGCGGGTGTTAATCAGCCCTTGATGGGAGCTTGAATATGAATGGGATCGATATGGTCTAGATCATCTTATAGTGACTGTGCCCAATCAATGACCCCTAAGTTTGGCCTGGACTCTAGTAGATCGCGGGAGTCACGCTTACGTATCTGATTGCCTCAAAGTAAAAATATAAGGAGGGCGGATGAAGTCCACTACCGGATACGGTGAAGTTAGCGGAGGTGACTCTTTATACAATTCCTTTAAGACTTTTTACGGTCCCTCTCGAGATAATGGTAAGGAAGGTGTATCATGGCATGTATTATTTGTTGGTGAGGCTGTGATACTTTAAACTCACCCAGTGGAGACCTTTTAAATTCTTTTACTGGTATCACAACAAAATATAGAATTACTGAGTGTGCCCCGCTTATAAAGGAGTCTTTAAATTGACTATTACGCGGCTCGAATTTACGTCTTTAGAAGTATAGATCGTGGCCGCACTGGGAACTGGCACGACCCAGAAACGGGTGAAGAGCGCCTTTACCGCAGATCAGATGGACTATTTTATGAATAGTGATCGTCACAGCGTGGCCCAGGGAGCCGAAACGCCCGTGCGGAGGTTCAGTTCTTCCACCATACAAAGGACACTTTGATGGGTCCCGCTCAGCGCAGTCTTGTTCGCCAGGGTTGTGCTCCCTGAGGTGCCAGGCTTTGATATCGAGCTATGCTCCTGGTATTTAGCCCATGTAAATTCGAGCGCAATATGATGTTCCGAGTGATGCCAACGGTGAATGCAGGTGGCAGCCTGTGTGAGTGAGCAGCAGGCAGAAAGTTCAATCCTCGACAACATGGCGTACGTACGGGGTCAGCAATGGCGATGGCACGTATACGGTAACGATTTCTCTATAAGATCTGGTGAGCTGACCGATCCGCGAATCCTTTTGCAGCCCCTGAACAGTCACGTGGCAGCGACGGTACGTCAATCTACACCGAGCGAGACCCTCTGGCGTAACGAGTCCCACGCAAGCCAACACGGCCAAAGTGTATACGAGGGTGCTGCCTGTACGCATGCTGACCTCTCCTGTGCCGGCGAGATAGTTTCGGTACGCACTTGCAGGCTTCGGTGTGGCAATTTTGGGGAATGGTGCAATACGCATAAAGTGATTTAAGCATGTCGATCTGCTCACTGCATTAAGAGATAAGAGTTGAGTTCCAGTAAAGATTTTAGCTCTACAGCTGTGGGAGGGCCCTGGGGCGTGATGTCTCAAATATTTTGTATACTCTACCCCCAGTACGAAAAGGGAGAGGCGATTACGACGTATGACTTAATAAGAGGCCTGCAAGATGTCAAGATGCTTATGAGCCTCTGCTATTTCCAGTACGGGAGAGTTTATCGTCGGGCGAGGTAACAGCCCAGTCCTTCATGGCAGGCGACAAGCGGGTAACGTCCACAAATCGTCGCCAGCGACGCTGCTGTAACATGAGGTTCTGCGGCGGACAAGATCAGTTATTACCAAGGCGGTCGGAGAGAGCCCCACGTCGGCCTTCTTTGCCGAGCTACACATAAGGGCGTGCAAGGTGGATGATGAACCGCATCCATTGCCAAGTTGAGCGTGATGTTGTTGAAAGTGACAAACGTACCGCGGCAGCCAGATAGCCACCAGGACCGTCCCCAGAGACGCCTGTGTAATGAGGCGCCGCGAAGCGGCGTTCAGCAGCGGGCAGCGGGCCAATGCGCGCAGAGATTGCGACCAGCATGAACAAAGCTTGGTACCGCGGGGCTTCCCCGCCATCTGCGAGTATATGGGTGTCGGTGAGGCACGAAAGGAGGAGGCATGAAAAGATGCGTTATACGTCCCACGATACATCAGCCGGCTGTGCGATATGTTGCGCTACGCTGACCTCTCACGCAGGAAGCTGGGCTCAGAGGAAGGCCAGCGCACGGACTTCTGCGAAGTGTTCTCAGTCGGAAAAGAGACATGGTGTGGGAGTCTTGTTCACTACTGAAAACGATGAGCGCGGCGTCGTGATGTACTCGCTTTAAGTAGCTCCTTAATCTTCCAAATGCCAGCGAGATACCGAAAAAGGACCCCAGTCGACGCGCTTTGATGTAATGTACTACGCGTGATGGCATGTGGCAGGATGAGGATCCTAGAGCGTCTTGAGAAAGTGCCTGCAATTGCTGATCATCTTCTGTAGTTCATCGGCTGGAGACCCGCCGAAAGTGATGGTGGAAGCAAGAGGAGCGAGTCTGCATTCCCTGCCTGGCACTACGGAGAGAGGATGGCGCGCTGAGGCTGTGGCCTGGCAGACCGACTGCGGTTTATATCGTTACAGTGCGCTGGAGAACGACCTGAGAAGGGGCTGCAGGCTGGCTTGCGGCAATGCGTGGAGCGAGTCCGAAGATGAAATTGAAGGCCTCCTCGCCTCCCAAAACGCGTGGTGCGCGATGGCTACGCGGCTGAGGATGATAATGAGGAAGTTCCATCAAGCTGAGCCAAATGATGAGGCAGCCTTATGGTAGCCTCCCAGACTTCAAGGGATGCAGCTGTTGATGATGTAGGAGATGTAAGATGAGCAGTCCGGCAGTGACGAGAGGATGCCTGCTGGAACTTCCAAGCTGTGCCCGCCGACTTTGGTCTCAACAGGTTGACGCTACGAGGCAGGTGCAGAAGAGCAATATAATTTCATGACATGGATATTTTACTTTTCATCCATCTTGTTTTAATGTGTACCAAGCACGGGGAGAGGCGTCGGCCGGCTGCCTATCGGAGATCGCTGCTACCTGCGCTGCAAACCACGCGGCGGGCGCAAAGTAGGAAACAACAGCGGGTTGAAGGAAGTGTCTCTCTCGACGGTCGTCGGAGCCTGAACCTATGGGCCTGGCCTCGGATTGTCAGGTCGATCTTTAGAACCCTGAGGGTTCGGCCTTGACGGTCGTCGGAGCCTGAACCCTGAGGGCTTTTGGGCCTTGACGGTCGTCGGAGCCTGAACCCTGAGGGTTTGCCCTTGACGGTCGTCGGAGCCCCAACGTCCGGGCGTAGGACCTGAGGAAAAGCGCCCGGCCTTACATCTGCGTAAATGCCACCTTTGTGTTTGTTATTGAATAACCCGTGGAAGTACATGACTCGGAACCGTCACCTCTTTGATTGCGAACCAATGCCCTACCAAGATGAGCCAACGCCCCATGTTTTGTGATGCTCTCCGGAAACGACGGCGCAAAGATAGACGACTTTGGAAACCGCATTCGCCCAGGGTAACGTGCGCTGTCAGATCCTATGCGCTATCCGTCCGACGGGAAGCGAGGCGGAGGCGGGCAAGCAGAACGTGATCTGTCTTACCCGCCCGCTCTGGTGGATCTGTAAAGCCGATTGGCAATTACTTTAGCGGTTGCCAGTAGCGGGCTTATATGAACTTGCCGACGCGGCCGGCGGTGGCCCAAATTTTAAAGCCTCTACTTGCCCGTGCAGAAGGGGCGAGCTAGCTGGAGACTGAGCTGGACCTGGTGATAGGTCAGAATCTCTGATTCTGATCGCTCTTCAGTTGATCGTGGAGGTGGATGAATACCTTCACCCGATATGTCTTTGAAGGCCACTCACTGGGTAGCCTCTCCGACAAGTCCTTTTTCAATAGTAGCTGTTTTATATGGCGGAAAATTGATTCCGCTCTTCCTGTGAAACAGTGCGCAGTGCAGGATAGCCGTCTACGGCGCAAGAAGTGAGGCAATTTGCAGCGTGTCAGTCCTGTTCGTAGGGCGCGCCTGTCCTGTAGATGCTGCGGCCCTGATAGTCGATGGCCACGATGACGGCAGCTCGGTGACGGCCAGGCGGCGGATATCAGCTGAGGTCGTCGAAGGCGATCACCCTCGGGTGTCGAGACAGCGGGCTCGCGAGGGCGGCTGCCCACTGACAGGCGAAGAAGATGCCGGTGTATCGGTTTACCGCGTCGACTACTTCGGCGTTGGTGGAGTGGGGCCTTGCTGATCATCATTTGTGGGCCTTCATGGATGAGGCGGGCGAAGAAGCGTCCGCGCGACTGGCCGTGGTGGGGCCAGATGGATCTGATGAAGCTGCCCAACATGGGACAGGGATCAAGTGGTAGATGACTTGTTTGCGAAGTCGAAGCGGCGCGGTTCCGGGGCATGAGCATTTCGTAGAGGCGCTGGCGGCGGCGCGTCATGGGCGGTAGATGGTGGAGAGAGGTAGACGAGGTCAGCCGGGAGGAGCGGATGACGTCGTCGTAGAAGGGGGGTACGCAGGATGCAAGTCATTCTAAAGGTTTCCATTGGTGTGAGTAGCTAAATTCAATTCCTATTTGGATGATGGGAGGCAGGCCAATCTATTCTTGTCTCAGGACTCTCTTTCCCTGATGTCTCTTCTTCTTGTCTGATGCTCTTCTTCTTGTCTTGACAAGAAGAAGCAAAGAAGGCTGGCACTTACCGGGGCTGTGGTCAGGGCTGGGTACTGAACTCCGCCTCCCCGGCAGAGGCCAGTCAGATGCCAAATAACTTGGGCTGCATCAGGAAACTCCTGCCTTGCAGAGGTCACCACCGCCGGGAATATCGCTGCATCAAGATCAGAGAGCGACTCAAGTGGTGGTGCGGCAGCTGATGCTGATTGAGACGGTGGCTGGCGATGCGGGTGGCGAATGAGATGTGGACCGCCAGCGGTGGTGCTCCGCCAGAAGCCGACGGACCGATGCCGAGGCGATTGACGTCACCCAAAGCCTTGCCCTGGCGGCGCCAGGTCGGGCGCTCAGCCGACGGAGCCGACGGACGCAGGGCTTTCTGCTCAGCGGCGGCCCCATCGTGCCAATTAATCAGACACACCGACGATGGCTTGCGACAGGCTTGGCACCGGCGCGAGAACCACTATTACGAACTGCCTGATGCCGTACACCGTCGCTGCATGAGTACTTCGTCGCTCTGCTTCGCCAGCCTCATGCGCGACAACAACGATGGGAAGGCGTCGCCGCACCATCTCACAGTGATGATGGCGGCGTTGTCCTCTCGTCCACGCGGTCGATGGGTCGCAATGACAGACTCTACGGAGTAGCCCTTTCGTGACCCCGACGGACACCCTGAGATGGCGTCTCGACGAACGCCGTGCGATGCGACGTCTCTGGGCCCCAGGTGACGAAGATGACGGCCACGCCAGTACCCATAGATGGGACGATGCCTCGCGGGCGATGCGGCGTCTGTCACGAGGGTGGTGAGCACCCAAGACCCAGCGGTGAGCGCCCGTCTGAGGCAGCATGAAACTTACGCTGATGCTCTTCGCCAGCACATAGCAGCTTCGATTCAAGACCCGACGATCGAGGAGACCTTTCTGTTTGAATCTCCCACAGTTACGCGCAGCAACAGCATTGCGGCTGACGTCTCCTGCGACCGTCGATAAGCCAGATAGGCAGAAGGGCCTGCCCGGACCTCTCGACAAGGGTCTGTGGGAAAGTCAACATTCTCAGACGACAGACGTGAACGGAAGATCGCGAGGGGATGACATCACCGATACGACATGATCCTCGTCGTGGTAGGCGATGAGTCCCGGCATGCGCCTGGTCACGCGCCTCAAGGCGTATCCAGACTCAAGTGCTAACGGAACTTGAGCATAAAGCCAGCATCTCGAGAAATAGAACCACGTCAGATGCCAAACCCGTCGCCGAGGAGATGTGGTGATGTCTTCAAGGAGTGTCTATCTTAAGGGATACCTGAGCGACCCGTGATGATGAAGCAGACAATGCCTGCGGCAGGCCAAGACGCCGGGGCGCCACGACGACTCTTCGCCGATACACCACGAGCAGCTCGGCAACATACGAGGGCATCGTAGAAGCAGCGCCTGACGACGACGGCCGCGCACCACAAAAGCGGACAAACTCGCAATCCGCAAGACACACCAGCCAAGGACGTCAGAAGATAGGTGGTGAGCGTCCCGATGCCGTTAAGCGGAACAGCACCGCATGATCTCGCGCGACTGACGATGTCGTCTACGCTGGAGAGTTGCAGGCCAGAAGCCTCCTGATAAAGGATGATTTAAAGCGGCGTCGCCGAGGATGCAGATACAGAGGTCGCTTAAAAGAAGAGTGGCGGTGTCGATCTGCTCGCCGAGGAACATGAGTCGCTTCAAGCACGTGTGCTGCCACTGCGCTGAGACCATATAATTTTTGTGATTGCGCATAGAGCTGGGACAAAATGAAAACTAAAAAGTGCCGGGGCCAAGGATATCAGTCCTCCTGCTTAGGGTAGGGGCGTATCAGTATGCCTTTAGATTATTCTGCAGGCTGAAACATAGATACCGAGGTCACCTGCCGAGGTACTGTGCGCGCACGCCCCCTACCCCAATGGCCGAATGAGACGAGGGATGCGGCGCCAACACCGGCGAAGGTAGTTCCTCGCCAACCTATGGATAGGATTGCGCCAACCTATAAGGTATTACCACTACCCATAGGTTAGAATGAAGCAATGCATCGGGGTTTGGAACAAAAGGGGGGCAGGAATGGTTCGTGTCGGTTCTATTCTATTTCCCGACTACCGTTCGACTATAAATCGAACTTGAACTTCATCAGGGGGATGCTGTTGCGCCGACGTCCGTTTCGTTGAGCGCGCTGGTGATCGACGCACGATGCGTATTCCCATCGCCTTTGGCGGGGCCGATGTGCACAGAGCGATGATGTCCGTCCTGGGATGTGGGTAGAGTTGAGTGGAATATGGCGTTGTTGAACATGTGCTGGCGGCCCTTGACGCGCCTACATGATCCTAGTAGTCCTTTAAAAGGATGTCGAAGGTCAGCCTGTAGGACTTGAGCTCTTGCTTCGGATCATCAGTTTACGTCCGTCAGTTTGCAATGCATGAGGATATCCTCCTTTCTGGCCCCGTCCCCATCAGCTGGAGTGAAGCAGCGGTTGCGCGCCTGGTGGAGCTGTTCGACCCACCAGGCGGTGATGAATCAAGATCTCGCCCCATCTTGTTCGAGGGCGAGAAGGGTCAGCCAGGCTGCCGGGCCGAAGCGATGCGCCTCGTAGCCGAAGTGGAGGCATGGTGCCGTGGCGAATCCGCAGATAAAAGGCTTCCGTTCTGAGTGCGCCACACTTCGATGATGATCAGAGTTTGGTATCGCTGTGCGACTCTTCGGCGTCCTTGAATACGGCCATGACGCCTTCCAGAGAGATTTGGGGCCGGAGTGGTGTCGGCATGCCGTAGTGCCTGAAGCTGTCTTCACAAGATCCTGACGCTGCGTGACGATGTCAAACATCTTCGAGACTGCTGATCGGATCCTTGACGCCGGCGCAATGAGATGCGATAGCTCACGCGGCGCAACGCCTTCGAGCTTGACGCCGCCGAAGAACTTGTCCGTGGGATAACCTGATCCGCCACCTTCACCTATTGCCGGCTCCACTCTGGCAGGGGCGCACTGTGCAATGAGGGCGCACTGGGGCCAGGGCAGTATGGGTGGGGTTGGTCTTTCGCAGAGCGCATGGGCAGGATGGAGAGTGTGGTACTGCGAGGGCGAGAGGCCTGAGCAATACAGGCGCGATCTCATGGAGGTAGCCAAATATGCAGTCGCTACCGCTGCTGGGTGGGGCGGCGACGGCAGTACACTGAGGATCTGCCCATGGAGCCATGGCCTTTGTCGTAGCCCTCTACGATGGCGAGGGCGCGAAGATGGCGGGGTTACCGGGCTGAGTGACCGGGCAATGACTTCGCCCTGCGCCTTCGTCCAAGGCTTTATGTAGGCCTTTCAGCCAATCTGGAGCGACGATGGACGGCCCCGCCGATGTTCCTTCTCGGCGATCTTTGGCCAGTGAGGCGTCACTTGACTGTAGTGAAGCTTCTCCCATCGAGCCTCTTTGTCCAGCTCGAGCTGATGGATGGCCATCTTGAAGTTTCGGAGCTTCTTCGTAAGGACTTGATGATGTCCATATCAGTCCAACAGCAGTGTAGTGCACGCTGGCAGCCAGCCGTGCTGATGATGACGGGGATGCTGGCCCTGATGGCGGCGGGGATCATAATCTCTAAGTCGCAGCCACTGAGTTGCGGTCGGTGAACGACCTGCCGGGCGCTGAGGGTAATAGGGCCGGATCACTAACCGTCGATCGCGCTCACGGCGCACTGCCTGCCCCTCCACGAACGACTCCATCAAAGCTGTAGCCCAAGACATGTGTGTATAAGACTCTTAATTCTTCCATTTCTATTTAGAGGGTAGGAGGTTAGAGGTGAGGGATCGAGGACAGAGATCGTGCCATCCCTCTACCTCCAATTCCACCCTCTACCTCTATCCGCAGATTACTTTCGCTTCCGGATACAGATGCGGCTCATCCGTTGAATACAATCATATAGCCTTCGTCGACGCCTAAGCGCCCGGCCGTAGCTGGGGATACCGTACGGGCGAGGTGGCTGTAGCGATGCGCAGACTTCGGCCGAGCGAATCTGTCTCGCTGCAGGTGCCGCTGAGGTAGGCGCCCATGCCGCGCCTTGCAGTAGAGGACGGCCTCGATATGTTGTTGATGCTGCCGAGGTCGGGCGTCTGATCTGAGCCATGGCCGATTTCCTTAGAGAAGTCTACTGGCGTCCTCCAGCGCGTAACGCCCGTCGGCTACAGATCCGGGTGTTGATGCTCGCGGTCGATCACGGCGCGGATGTCGCGCAGAGCCTTTGATCTGTGCCCGCGTCAGCCCACATCCACGGGATTCTCTGATGCAGCCTGAAGGGCGCTGCGATGGCTGCCACTTCACCGATGTAGGAGCGATGGCCATGTGGGTCAGCAATAAGACGAGTTGGCGTGCTGTAGACGCCGATGTGGATCGCCGGGTTGCAGCCTTGAAGGGTTTTAGCTTCTGGATGGGTTGTGCAGCCATTCCACGTATTCTTTGATCTTCCTTTCCTTGAGGCCTACCCCCGTCTCGACGTGTTAAAGAGGCGTGCAGTACGTCGGCGGTCTTCGCGATCATCCTTTCGTCGGCGGCCCAGGTAGCGGCCGTCGCCTGACTGGGAAGATGGGACACAGGTCGGAGATCTCGTGCTGTACTCGTCGATGATGACTTGGCTATCAGCACGCTTCGCGCCTTTATTACAGCGCCGAGGCAGGCTCTGGGTCATGCCGCAGCGGATGGCGGTGATATTTCTGCCCGTCTTGGGAAGGTCTATACTGGTTTCGGGTGCGGTCAGCCATTTCTTGCGAAGGTGGTGATCCTCGCTCACGTAAAAGCGGGATGACCTCCCGCCTGATGACGGATGAAGTCCTTTGGCCAGAAGAGGGTCGCGTCCGCCGTGGTCTGGAGATCAAAACGCGGAAAGTAGTCGCCGCCATCGCACTGCCTTCGAGCGAAGATGATAGGAGATCGATCTGCCCGCTTGACGAACGGCCGTGAATCTGGGGTTACAGGCGCCCTTCTGCTAGAAAGCGCTGTCGTTTTCGCCCGTTCTAATACTAATGTCGAAGAAGGCCCGTTCCTAACGGGAGCGCAGATCACTGGGCGGGATTTTCATTTCGCTCTCTATTTGATTGTGTGTACTGGTTCCTTGTTTTATGTGTGATGCCCTGCCGCTGTGGATGGAGTCAAACTACCTGGTTTGACCCCACCTGGGGCCGGGCCTTTGCTTCAAAACCACCTGGTTTGACCCTCAATCAGGTCGGCTTACATCAAACCGCCCGCGGCTTGAATTCTAACTGAGCCGGGTTTCATCAAACCACCTGTCGGCCTCCCTAATCAGTCGGCTCGCTTCAAACCACCTGGTCGGACCTTTAATCGCTACTTTATTTCAAACCATTGGCTCACTTCCAAATCGAGGTCTGTTTTGTCAAACCATTGGTTTGGCCCAAATCGGAGGTCTATTTTACCTCAAACCATTGGCTCAATGCAAATGGAGGATTTTGCTTCAACCATTGGCCTGGCCTGAATCAGTCGGCCTACTCAAACCATTGGCTTTCCAAATTTGAATCGGGCCGGGCCTTTGCTTCTAAACCATTGGTTTGACCCAATCGGGTCGGGCCCTCTGCCCAAAACCATTGGCCTGTATTCTAACCGAAGCCGATGGATCAAACCATCGGCTTGATCCAACCAAGCCCTGGGGCAGCCGTCTTAGTGTTTCGCTATTCGCCCGCGCGGGGCGTCCGATACAGCTTCCTCGCTGATGGCGTAGACGTCGTCGATGACCATTATCGGAAGCCTACGGGCGCGGTTCTCAAACGCGCGCGCCCTCGAGCTTGCGGCGGGAAGTCCACGATGTCTTTTCGAGAGCGGCAGCGCCCATGTCGAGTAGGCGGACGGCAGCCGGCATTGTCGCGTGCCGGCATGGCCTTACCCATTGTAGCGGCTGGGGCGAAGGGATGTCGAGCACGCTGGCCTCAAGGCACACAAAAGTTTACGGGCAGTCAGCGCGGCCCAGCCTCGACTCCCGCCAGAATGCAGTGAGACGGCCGAGATGATCTCGCCTCTCCAGCACGGCGGGAATGTGGTGGCGGAAGCCCTGATCGCGGCATGGAGGCCACTTGCCCCGTGGCGCGGAGCCCGGCGGCAGCAGTTCCTCGTGGCACACGATCGCCCTGTGCGGCGTCTGACGATCACCCCACCAGCCACGCTGCAGCGGCCGCAGTAATCTACGAGATCACGCCGAAGGCTCTACCTTGCTCCTGCGGGAATCCGCCCATCCACTGGTGGTGAAGATGGTCGTCACGCGTACGTCGGAAGCTTTCATACCACCGGAGGTAAACCGCGCGTGAGCATGTTTGTGGTGGCTGCAGCGCGGCTTGCGTCCTGAATCAGGGCTGCCACACTGGCTGCATCCTACGGTGATGTCCCCTACGCCCCTGCGCAGCGGCGGAGGAGTGTCCGAGGACGGCCACCGAGTTCGAGATACAAGGCGGATTAGTGTGCCCGCCAGCGGCCCTGAACGGTTTCATGGTTGATCGACACGCCAGCCTCTTTGCAGAGGCCCAGGCGGTCGGCGTAACGTTGGTGCGCAGCGACATGGTCTTTCTGATCGAGTGGCTCTTGGAGTAGGGATGCTGTACGAGATGCCGCCCCTCATACGAGGTGAATCATGGGCGATGGAGGATCTCCGTCAAGAGGCGGCGCGTCGGGCGTGTACTGGCGCACCTGCATTGGTAATTTTGATGCCAAGTCACGTCGCGGTAGATCGTCTCGCCATAGTCTATGATCGGGAAGCCGTCCAGCACTGGGAGCGGTCTGTCTCTTTACTCCTTTCTGACACCTGTCTCAGCCTCAGTGGTAACGGTCTGGACGTGAAGTCCACTGTCGAGGCAGTCGGCCTCGCCCTCGGCCTCCTTGAGGGAATTGGAGTAGCCAGCCTCCGGCAGGGGCCACACCGGCATCGCGGCTGGGATCAGAGTCCGCGTCTCGAGAGTAGCCTCTTCGTGCGCTTAGCCAAAACGCCTCTCGGGTGATGGATTTGATAGGCCATGGCCCTGCCGAACTCGATGTCTCGCCCTGTGTGCCATTGTCCACACCTCCCTTGCGCCCTATGGCTAGCGATCTTCAAAACCTTTTGTCATTGATTTGCGTCTTATCTCTGTTTTTGCTGTTCTATTTTGATGATGTGTCTTTAATTGGCTTCGGGGTGTATTATACGCCCCAGTTTATATCCGGCCAAGTCAAAACGCCAACTTCCTCAGCCTCGGTGGAGGCCAGGGACGCCAGCCAAGCTCTCTGAGCACCCAGTTAACTTCACGTAGGGCCGCAGGCCGCCTTGATTTCTTTTTGTCTTTCCTGTGTCAAGATGTAAGAAAAGGAGAAGAATGCTGCTCTGCCTCTCACTCCCAGTCAAGACAAGAAAGGAGAAGAATATACCACCTTTGATATTTCTAATTCTTTCTTCCCCGATGGAAGAAAGAAGGCAAAAGAAGATCATATGCCAGGGATGGCCGTTTCTCCTGCACCCGGCCAAACTCCTGCCCTGCAGGGGGACAACAGACGCCAAGCCTCTGGCATGCTACCTGGCAAGCAGTAGTTAGAGGTAGAACTACTTTACCACCGCCTTTTTAGGCTTTGGGGAATTCAATGTAAGTGTGCTTCCCTGACTTAAGCGCCTGAACAAGGCGCATACCGGCATGACAGGCCGTTGGCACTTTCTTCTTCTGGCAATGCGCGTAGCCAGCCCGACTGACGGCGCCTGGGAAAGTCGGATCGAGCAAAAGATGTAGCGCCGGTCCAATTTAGTAGGGACGGATGCTGGGTACTATGTAGGCAGTCGCCCAGCGCCACTTTCGGTCCTGAGGATATAGTCCGGAAGCTGCTGTACGGATGGCGCCGCTTGGCCACCGACTCACGTTTCGTACTGGCAGGTCTTTCCTGCCGCGACAACCGTCCGCACGGCGACTGTCCGGTGCAGATGCGCCTGGCGCCTGCACCGCGAGGTGCCGGCACCGCGTGCCAGCTCCTCCGATGCGTTGCTCCGCCGCCTGACTCCGCCAAGGTGTCCGACGCTCTGCAGCGGCAACGTACGCCCACCTGATCGTCCGGCAGTGTTTCACCGGCCATGGGTGCGTTTCAGATCCGTTCACCGGGCCAGCGATTGACAGACTGTGGTGCGCATACCAGACTGCCCACTGTACGCTTGCATACGGCTCCTGCAACCTTCGTCACTGCGCCGTCGATCGTCGGCTTACCGTCCGTCATCGAGTGGATGTCCGTCGGTACCGCCACCGTCGATAGCAAGTAGATCGGCCGACTCGGCCCCTGCAGGCGTGCCTTGCTGAAGAGCCCCAGCTGTTCATCACCGCCAGTGGCGCAGGGATGATGCGGCGCGGCGTCATTTCTGCACAATGCGTCAGCCTCTTTACCTCACGGCGGACCATTAAGAGTCTTGACCTCGCTGGCGCAATGCTGGAAGCTGGTTAAACCTGCATTATACTGTCCGTGATCACATAGTTCTGTTCGACGCGGCGAAGACCTCCTCCAGCCCGTGTACGAGGCCGACTTGTTGCCAGCCACGATGACGAGAAGTTATGATCGATGACGGAGGCGTCGGGGCACACGATCACCTCCTTGTTGCCGCCGCTGTCCGGTACCGCCGCAGAGTAGTACTAAGTCGGGGTCGATGGTAACCTGGTTTGTTCCTGCCTGACATTCTGAAAGCGTACGTCTGACCATGATTTGCGCCAGCGCTGGAGGTCGCTGTAATGAGCCAGCCTTGATGTCAGCTCAGGCACGAGCCTCCCAGCGCGACCATCTTTCAGCCCGCCCGCAGCACTATTTAGCAGAGCAGCCTGTCGCATGCAAACGGTCTGCCGAGTCGATTCCCTCCAGCTGCGCCATAGTGCGGTTTCAATACTCATCGTCCGTGTGTCGATCAGGTGAAGGCCGCAGCAGGGCCACCATAATAACCGCGATCAGTCGATATGCCCAGCACCTCGCATGGTGACCCGGAAATCGATATAGTAAGGTATCATCGTTGAAATGAGGCGTAGAATGCTTATTGGGAGCGGCTGCAGGGCTTCATGTGCTCTGAGGAGTGGCTTGCAATCTTGACTGTTGTCCGGATGACAGCCGGGGGATAACCCACAGCTTCATCACATGAAGCGCTTCAACCGTCTTCAAAGTCTCCATTACCCACCACGAGGTTGCTGCCAGCAAAGAGGGGATGGCTTCTCAGACCAGCCTGTCACACTTCTCGCGCAGCTCTGCGTAGTCGATCCCACAGTCGCATAGAGCGACGAAATGAGGTGATGGCGTGGGGCCCTGCGGCGGTCTCAACGCGGCTTGATATACTTTTCCTGTGCCACCATCATACCCAGGTTGACGCACCTGAAGCCGGCCCTGCTGGAGCGCAAAGGTTGAGCATCTGGCTGCTGACAGCATGCGCGCCAGCCTGACTACCCTAAGCGCGACAGTTTTTGTTCCATTATTATTTGATTGAGACAGTGTATGACTTCGCGCGAATAAAATAAAGCTCTGATCTGCGATTTTAACGAGCTTTATTGATCTTACCCAAACAGCATTTGTGCGTAAACAAACGACAAGGCCGCCTTTCAGTTTCGATCCGCTGAGGCCCTGCGGAGAGCCCCTGGCGCGCTGCGAGCTTCCAGCCCGGCCGACCGTCGCATAGCTGCCTGCGCCCATCCAACTCCTGTTATTAGAATTTAGTTATTCACGAAATTTGCGCTCCCAAAACTAGTGAAGTGTGACACCGGCAGAGATACAATAACAATACATACATCAACTGCACACCTGTACAGAGAAAACCGTTGTTGTGCAGAACTTCTTTGCCATTCTTGTAATGGCTGCCATTCTCATGGCACCTGCTTCCGCTCAGTTTCCAAGCCGCTTTTATGCAGTACATTCAGCTGGATCCGTAGCTCGAAGCCGTCGGCGGACAAGTGCCCGTCACGATCAGCATTGCTCAATCCCAGCCAAGTGGTTCAAGAAAAACGCTACGCTGACGATCACGCTCCTGTGCTCCTGGCCATCCTGGTATGGAACATGGGGCACGTACCATACCTTCCAGCGAAAGGTGCGCGCCAATAACCAAGTGATCCCTTACGGTACGGGTGGCAATGTCACCATGAAGCTGCCTTCAAGTATAAAACCTGAGATGAAGGATCGGATTTCCACTTGACCTCTCGATGTGAAGATCAAGGCCGTCGTCGGCATGTCTCCGATCAGCCAGCTGACGGCGTCATTATCAGCACTCTCCTCTGGCGCTGGCTAACGCCGCCACGACAACCCCACCGTCGAGCTGACAAGTTCCAATGCATCACCGGCGAGGCTCTGGCTGACGCGATCCTCTCTTCCTCATCCAGCAGGCTGAGCTCCAATCGCCGAGTTGAGGCGAACTGGAAGGAATTGGAAGGATCGCGGTGGGCCAGAAAGCCAACGCTGCCGCTGCACCAAACGTCTCCGTCGAAGTCTCTGCCCAGTTTCACCCGACGGCGACTCGGCCCAACGAACGCTGGCTGAGCTGACGGCCACACGACGCGCCACCAGTACATGAACTGAACAAAACGCAAAATCGACGTCCTCGTCGGCGCACACCACCACACGGCGCAGGACTGGAGGGTTTTGGGAGCTTCGCGTCTCAGTCGAACTTGCGGTAAGACAAAGACTCTGGTCCTCCGGCCCTCTCTCCATGTACTCCGACCTCGAGCAGCGCGAGCGCAGATCGGGAATATCCCAATTGTCTTCTGCCCTGGCCGACGCCGAGATCCCGCCCAAGCTGCGCCACCACGCCCGACGGGCCAACACGAACTACTGCAACCGGATGAGAGACTAAAGCGCCTGGCCTAGGTCGAACCCCAAAGCGCCCACGTCGAGGAGCTGTCAGAGGCCGCCACTTGACTCACGAACGACGTCAGACCGTGAGAGGCGATCTATAACGCAAGGCCTGAGCTCTTCCTCAAGACTACTGCACCTGGGAACAACACTTGGTATGCAAGGCCACTACGGCATGACTCTGCAAGGCTGGAGGAACCTTCAAGTCCAACAGCGTGCAGCAAAAACAGCGCCGCCAACATCAACCCGGCCTCCTGGCCCTCACCCGTGGCGAGGAGCTGGACAAGGCGCAGTGGCTCATCGGCAGGCTCTGGATGTGCTTGAGCTTGGCGAGGCCCCTCGGCATGCTCTTCCCCTTCACCTCGAGCAGGGCGACCTATGCCAAGGCTGCCAGCCGCCTGTTCGGCGCAGCCAAGACAACAACGCCGCTCTGGCCCAGTCCCTACCAAGGACTACAGTAAGGCCTCGTAGACTAACGCTGTCATCAACGGTCCGGATGCAACGACGATCTACTCCAAGGCCACTGTTCCGCTCTGCACAAATGACGCTGTTGATACATTGAAGCCACCCTAAGGCAGGCTTTTAACATCAGCAAGAAGAAATCTCTGGCCCGAGGCTGCCAACGACTTGAGAGTTCGCTATACGCCGGTTGACGCGGCCTCATGAACCTCAAAGTGCGACAAGGCCAGAAATAATTCATTAAGAGACGGCCCCGGCTGATCTTCGTTTCTAAGAATTAGAGGCGGCGCGCACCCGTGAAGGGTCCGCCGCCCCGCCTTTTTCACCCCTTTTCTTCTGCGACAGTCTGGAAAACCTCTTCCCAGTAGCTGCTGCTCGTTCTGTCTACGCCTAAAAACGGCGTCCCGCGCTGCTCGGGTCTGTTCACACCCAAAACGGCGTCCCGGCGCGTTGCATGGGTTTACGCCCAAATTCCGGCAGTCCTGATACTGAATGTGGCTTGTTCTGGGCCATCTGGGTTGATCAGCGGCGACAGGCGCGGATAGATAAAGAGGATCCGCGGCCCGTGAGGCTGCAACAGCAATACGCTGACTCTGCGGCGGGCAGACCGTCGATCGTGCTGGAGTGCCAGAATCTTCCGCCATTCATGGAGCGACCGGACGCTGCAGCCTGAGAGCGAGAACGCTGTCTTTATCTCTGTGCCCTGGCGGAAAGCTGATGGGATTGCTTCATGAGAATGTGTCGTCGTCGTGGAGGTGCTCCTCAAGTGGGAAATATGATGCGGAGAAGGCGTCGAGGGAGGCCGTCAAACTCTTGTGAAAATAGTACAAGAATGAGCGTACAGTCCGATGGCTCATGTGGGACGCTGGTTGATCTATATTTTTGCAAAGTGCCCCGCATTGATGTGGTGACATAAAACGAGCTTTACGTGGGCATCAATGGAAAGGCTGGCCTGCTTGCGTCTAATGTGAGGAGGGAAATGATATGAGTAAGTTTAACATGGGCAGCGCATCATGCAACCCCTTTTGAGTTGAAATAATAAACATCTGCAAGTGTGCCATCATGATCGAAGTGTTATTTAGGGCTGTTGCCTCATGTAGCCCCATATCTTTACTGGTCTGCCTGATCGTGACCACAAACAATCCTGTACATAAAAGTGCTTTTTGAATAGACTAAAAGTATAATCTGTGTAATTTGAAATAGCTTTAAATGATCGAGGCTAAAATGTAGAATGATGGTCTGACTAGAAGATGGCAATTCATAAAACAGGTTTGTGCTTTTGACGGATCGAGGCAAAACAAAGGTGTCACGTTTTGAATAAAAGTGGAGAGGTAAGAAATAAAAGATGGGTGTGCTGATTGCGACGAAAAAAGTAAAATGGAGGTGGAATGTTAGGTATTGATTTATAGTGGAAAAGATGAGACGCAACAGGCTGGGATGTACAAAGTAAAGAAGAAGAAATGCCCCACGGGCCGATTTGGGCCCTGAATAGCCTGAGAAATGAACTGGTAGACGCTGGTTTCTAGCCGTGAATAGACCTAAAATACACTTTGAAGACACCGCTCGCACCCCTGATGCAAATTCTAACTTAGTGCCCGTAAGCATTAGAATCTGACCTCCAAACCCGCGACGACTCTGCGCCATTGTCGATTTGTCGCTATCCCATTGCTGCGGGCCTGACCACCCCTGCTTTTCAAATGGCCCAACAGCCGCCCGGCTTGGGCCACCCAATATGGGCGCAGGCTGGCCGGTCGGGCGTTGCTGACGGTGTACAGCGTCTGGCATCGAGCACTCTGGGGCGATCGGTGGCCATCTCCTGCCCCTTCAACTGGGGCCTGACTTCAGCGCCGCCAGTTTGATGAAAGCCGGGGGCACGTGGCTATGGGTGGGCGCCGCCACGGGTGCTGATCGGCATGATGTCTGTCATTACATAATGGTCTGGCCTCGCTGGACTGGATGAACTGTACTCCTCCCTTGCTTACGCCGTCCATGCTCGTCCAGCGAGATGATCACTCCCAAAGCCTCGACGAGATGTGGGGCTGCGCAACCGGCAGTCTTATGGGCGTCGTTCCTGGATCCCGATCGTGGAGGAGATCTTCGCCGTGTGCCTATGCTTTCAGTTGTTCTGCTGGCTGATGTCAGCTGCCCACTGAGGGGCGAGGAGCCGTTATTAACGATCGGCCGACTGCGCTTTTCCGGGTGGGCTGCCTGTGTTTGGTATCTATTTATCCCCACGATCCTCCTCCAAGGAGCATGGAAATATTTGACTGATGAGGAGCTCATCGTCAGCATCGGGCTTTGCTTGGCTGTATACTGCTGTCGCGATGGGCTTCGTCGGCCCTAAGTGCGTCGAGGGCGCCGCATCCCACAGGAATGGCTGAGGCGGAGTGGCGATCGAGGGTTAGTCAACTGGTGAGACCTCTGGAAGCGTCTTCTGCTCGTGTGGGCATGCCATCGACCCCGAGGTGCTGTGAACAGGCGGCGCCATCCGGCGGCGGTCGTGGCTGGCAGCTACTGTTCCAGCATGCGGCGTGCTCGGGCCACGCGCTCAAGACGGCATCCAGAGCGCCTCGCGTTGACGCAGATCGCGGAGTTTCGCCTTTCCTATCCCGCCTCGGCAGCATAGCGCGAAGCGGAGTGCAGCCTTATATGTACCTTATCATCGTGGCCAGTCCTGCACAAATACCGGCGCCTGGTATGGTCCGCCCAATATCCGCTATGCCCGGTTTAGAGTGCGGTCGCCCGCCAGCTGGATCCATTTTGACCGGGCCAAGGCATCATCGAGCCACCATCCACGCAGAGCGAACAGAGCAGTCTCGCGCGCCAGTCGGTTGTGGTTTATTTCACGCGTGATGCCGCAGTTGTTTCGGTCTGGCTGTACCAGCGCTCATCTGCCGTCGCCCGGGGCCTGTATCGCCAGGGCGTTGTTTCCCGCGGCATGGCGGGCGCGGTTGCGGGCCACATGATGGGCAGAATTGCCCGAGGTCGCAGCGGCTCTGGAGCGATATCAGCTGGCAACCGCGCCCGCCTGGTTTGCCTTCCACAGCGCACGTCCTCGGCGCTGGCCTTTGGGTGCAGGTGCTTCATGGGCTGCGCTGCTGCAATTAATCCGCTGTGGAGGCCAAGTGATCGCTGCAAGTGCCGTCGCCATCCTGTTTTCGAAGGAAGTTCAGGCACGGCTGATCCCCGCCCGAGCAACATCGTCAAAACTCCCGGCCGCGAGGCCGAGGGCTGGCTGACCGGCGCACCTGCGGCGTGACCAACTGCCTCCTGGAGCGTGACCTCCATCGATGGTTATTGAGATCCGCCTGACTTGCCCAGTGAAATTGATGTTGAAAGAGGCTGGACTTGCCGGAAGTGCAATGAACAATGTGACGCACTACCCGCGCAGCCGCCGGACGCACATCCCGGCGGTGAGGAGGCCCTACCGTTTGACAGGTAATGGGTTTATCCTGATGTGCTGAATCCAGCGCTCGCAGCCACGTGACCGACCGCCACAACAAGTGCTCGCCGCCACGCCAAAATAGAAGTAGCGGATGGAAATTACTCGAGCAGTCTATCGTCAGTGGAGGCCTGCGACTGCGGCCGCCTGATCCGTGAGTCCGGCATCCGCGATAAACTGCGGTGCCCCATCGGTATCAAGGGCGCATATGTCGCTTCAAGAATCCGCTACTTCCACTGTCTTCGAGCCAAGGACATCAGCCTGACTGTACAACATGAGAAAGCCGTATCCAGCGGAGTTGAGGGGCATGTTGTGATAAGGAATTGTCTGTGATTAGATCAAATTTAGAGCCCTTTGATCATCCGAAGCGATTCTCAACCATTCTGTATATATGAAAAGAACGAAACATCTACTTTATCCGGCTGTCGCCCATTGCGCCCCGCTGTAGGGCCGCTTGTCCCACTACCCTGCCCTTCGGGGTGGCGTACGTTGCAGCTTGGGCGCCCCACAGAGGCGCGCCATCACGACCCACGCGCATTTTCGCCGGTGGTGCACTGAACGGCTGGCGTATTGACGAAGGAGCGTACGACTACCCTCGATTTCAGTCCTGACTGGCCATTCTCTCAATGGACACCCAGGGCAGGCCTCCGGCTATGGCGCCGGGCCGAGCAGGCGGCCCTGCCTGCAGCGTAGAGAATGCCTTTCAAGATCTCCCTTCGTGCGCCGCTACTACATGCATCGAAGCCTTTCAACCTGTTCATGGATGGAGGGTATGTCAATCTCGAAGGAGGAGCGCAAGGCGGATTGGTGGAGTGTCGAATGGCTTTGAGGCTGATCCGCCTGGTGGCTGTGTCGATCTGACCGAGGATCAGTCTCGCCTCCGGTCTGCCTGGCCTACCGCAGCGGCTACTTTCCGGTGAAGAGCCAGGCCTCAAAGATGGTTTCGGTATTACGCCGCCCTGAAGAGTTAATGATCGGGCTGGAGCTGAGTTCCTGACCGTTTCTTGGCCCCAGACGTAATATGGAAGGGGTGGTTTCAAATGAATGGCACACCTCTTCCAGCTACACGGACGGTGCCAGGAGCGGGACCAGTGCGCGGCAATGACCCTGATCTCCGCTGACCGCCCTTCGGCACCCACACGCCGATGGCCGACCGTGCGGGCAGTCCATGCCGGGCAAACTGCGCAGCGTAGACCCTGCTGACAATGGGTGTCACTGCGCGGACCAGAAAAGACGGTGGCCTTCACCACGTCGGCCAGCGTAGCCGGCTTCTGCGGAGGATGGCGCGGAGCGAAGGTCTGTTCTGGCTTCCGTTCGCGGACAATTCTGCCTGAACAAAGTCGCCCGTAGCCGGTCGAGACCTGCTTGACCGACACAAATAGCAGGCTGCCCGCGCCCTACAGCCTGACCAACACGCGGCGCTATTGGCTGCACCACTCTTCTACTCCAGGGCGATGAATTTATGCGCGGTTGACGGCGCTGACCGCCGTCCACCTCCCGCCGGTGAGAGGGATATATCGGTGATTGAGGATCGCGGCCGCGTCAGTCTGTCGGGGGTACGCGGGTACGTCCTTGCATAGCCGTGGTGGTGTAACTTTGCCGACGGATGGGACCGGGGTAGTGGATGAGCGTGCCGGAGCACCTCCGCCAGTCGCTCGGAGAGTGCGCGGTCCTCGGCCCGACGACAAAGAGGTGGTAGTCTGGCAGACTGCATGCGTCGTTCCGCCGACACCCACAGCCGCCAGTCCAGCGCGGTAGCGTGCTGCGATGGTGCGCCTATGACGTCCTGGGCGTCGAGGTGGCGCAGTTTGACGCAGGATGGGCTGCATCCCCGTCCAGTAGTCGGCTGCTGATGCTTCAGAAGTCGTGGATGATAGCACCGTCCGCCCGTAGTTACGCAAAGCGAGCGTGGAGGCGTCGGCCGTGGCGCCGCCGCTGGTCGTGATTGCGCGCCGTCGCCAGGCGCTGAGGTTCTGTGGGCAAGGAGTAGGCGGCAGCCGCCCCTAGCCCCTCCGCTTTTACGGTCGCGATAGGCGCTTCGCTGCTGTGCACAGTCCTCCACGTTTTCAGGCCGTGCGTCCGTGTGACATGGAGGGATGCATCCATGTTTCTAGCCTGCCTGTAGAGGTGGATGGGGACAATGCACGGTGCGGGGTGGATTCCAGCTCGATGAGGTGTTCGTCCAGGAGGCTATCTTCCCGACGGATGTCGATGACCGCAGGCGCTGGCTTGTAATGATGCCGGTGATGCAGGCGAAGGCGGCCGCGTCGGTAGGTGACCACCTCGTCGCGGGGCCATTATCTGCTGCGCAAGGCCAGAGTGGATGGTTTCTGGGTACCGCTGGCTTAAAAGCACTTACATGGGGAGCGTCAGAGTGACCTGATAGTCGGCAACCACGTTCAGTTGGCTCCGGCCTTTCCTGAGGATGTACCAGCGGAGCCGAGCATACGGCGCAGGGCCGCGCCGATCTCGTGCGGATAGCCTCGTATTCGCGCTTGAATTCCTGAATAGGACTGTCATATTGTCAGAATTATTTACCTTTGGCTGCAGGCAGAGAATTGTTTTGCGTCCGGGCGGGCCCATCTGTCTGCTGGTTGTTTGACGAAGAGAGTGCCCATGGACCCAGTTTCGCAGAATGTCTGCTGCGTTACTTACACTCTATGATACAGTTCCTTTCTTTAGAATGTCTGCTGGCGTTATTACACCCTATGATAGCCCTTTTTGGTGAATGTCTGGTGTTACTACACCATGATAGCTCCTCGGCAGAATGTCTGCCAAGCGTCACTACACCCTTAGAAGTGGAGCAGTCTCGGCAGAATGTCTGCCATGCCATATCTATGATAGCCTCGGTAGAATGTCTGCTGGTTACTTAATTTATATATAGCCCTCAGAATGTCTGAAGCGGCGCTTTCATTACACCCTATGATAGTCTTTCGGCAGAATGTTCGGCGACACGCACACCGCAGCGAAGCCTAAGGACAGTGTCGCTGATGTCATCGACACCCCATGGTAGCCCTGGCATGAGCAGGTCGCTGGCGCTACCAGACTTATGAGTAGCTCTGGCGAGCAGTGTCGCTGATGTTAATACACCCATGATAGCCCGGCGATATGTCGCTATGCCATTGGTTGAATTTAAGCGGTGGTGCCTGAGCGGTAGTGTCGCCGGCGTTATCACACCCTATCCGCGATAGTTGCGCCACGCCCTTCTATACTTCTGGCTGTTGTTTGGCTGCCCTCCTTTGACGATGCCAAGGCGTGCGGGCTGCATGCGATGGGTGCGGCTCTAAGGCGCAGGGCATGGTTGCGCGGAGAGCGTCGGGTGTGATGTACGTTGAATGGTCGAGGTGGAGGAGGCGGAGAAGTGATCCACGGCCACGGATGCCTGGCAGGCCCCGAGGTGCGTTCGGGTTTAGGCCTGCGGTCCTCGCCGCTATAGGCTGCGCTGTCGAAACTGTTCGTGTTAAGATGTCGAGGAGCCAGCCTGAGGCGTTAAAAGCCCGGGTTCCATGTCGGGCGCGGGGTGGTTATGTTCAGCAGACGCCTTGAGGCCAAAGGTGGTGAGCTTTGTTGTCTTTAATGACCCGGCATGCCGTGCGACTGGAGCTACGGGGCTGCGTGAAGCACCCGCCGCTGAGGATGTCGTCCTGAGGATGGCTCTTCGACGCCGCACGGCAGCTTGTGAGCGCCACTGGGAGGGGAAGGTCCTATACGGCAAGAGGTGGATAGCCACGAAATCAAAAGCGCGCGGGATGAACAGCGTCGCCAAAGAGCAGTAGTCTGTTGTGGGCTTGGGGTGATGGCTCCGGTTCAGGATCTCGCATTTGCGGAAGCAAGGTCCGGGTGCTGACGGCGGATGGGGAAGTTACCCGCCTCGCGTGTTTTGCGTTCCGATCAGGCTGGTGCGGTCGTCCGACCCGTCGTCGGCAATCACCACCCGCGCTGATCCGCCCGTGCCCGTAGCCCCAAAGTACCTCTCGAGCCACCGGCCACAGGTAGGAAAGGATCACGGACAACCTCTTCCCGATCGCCTCCGCCGCAGCAGCATTACCGAAAGGAGTAGGCAGCGGGCGCTTGGCGGGCGGGGCACCAGGCCCGTCGCCGAGTATCCGCGCGTACTGCGCCAGCGTCCGGTTCGCGCGCCCCGGCATACAGCTCTTCGGCCACGGCGGAACATCCACCCCGCCCCACAGTCGGGCGAAATTGCAGCCACGACGCACCGATACGGCGCCGAAGCGCATGCGGCGGTCGTCAATTCAAGCAGGTCGATGCCTGGAGGCCTGAAAGAGGGATGCTGCTGGGCGAATAGTTTGAGTGTGCAGGAATCAGCTCGTACCAGCGCCGTAAAGCGGGCGTGAAGGCGCGGGAGATGTCCTCCTGACCGTCGATGCTGCGTCCGAACTCGTAGTTGCGGTCGGGGCACTTCTGCCGCTGACGAAGTAGCTGCGGCGGAGCAGTCCGCCCGCTGTCTGATGAGGCAGGCCAGCGTGTGGGCAGTCTCGATGCCCAGTTTAAGACGGTGGCGCAGTGCATAGTCGTAGGCGCGCCGAGCCTGGGGTGTACGGAAGAATGTAGATGAAACGTAGGGGAGGGGCGGTACACGTAACGCCTACATGCTGATTCAGCGGGCCAACCGGGAGGTCAAACACGACGGATTCCCGTTATGCTGGCGATAGATTTACCCGCCGCCCTTGCTCGAAGTTTCCGGGCAGCGAATGGACGGCGGCGCAGCGACCTGCCGCGCCGGGGTGAGCGTCATGTCAATGCTTGAGGCCACGGAGTGCGCTGCGAGTTATCGCGTTCAGCGTGAGGGCGGAATCTGGTAGTAGACGCCTGCAGGGGAGGTGTGTGCCGACCGTCGTGCCCAAGGATCTCTGTTTCAGGAGGAGGCCTGCTGTCGCGCCGAAGATCCTTGATCTGGCTTGATGCGCCCGGCAGCGCGCGGGAGCGTGGGCGTGATCGCTGAAGGGATCGGTAGATGGCTGGCCCAGGCGGCCCACTTCGCGTTAGCTTGTCGGGAAGGCACACGTACCCGGCGCTCGCGGTTGTTATAGAGGGCCGCCACTTGATAGTTCACCGTCCGTGCCAGCGTTGAGGGGTCGGTACGGTCGGCGCAGCTGACGGTGGCCACCTTGCGCGTAATACGCGATACGACGTGGTGCCCGGTCACCTCGGGAAGGTGGCTAGGGCCGCGCGCAGCATCGCATGCTCCGCGACGCCTCCACCAGCAATTTCGCGCAGGTGAGGCGTACATCGACGGTGGGGGGAGCATTGCGCTCGACGGCAACTGCATCGTGCCGCATTCTTCCAGCACCTCGCGCGAGCTGACGATGGGCGGAGATGTGTTAGTTGAGGTTAGCGCCCGGCTGCATCACGTCCTGTATGCAATGCCCGGTGGCGTGACCGTCGACATGAGTAGAGATCACCTCACATCGATGGCCGGGCCACCGCCGCATACGGCGGGGAAGTTCGAGGCTGCGGGTGAGAGGCGGGAGACGTAGATGGCGTGAGCGCTCTGAGGCGTCGACGAAGGGTGTGGTGTTTCCACAGTTTGTTGCGCCGTAGGTGTAGGTCTGCGATGGCCGTTTGTAGTGCGTACCGGTGATGTAGTGACCTCATACGTGTTATCGCGCGTACCGGAGTGGAAGCGCACGATGGTGCGGGAGGTTACGGTTTGAGGTCAGGCTCCCCAGCGTTGGCTGAAAGAAGGGATGCGCCTCGCCTGCATTGTCTACGTTCACCTTGATAGTGTGCCCGCGAGCCGCCCTTCAGTAGATGCCGGATTGTTTCGTACACGGGAGCCCCAGAGGATGGGCTGCCCGGGCCATTGGTGGTGCGGCCACCTTTCACAGTTCGTCGGCGCTTGAGGGCGACCTGTTCAGGAGGGTCGCCGCCGTCTGACTCTGCCGTCGGATGTATAGACGGCGGTCACGGTGTAGGCGAGCGTCCTGTCCCGGTGCCGTGTATCGATGGTGGAGGTCGGGTCGACTCCGCCGATCTTCGCCTGGCTGCGAGTAGAGAGGGTACGGGAGCGCCCGTCGGGCTGTCCGCCAGCGTATGCGTCCGTTATCTACACGCGACGGCCTTCAATCCGCCTGGAGCACTGGCGCTGCAAGATAATGTCCATCGAGCACCTCTGCCGCCGTCTGTGGGGTCGAGGAATGATCAGCGTGTCCGTGCCTGGCCATTTGTTCCAGTGATAGCTGAGTTTATGCAGGAGGGGTTGCCGCCTCAGGCTTTGTGCACGCTGACGTGCCGCCCGTCATGAATCAATGATGCGGGTGGCTGCTGTTGAAGAGCGGTGGCAATTGACGAACCTGCACCTCGTGGCTAATGGTTTGGTCTGGGGCAAAGACGGCATTCCAGTGTATCTGCGCACCTTCCAGGGGCTACCCCGCTGCAGAACGTGTGCTGAGGCTGGGGCGGCATAGGTCGAGATTCCTCATGTAGTCAGCCTTGCGGGCATGGCGGAGATGCCCCAGTCGAGGCCTGCCCGCCGCGATCCCAGCTGCTATAGTAGACGCTGTAATCCTCCGGGATGCTCTGGCTGATAAAGGCAAGAGTCCGTCCGATCCGCCGTGGGTAGGCGGGATAGGCGGCAGCCCACTGCTGCGGGCGTCGCTTGCCGTCGCCGTGCAGGTGCTGTACCTTTATGGAAGATGAACTGCCACCGCGCAGCCTCGTCGGTAGCCTTGACGCCGTGGCATCTTGTCCGCAATGGTGGCGGTGAGGAGGGCTCAGGTCCTGAGCCGTATTGTTCAGCAGGCGCCGCGGATGTACGCGGTCGTTGATCTGTTGACTATTTCGGCAGACGCCCGCTTCTGGCGTTTCTTGCCAGAGCCGCCCTGGAGCAGTTCTGTTACGTTCACTCTGCATCGAGGCCGCGGTCCGTCGGAGAGCCAGCCCTGTCGCTACGTACGGTTGCCCTCGCAGGTTGTAGCCATACCCTACGGCCTCGGATCTCCTGAAGTCGATGACGGCCGTCCGGGGCCTGGAGCGTATTCCAGCGGTGATGGCATCGCCGAGATGAAACCTGTGGCGAAGCGTCCACTATCGAAGGTGGCGGGAGCAGGCCCCAACAGCCCTGATTTGTCCTGATTATATAGGTAGAGGCGCCCACTGGGATGAGGAAGTCATGCATAGAGCACGCCTGTAAGCCTCTGTATCTCGACTCCAGCCAGATGGTCTGGGCCGTCGGGGAGGGGTGGCCCGGCGCGCCGCGTTCTGGGCTCATCTGACGTCGATGAGTCGAGACGCACCGCGGCGCCAATCCTCCGCTCCGCGCCAGCCGCTGACCAGCTTTCGCTCGGCTACGCCAGTCTACGAACACCTCCGGCCGCGCCGCGGGGCCCGACTTTCGCAAAGGGTTCATTATAGCGAAGCCGGGGAGGTGCTCTAGACTTATTCACAGCCTCGTAGCGCCTGCAGCCATTCCCAGGCCAGGTAATTCCGCCAGTGGCGCGCAGGATCGTTGATTGAATAGGAGCCATATAATAGGTTACGCCCGCCCTCGTGAGGCGAGCGGCAAAGCAGGCTGACTTTCACGATCGAGGGGGCTGCGAACTGAGGCTTGGGGTGGGAGCTGTCCGCCTTGCGCTGGCTGACTTGGGGAGGCGGCTGCAAGGCAGCCTGGAGCGGAATGCAGGCCTTTGCTGTATATTGCACGGCAAAAACAAAAGGTGTATGCAAAAGTGGAAAAGTTCCATATCGAGTGGCATCTTTGATAAGGTGTCGAAATCACAGCCAGAATCATCTGATTACGCTGCGCGGATTGTCCTGTTTGGTTGACATGCTCAGATATCCATTCTACAGACGCATACTTTCACTTATGGAAAGTGCAGGAGAGCAGGCGGTCGTCATTGCTAGGGTTTCGAGGTCTGCACCTGCTCGCATTTCGGGTAATGACGAGGAGGCGCCGAGCGCATTGAGTCTAACGTACTACATAGAGCTGACTAAGCATGGCGCTGAGATAACTGACCTCGCCACGGATGAGAGAAGGCGGACGATCGAGCTGTGGAGCCCCAAGCGGCTGTTTCTGCCGCACGTTGGGCATCTGACTGGAGCTGTCTCTATAAAGAAGGGAAGGCGCTTCCACCTCGGAACGAACAGGAGGGGAGGCAGCCTTCCCTTTCTTAGAGGTATGCATGGGCAGATAGGGCTGGCTCAGCTTTCGCGCCTATACAGATTAAAGAAACAAATTGAACACCCCATGGGAGGCTATCAACTCCCCAAAGAGCTGGGGATAGGGAGTATATCACCGGTGCAACTTTGAGGGCCTAAATATGTATCGTAAGGATATCAAGGACTGGCGAGCCTCGAGCAGAATTCCGGAACAAGTTTGAAGGTCAACAACGTCCGAACTGGACTGACGGCGAGTTTGAGAGACTGATGGAAAATCGTCAGAGTTGATGGTCTGGCGTGAAGGCCCCAAGTACGCCTGAGAGGCAAAGTTGAGGTCATCTACGATGACGGGTTGACGCGCCTCACCCTTTAGTCAACCCACAGAACTGGTGCGGAACGACTACACAATGCCAATCACGTGCACAACACACATGCAGCTACCTTTACATGGATGGACTATCTCACACGGCCTCCAAGGCTGGTGCAGGTGGAGCCGAGGCAGGTGCCGCCACGTACACTGCCAGATTGTGGACTATGGGTGAATCGATCACGAGAATGGCCATATACAATGCTGCTGGCTTCTCATGCAGCCTCATCATTGCGGCAATGAGGGTGGATAGGTTCACTTCGCCAACCCCAGGAAGGCGCCCATGTTGATACGTGGAGAAAGAGCACCTCACCGTCTGTCGGTGCTTGATGGAGCAGAATAGCAAAGGTACAACCCAAGGTGAGTGCCTGTCGTGAGGTGTTGCAAGTGCGCTGGGTGAGCTTGATCAGCCATGGTGCTGGTGGAGATGAGAAGCCTAATAACACAGCGAATCTTTACTGATCTATGCGTAGAAGAAGATAGAGCACTGAGAAATAACTCCCGGTAACGGCTACATATCTGGCGGCTAACTCACGGAAGCAAAAAAGAGATGCCCACTCTGTTCCAAGGTTGCCATGACACCCTCGTGATCTCGAAAATGCCTCTCTGTCAATCGTACACTTGGATAAGTAGACGCGCGAGGAATTCAACAAGCTCCAGAAGGACTGCGGAGGGAGGAAGACGAACCGGCGAGAGCTGGTGCGGCGCATGCCTCACAATATATATGACAAGATCATCGTCACCATTATCCAGAGCTCGGAAGCTACCTTTACCTAGTGCGCTGATATCTTTTGACCGACATCAGTGCTGATTTTAAGCTGATCAAAGGCATCGTCTTCTTATCTCTGACGAGGCCACTGCCTGTAGTCTGGGAGAATACCGGGCCATCGTGGCTTCCTTCCTCATGCAACTGGCTTCACCACGCCCCTGACTACCGAGAACGCCACCTGACTCAAGATCGAAGGCCGCGCGACTGGCCCTGACTCCACGGAGGACATCTCCAAAAGCCTTTGGCCATGCCATCACCTACGCCGATGAGGACAAAAAGTGTTGCCCTTCGACGTCTCCTTCCCATTGCCTCTCCAGTGGGATGTGGTAGCTTGAGACGGGCAATGTGCCCAAAGAGATCACGATAGATCCTCGAGGCCGATAGCTGATAACCAGTTTCAATGCCTTTTGCCACTGCCAGCATCATCAACGACGCCACTGGAACACTGCAAGATCTTTGATGGAGGATCCAGCCTGAGCGAGAATACCTGACTTACAAGCCTGCATCGCTCCGCCTTCCGCCCTTGGTTGAGGGCAACTATGACATCACAGATAAGAAGAGCTTGACCAAGAGAGGCAGACAAACTAAGTGACCGCCCGGAAGAAGGAAGCCCTAGCGTATCAATAGTATGTATAACCAGACCTATAACACGCTGCACCATCGAGGAGTTCGACTGCTATAATCGCGATGTGCAGCAGCGCACCGGGCGGCAGGCAGTGAATGAGGTGACGAAGGCGACAGGTGACTGATGATTTCACCTATCGTCGTCGACAGTTCTGACCGGCTTGACTCCAAAATACCCCACACCTCTACGTAGACAAAGGCCTGCAAATACTATTTAACGATCCTAGTTTTCCGCGCACCCAATCGGTGCCCAATCGAGCGCAAGCCTTCAAGATCTCGACTTCCGCGCCGCGAGTGCTGACGCCCCTGAACACCGCCGAAGCCTTCCGTGAATGAGACAAGTCGAAGGATGCTACAAGATCTGGCCTTACGTTTCATTGTTGGCCAAGCTGCTATAGATGTAGCCGTGCAGAGACTTATATTACGATGGAGAGTTACGGCCTGAGCCCGGAGCCCGAGGAGGTGCCTAACCTGAAGGGTGATGCGGCCCACGACTTTGTGGATATTCACATGCAGTGTTCCATACCCAACTCGACTAATACATCGACACCCGCCCGGAGCCATAAGCCCATCGACATCATGCCCCTGAGAAGCGTCTGGCCTTCCGCACGGCCCACTCGAGCTGGGCCGCGAATTGCGCCGCGCGAGCTGCAGAATCGCCCAAGACGACGTCTCCTGGAGCCGCGGACGTGATGCAGGATATCGACCTCGAGTCGTCTCGCCCCGCCATCATCGATTACACTCACATCATCTCCTAAATGCGCGCGGCTGGTCGATGAAGGAACCCGAGCGCCGCGAGGTGACCTATGAGGAGATCGTCGCCTCCCCTAGGTCGCACAGCAACCCGCCCGAAGACCGAGAGGACATCCGAACTTTGTCGGCCACCCCGAGGCTATCAACGATGCACGGCGACGAGATCTCAGACGAGTTCCGCCGCTTTCGCGAAGCTTTCTGCGGCACCGACTCTGTCCACGAGATGGCCCATGCACGGCGTAGATCAGGGGCCTTCGACCTTCACCGAGCCCACCCTCGACGTCATGCGTTACGACGATAGCCACCTCCGACCTCTTCACCGACGAGGGGCCTATTGGCGAGATCGCGTCACCAAGAAGAACGCCTCCGTGCCGATTCCCGTCCCCTCATCCAGCCTTCGTGCTGCAAACGATCGATAATCCGCCGGCCGATGCATGAGATGTCTGTACGAAAGGTAGCAGTTAGCTTTTCCGGTACTGAGGTAGGGGCGTATTGTGAAGGAAGGCCCCAGACGGTCTCCCAGATGGGGTTTTGAACAGTTTGTACCGCTGAATCTTTCTCATTTCGCCGGTCTTGTCGAGCAGGGAATGGCTGATTTACCAAAATCAGCTCCAAACATGCTTTGCAGGGCCTTGCCGAAGTATGTTCAGCTCCACATGCTTGCAGGGTCTGTCGAAGTCTTCGCCAGCCCAAGCAGGCTTGGTGGCGAATTTACCGAAGTGCTCCGCCAGCGCCGTATAGGCTTGCAGGCCCTGTCGAAGCGTTCGCCAGCGTCAAGCAGACTGTAGGTCTGTCGAAGTCTTGCCAGCGTCACAGGGCTTTAGGCCCCACGAAGTGTTCAAGCAGTCTGGCCAGACTGATATCCTCCGATAGACAGCAGTGCGAACTGATACGATATGCATTCATCTTGACAATGATGATTTTACAAACCCCAACGAAATGAAACCGAAAACTCATTGATGGGACGGAGCGGATGCCTCGGGCCGTAAGCGCAACTTGCAGTCCATCGTTTACACCTTGTTAGCCGATAGCCCTGGCCAAAACTCCTTTGCCCGGTTTATTATTGATACTTGGAACGGCGGTATCCCCGAAGAGATGGAGATCGATCGCGAAGCTGCGCGCTGGAAGAGATTGGCAGCGCTCCAGAAGAAAGACGATGCACGATGAAACGTCTCGGCGCTGATTCAGGATTCGTCAAGCTTTTAAGTCGCCCATCGCAGAGAAACGCGCCTCCCTGGACAGCGCCCAAGATCGCCGTTGACACCTACAAGGGAATCAATACGAGAATTCGCCTGAAACGGCCTTTACTGGCGCCGGCGCGAACGATTGAGTGTTTCCGCGCCGTGGCTGATCGCATGCCATTAAGAAAACCTAACTGCAAATGTTCCGCACGGCCAACGATGAGCCTGACGCCATGTACATCAAGCGCCTCGACTTCACGCCGCATCAGAATCTGCCTTCGGCAAAGCTGCGCGTATGGGCTGAAAACGACAGACATATGCAATCTTCCGCGGCCAAGCATCGAAACGCTTGCGCGATGGCCGCCCGGATGAAGATCGGGAAGCCTGCCAAAGGAACCTCACTGACCGCATCAACGCCGCCATCCACAAGACGAAGACTGTCTCAACACCTGGCAAAAAGAAAGACCTGACGACCCCAGTGCTTCCAAGGATCCTGAAGGAGCCCAAGGAACCGAAGGAACCCAAGACTCTAAGGAGTCAAAGTTCCATAGGCTTCTGGCAGGAGTCTAAGGAGTAGCTGAAGAAGCCGGATGAGAAGCGCTGCTGGATCTGAAGAAACCCGACGACGGCAACCTGACATCACCTTGCCGGAAGAATGAACGAGATAGGACGGCAGAGGCACGTGATGCCTCCCCCATCCTCCACTCCTCCACCCTCTACCCCTACCCCCACCTACATGATAAGTGTGGTGGCGTTTCTTGGGCAAGCCTCCAGTCAGCCGATGAACTGAGAGGCCTGATGAAACGCCTGGACGACTCCCGAGACTATATGCCTCCCTCCTGCGCCACCTCCGGCAACTACGAGAAACACGCCCGCGAACTGCCTGGAAGGAGTATCCCGGCCCTGACGCACCCTCTGGCCCTGGGGCAGATAATTGACCCATACTGGTAATGAAAAGAACCCCTAGACGCTCACTTTCGAGATTGGAAAATGAACAACCGCGCACTACGTCACTGGCCTGAATACCTTCCTGAGCCACATCGCTGAGATGGCCTCAGCACGCAATATGTGGTTGAACTGCTCAACACGTACCGTAAGCCTTCGGCTATATTGGAGAAGACTTGTTCCGGAACATCGGCGGACTCTTCTCTGAGGTCAATTACCTGACAAAGTCGCCGGTGAGCATCACACCAAGAATGACATACGGTTCATCATCAGCAAGATTAGTCGAAGGTATAATATTCTCCACCGATGCTGACTCTTTGGGCGACGCTTATGAATACCTCATCGCAGCGTTTGCCGCCGGTTCAGCAAGAAAGCCGGCGCGGAAGTTCCATACCCCGCAAGCCATTCCACTTCCATCTTAGTGCATCACGCTCTCGAGCAGTCAAGACCCTGGCCACGTGGCCCAATACGCTAACATATGCGCCGCGCTCGACTTCGCCTGTGGCCCGGATCGCTCCTTGCCCAACGTCCTCCGGCAGATGAAGGATCTTTAAAGGTATCGCACTTCACGGCTGGCATAAGAGCCGAACATCACCACCTACAATCGGCGCGGGATGAATATGCTCCGCATGGCGTCGGCGATGAGCGCTTCGATCTCCACGGCAACACCTTCACCAACGAATGACAGACATCTTCAACCCAATGCGATCTAGTGACAATCGAGTTTGACGCCATCGCCGCAATCCGCCCTTCAGCCTCAAAATGGAACCCCCGCGAAAAGCTGCCCAAGATCCCTGATTCGGCAACCAGGCCTGCGCCCAAGAAGGCGCCGACATGGCTTCCCGCTCCACGGCCCGCCGCCCGGACAACGGCATGGATGGCCACCATCCTCCTCACGGTACTCTTCCGCGGCGGTGTAGAGGAGCGCATCCAGCCGTAAGCCACTTTGACGACGGCCAATACATCGACGCCGTGATCGGCCCCCCGAAGTTTTCCCCTTTCGACCGGCATCCCGGTCTGCATCTTGTGCCTAAGAAGCAGTCCGCCTGACGATGCCGTGCTCTTTATCGATGCCAGTCGCGTAGCCTACAAAGACAAGAAGCAGAACTGCCCCGCATGTGGAAGGAATTTAAGGAGCCGTGGACGACATCGCCCAGATCATCGATACCTATAGTCACCGGCCGCGAAGAAGCCCCACACTCGCGCTGTGTGCCCATCAAGCCGAGATCCGCCAGAATGACTTGCTAACCTCAACATCCTGCGCCACTGACACCTGCCGAAGAGGGAGGGAACTCCCCATCGACTCACCACCAAGTGCATCAGGATCCATGAGCCTGAGGCACGTCGCTGACTGACTGCCAAATCGACGCCCATTTCGCCAGGAGTTAGGGGCCTAACTGACCCA